>Ga0210383_10006374_pt1 | contig 10305 bp, 5 predicted proteins | sample IncBWC14OmetaG_FD_160072 | JGI IMG/M metagenome (GOLD analysis project Ga0210383, IMG submission 160072) | Forest soil microbial communities from Barre Woods Harvard Forest LTER site, Petersham, Massachusetts, United States - Inc-BW-C-14-O ...
GCCGTCGGTCACCCGGCCGGTGCCCTGCAGCGGATGCGGCCGCCGTTCGCTGTCGAACCGGCGGACCAGCGTGTCGTCGGCCGCCTCAAGGAACACGATGCGCGCGGCCGCGCCGCGCGCGGCCAGTTCGCTGACCGCCGACTTGAGGTCGGTGCTGAACGCGAGGCTGCGGAAGTCGATGACCGCGGCCATCCGCGACACAGCCCCGTTGGTCCTGGTGGCCAGGTCGACCATGGTCGGCAGCAGGGTCGGGGGCAGGTTGTCGACCACGTACCAGCCGAGGTCCTCCAGTGCCTTGGCCGCGGTGGACCGGCCCGCTCCGGACAGCCCGGTGATGATCACGATGTCGGTCTTGTCGTCAGCCGTCCGCATGCTGATCCTCCGCTGGGGGGCCGAGGGGGTCTGGGGGGAACGGTTTCCCCCCAGGATCGGGGGGATCCCGGGGGGTCGTCCCCCCGGGGCCAACACTGCCCAGGGCCGCGGCGATGGTGGCCGCGAGCTTGGGGCCGATGCCCGGCACGGCCGCGATTTCCTCCAGGCTGGCGGCGCGAAGCTTGCGCACCGAGCCAAAGTGCTTGAGCAGCGTGGCGCGCCGGGCCGGGCCGAGCCCGGGTACGTCGTCGAGCGCGCTGGCGGTGGCCGCCTTGCCGCGCTTGTGCCGGTGGTAGGCGATGGCGAACCGGTGCGCCTCGTCCCGGATCCGCTGCAGCAGGTACAACCCCTCGCTGCTGCGCGGCAGGATGACCGGGTACTCCTGCCCCGGTAGCCAGACCTCTTCCAGGCGCTTGGCCAGGCCGCAGACCGCCACGTCGTCGATGCCGAGTTCGGCCAGGGCCCGCGCCGCCGCCGCGGCCTGCAGGGGCCCGCCGTCGACCACGACCAGGTTGGGCGGGTAGGCGAATTTCTTCCGCGCTTCCACCACGATCCGTTCGGCTGAAGGATCTTGATCTTGATCTTCGGCGGCCTCAGGGTCGCCCAGCGTATCCAGTTCGCCGGTCTTCTCACGTTCGGCGAGGTACCGGCGGAAGCGGCGGAGGATCACCTCGTGGATGGCCGAGATGTCGTCGGTGCCGTCCTGGCCCTTGATCGCGAACCGGCGGTACTCGCTCTTGCGGGCCAGGCCGTCCTCGAACACGACCATCGACGCGACCACGTGCGTGCCCTGCAGGTTCGACACGTCGTAGCACTCGATCCGCAGCGGCGCGTCGTCCAGGCCGAGACCCTCCTGGATCTCGTTCAGCGCCTTGCTCCGGGTGGTCAGGTCGCTGGCCCGGCGGGTCTTGTGCAGGGCCAGGGTCTCGGCCGCGTTGCGGGCCACGGTCTCGAGCAGGGCCTTCTTGTCGCCGCGCTGCGGGACCCGCAGGCTGACCGGGCCGCCCCTGCGTCCGGCCAGCCACTGGGTCATGGTGTCCGGATCCGGCGGCAGTTCGGGCACCAGGATCTCGCGGGGCAGGCCGGCGTTGATCGCCTCGGCGTCGGCCGGGGCATCGCCGTAGACCTGGCCGAGGAAGTTCTCCACCAGCGTGGCCGTGGTCACGTCTTCGACCTTGTCCAGCACCCAGCCGCGCTGGCCGCGGACCCGGCCGCCGCGCACGTAGAACACCTGGGCCGCGGCCTCGAGCTGATCCTCGGCCAGGGCGATCACGTCGGCGTCGGTGCCGTCGCCGAACACCACCGCCTGCTTCTCGACCGCGCGCTCCAGGGCCCGCAGGTCGTCGCGGAGCCGGGCCGCGCGCTCGTACTCCTCGAGCCTGGCGGCCGCCTTCATCTCGGCCTCGAGGCGGGAGGCGAACCGGGTGGTCTGGCCGGCCATGAAGTCGCAGAAGTCCTCGGCCAGCGCGCGGTGCTCCTCCGCGCTGATCCGCTTGACGCACGGCGCGGAGCACTTGCCGATGTACCCCAGCAGGCACGGCCGGCCGATCTGGCCCGACCGCTTGAACACCCCGGCCGAGCAGGTCCGGACCGGGAACACCCGGAGCAGCGTGTCCACCGTGTCGCGGATGGCCCAGGCGTGGCTGTACGGGCCGAAGTACCTGGTGCCCTTCCGCTTGGCCCCGCGCATGACCATGACCCGGGGGTACTCCTCGCCCATGGTGACCGCCAGGTAGGGGTAGCTCTTGTCGTCCCGGTACCTGATGTTGAACCGGGGATCGAACTCCTTGATCCAGGAGTACTCGAGCTGGAACGCCTCGACCTCGGTGCTGACCACGGTCCAGTCCACCCCCGCCGCGGTGGTCAGCATGGCCTGGGTGCGCGGGTGCAGGCTGGCGAAGTCGGCGAAGTAGGAGTTCAGGCGCTGGCGGAGGGACTTCGCCTTCCCGACGTAGATCACCCGGCCGCGCTGGTCACGGAACCGGTAGACCCCAGGGGACTCGGGAATCGCGCCCGGCGCCGGCCGGTAGCCGTGCGGATCTGCCACGAAGCAACTTTACGCGCCCGGCGGTCTAACCTATTCCGCCTCCAGTCGGCGACGATAGGTTCCGTGGGTTTCTCCTTTGCCGCGGCCGGGCGGCTGGCGGTCCGGTTCCGCTGGGCGATCGTGCTGGCCTGGGCGGGCGGCGCGGCCGCGGCCATGGTGCTGCTCCCGTCACTGTCGAACGTGACGCAGAGCGACAACACGTCGTTCCTGCCGGCCAGCGCGCCGAGCGAGCAGGCGGCCCAGCTGGCCTCGCCGCTGCAGCCGGCCTCGCTGACCGCGGTCACCGTGGTGGCCGCCCGGGCCAGCGGGGCGCTGACCGGCGCCGACCAGGCCGCCATCGCCCGCCTGTCCGGCGCGCTGGCGCAGGTGGCCAGCGTGACCTCGGTGCGGGACGCCGGGCAGTCCTCCGACGGCCAGGCCGAGCAGCTCACGGTGCTGGCCACGCTAGCCCAGTCCGGCGGGCTGAGCACCTCCCAGCAAGCCAGCCTGGTGGCCAGCCTGCGCCATGTCATCCGAACCGCGGCGCTGCCGGCCGGGCTGGCGGTGCACACCGCGGGCCCGGTGGCGACCCGGGTGGACAACAACGCGACCTCCGGCAAGACCGGCAGCCAGGTCGAGTGGTTCTCGATCATCTTCGTGATCGCTCTGCTCATAGCCGTGTTCCGGTCGGCGCTGGCGCCGCTGATCGCCGTGCTGCCCGCCCTGGTCGTGGTCCTGGTCGCCGAACGGCTGACGGCCGAGGCCGCGGTCCACGGGCTGGGCGTGTCGCAGATCGCCTCGCTGCTGCTGATCGTTCTGGTGCTCGGCGCGGGCACCGACTACGCGTTGTTCTTGATGTTCCGGGTGCGCGAGGAGATGCGGGCCGGGCTCGCCTGCCGCGAGGCGATCGTGTTCTCGGTGGCGCGGGTCGGCGAGACGATCACGTTCTCGGCGGGCATCCTGATCGCCGCGCTGCTGTCCCTCGCCGCCGCCTCCTTCAGCCTGTACTCGGGCCTGGCCGCTCCGCTGGCCATCGCGATCGGGCTGATGCTCATCGCCGGGCTCACCCTGCTGCCCGCCTTGCTGGCCATCTTCGGACCGGCCGCGTTCTGGCCGTCCTCGGTGCAACCGGGCGCCGGCCGGTCCGGGTGGTGGGGGCCGGCGTGCGCCCGGATCGTCCGCCGCCCGGCGGTCACCCTGGTTGCCGGGCTGGTGGTCTTCGGCGCGCTCGCGGTGGCCTCGGCCGACTACCTGGCGTCCGGGTTCGGCGGGGCGGCGACCGCCCCGGTGGGCAGTGACTCCGCGCTGGGCAACGCGCTGCTGACCGAGCACTTCCCGCAGACGGCGGCGAATCCGACCCTCATCGTGCTCCGCCTCCGTCGGCCGGTGTGGGCGCAAACGGCGGCGGTGGCCGCGGCCGAGCGGGAACTGGCCGCGGACCCGGTGTTCACCGCGGTGTCCGGGCCCTTCAACGCCAACGGGACGGCGCTGACCGCGCCGCAGTACGCCGCGCTGCACGCCGCCTACGGGCCGCCGCGCGCGCTGACCGCCGCGGCCGGCGCGCGCGTCCCGCGGGCGCAGCTGGCCGCCTACCAGGCCTACCGGGCCGGCGGTTCGTACGTGAGCACGGACGGGTACACGATCGCGTTCGCGACCTCGCTGGCGGCGGGGAGCCCGGCCAGCACGCCGGCGGAGGAAGCGGTGCCGGCCATCCGCGCCGCCAGCGCCCGCGCGGCCGCCTTGGCTGGGGCGTCGGCGTCCGGCGTCACCGGGCAGGCCGCGTTCACCTACGACGTGGCCCAGCTGTCCGACAGCGACCTGCGCACCGTCATCCCGATCGCCGTCGCGGTCATCGCGGTGCTGCTCGCGGTGGTGATGCGCAGCCTGGTCGCGCCGCTGTACCTGATCGCCTCGGTGGTGCTGTCTTACTTCTCGGCGCTCGGGCTGACCGTGCTGGTGTTTATCAAGGCCGCCGGCCAGCCGGGGCTGACCTTCATCCTGCCGTTCATGCTGTTCATGTTCCTGCTGGCGCTCGGCGAGGACTACAACATCCTGGTCATGACCCGGATCAGGGAGGAAGCGCGCCGGCTGCCGCTAACCGAGGCGGTCAGCCGGGCGCTCAACGTCACCGGGACCACGGTTACCTCCGCCGGGCTGGTGCTGGCCGGGACGTTCGGGGTGCTGGCCGTCGTGGGCTCGGGCAGCGCCGGGCAGCAGAACGTCCGGACGATCGTGGACGTCGGCTTCGGCCTGGCGCTCGGCATCTTGATGGATACCTTCCTGGTCCGGACGCTGCTGGTGCCGTCGGCCGCGGTGCTGATCGGGCGGTGGAACTGGTGGCCGTCCCGGCTCGGCCGGCTGCAGCCGGACCTTGAGGCCGCCCCGGCCGAGGCGGCGGCCGTGCCCCCGTCTCTCTGAGAGACACAGGCCATTCCTTTACAACGTATAAGTTATTACTTAAGATGGACTTCTGGGGGATTCGCCGGATCTGACTAGGGGCAAAGCAGTGACACAGGCGAACATCGCTATCGAACATCTCGGGGCCGACTACTTTTCCGATCCCTACTCCGTGCACGCGCGGCTGCGCGCGGAGCACCCGGCCGCGCAGGTGATCATGCCGGGCGGCACGCCCGCGTGGCTGATCACCGGGTATGCGCAGGCGCGCGCCGCGCTGACCGATCCGCGGCTGCTCAAGATGCCGAGGGGCTGGCGCCCCGACCCGGATACCCTGTTCGCCGCGCTCGACCTGCACATGCTCAACAGCGACCCGCCGGATCACGAACGGCTGCGCAAGCTGGTCAACAAGGCGTTCACCGCGCGCCGGGTCGAGCAACTCCGGCCGCGGATCACCGCGATCACCGAGACGCTGCTCGACGATATGTCGGCTCGGCAGGAGGTCGACCTGCTGACCGCGTTCGCGTTCCCGCTGCCGGTCACGGTGATCTGCGAGCTGCTCGGCGTGCCGGTGGCCGACCGGGACCAGTTCCGGGCCTGGTCGGCGACGATCGTCTCGGAGACGGTCTCGTCCGAGGTGGCTCAGGCCCACTTCACCGCGATGATCGGCTACTTCCGGGACCTGCTGGCGGCCCGGCGGCGCGAACCCGCCGACGACCTGCTGTCCGCGCTGATCTCGGTGCGGGACGATACCGCACGAGACGACACGGGCCGGCTGAGCGAGAACGAGCTGCTGTCGATGGCCTGGCTGCTCCTGGTGGCCGGGCACGAGACCACGGTCAACCTGATCGGGGGCGGCGTGCTCGCGCTCCTGCTCCACCCCGGTGAGCTGGCCCGGCTGCGGGCCGATCCCGCGTTGCTGGGCGGCGCGGTCGAGGAGCTGCTGCGGTATGTGAGCCCGGTGAACGACGCGACGTTCCGGTTCGCCGGTGAGCCGGTGGACATCGGCGGCGTGCACATCGGGCCGGGCGAGGTGGTGCTGGTCTCACTGAGCGGGGCGAACCGGGACCCGTCCCGCTACGCCGACCCCGAGGAGCTGGACGTCGGCCGGGACAGCACCGGGCACCTGGCGTTCGGTCACGGCATCCACTACTGCCTGGGCGCGCCGCTGGCCCGGCTGGAGGCCGAGATCGCGTTCGGCGCGCTGATCGAGCGGTTCGGCTCGATAACGCTGGCCGTGCCCCCGTCCGAGCTGCGCTGGCGTCCCAGCTCGCTCATCCACGGCCTGGAGTCCCTGCCGGTGCGGCTGCGCACATGACCGGCCGGACGGACCCGGGTCCGTTCGGTATCAAAAGATTTTTCGCCGAACGGACCGTGGCCTTTGCCGTCAGGACAGGTGGACGTAGTCGTAGTCGAACGGCTGCCCGTTGATGCCGTTACGCGGCGGGGCGATCCAGGCCGCGATCTTGCCCCGCTCGTGTACCGGCTGCATCAGCGATCGCACGTAGGTCTTGTCCACGTCGGTCGGTAGCCATTGGCCCTGGCGGCGCTGCCATTCGGAGGCCGGGACCTGCTCGCCGTCGGGCGTGGCCTCGATCCCGGCGAACGCGCCGACCTTGCGGTTGAACGCGACATGCGGCAGCTTCAGCCGCTGCCTGACGCCGCCTTCCTCCAGGATGCGGTTCCACCGCTTGACGCCGCCCTGGCAATCCGCGATGTACTCGCGGCGCAGGTCGGTGTTGAGGCCGACCAGCGCGGAGACCTCGGTCTGCCCGATGCTCCGCTCACCGTTGGCCTCATCGGACAGCGCGTCCACCATGATCGAGTCGCTGGCGAGCTTGTGGTCGTCCTTGCGCCGGTCCTCCAGCCAGCGGCCCTTGAGCCCGGCGGTGTAGTAGTTGGCCACGTTCGTGGACGTGTCGCCGCCGAACAGGTCGAGCGACACCGAGTAGTGGAAGTTGATGTACTTCTGGATCACCGGTAGCGGGATCGCGCCCAGTCCGGCCACATCATCGGTGTCATGCTCGCGCATCACCTCGACGGTGCGCTGCACGATCCGGTCGACGCCGGTGGTACCCACCATCATGTGGTGCGCCTCTTCCTTGAGCATGAACTCGCAGGTGCGGCTGAGCGGGTCAAAGGCGCTTTCCTTGAGCGTACCGAGCTGGTACTTGCCGTCCCGGTCGGTGAAGTAGGTGAACATGTAGAAGCTGAGCCAGTCCGGGGTCTCCTCGTTGAACGCGCCCAGGATGCGCGGCGAGTCGAGGCTGCCGGAGTTGCGGTGCAGCAGTTCCTCGGCCTCCTCGCGGCCCTCCCTCCCGAAGTAGGCGTGCAGCAGGTAGACCATCGCCCACAGGTGCCGCCCTTCCTCCACGTTCACCTGGAACAGGTTGCGCAGGTCGTACAGGCTCGGCGCGGTCGCGCCCAGGTTGCGCTGCTGTTCCACGGAGGCCGGTTCGGTGTCGCCCTGGATGACGATCAGCCGCTGCAGTTCCGCCCGGTACTCCCCCGGCACCTTGTCCCACACCGGCTCGCCCTTGTGCTCGCCGAACCCGACTTTGCGACCTGGATCCCGCTCGGCCAGGAAGATGCCCCAGCGGTACTCGGGCATGGCCACGTGGCCGAACTGCGCCCAGCCGTCCCGGCCGACGTTGATCGCGGTCCGCAGGTAGACGTCCCGAGTCGGCAGGGTCGGGCCCATGGTCTGCCACCAGTTCAGGAAGTTTGGCTGCCAGGACTCCAGTGCCCGTTGCAGGCGCCGGTCCTCGTGCAGGTTGACGTTGTTCGGGATCTTCTCGGAGTAGTCGGCGGTGGTGCTCACGAGATCAGACTCGCTTCCGGTCGAAAACGGCTCGCTGCCCGGTGCCGAACCGGCGCAGTGCGCCGTCCGGGCCGGCTGCGTTGGGCCGGTTGAATATCCAGTTCTGCCAGGCGGACAGCCGGCCGAAGATCTTGGTCTCCATGGTCTCGGGACCGGCGAACCGGTAGTTGGCCTCCAGCCCGGTGAGCGCGTCGGGGCTGAAGCTGGCCCGCTCCTCGGTCGCGATCCTGATCTCCTCGTCCCAGTCGATGTCGTCCGGCGCGAAGGTGATCAGACCCAGGTCGGCGGCGTCCTCGGCTTCCAGGGCCTCGTTCTTGCGCTTGGCCGCCGCCTCGTAGCCAGCCTCGTCGCCCCAGAACCGGGTCTGCAGGCGGGTCAGCCCGTTGCTCATGGTCAGCGGGCCGAGGTTCATGTCGCCGAGGGTGATGGTCGCGGGCTCGGCGTCTGGGTTTTTGTCCTCGAAGACCCCGGCCAGCTGGAATGACCGGTCGGCGGCCAGCGCGAGCTCGAGCAGCGACCCGGCGAAGCAGCTGCCCGGCTCGATCACCGCGATCAGGCTTCGGCTGGTCACATCCAGCCGCCGCAGGGTGCGCTTGAGATAATGCAGGACCTCGTTGGCGAACCAGTTGTCTTTACTGTTCAGCAGCAGCTCGTCGTACGCGAGGACTTTTGCCGGATCGCCCTGCGTGCGGAAGACCCAGGTGCCGAGCTCGGTCTCGTTGGTGCGCAGGTCCAGGATCAGGTCGTCGAGCTCGCGGGTCACCGCTAGCGGCCAGAACTCCGCGCTCCGGGTCCTGGGGTCTTCGGCGATGCCGGCAGGCGGGTCATTTTGGGGGCCTTTTACCGATATGTCGACTTTGCCGGTATCACGGTCGAGCCGGGCCTCGATGTGGTCGTAGGTGATCGCGTCGTCGTCGCGGGTCTTGCTCATTTCGGTGAGCGCGACCCCCTCGCCGTCCTGCGGGCGGCCGGAGCGCGCGGCCAGTTCGGCGGCCCGCTCGGCGACGGTCTCGTCCCAGCGCGGCCGCGGCACGGCCTCGTCGACCAGGCGCCACTGGACGGCCTTCTTGCCGCCGATGCCTTCCGCCCTGGTCGAGAAGTAGTCGGCCAGGTCCCGCCGGACGTGCCGCTTGTCGGACACCCGGGTCAGCCCGCCGGTGCCCGGCAGCACGCCGAGCAGCGGCAGTTCGGGCAGCGACACCGCTGAGGACCGGTCGTCGATCAGCATGATGTGCTCGCAGGCCAGCGCGAGCTCGTACCCGCCGCCCGAGGCGGTGCCGTTGACCGCGGCCAGGTAGGTCTGACCGGAGTGGGCGGTGGCGTCCTCGATGCCGTTCCTGGTCTCGTTGGTGAACTTGCAGAAGTTCACCTTCCAGCCGTGCGGCGAGGCCGCGAGCATGCGGATGTTCGCGCCGGCGCAGAAGATCTTCAGCTTGCCGCTGGTGATGACGACCGTGCGTACCTCGGGATGCTCGAACCGCAGCCTCTGCACCGCGTCGTAGAGCTCGATGTCGACCCCGAGGTCGTAGGAGTTCAGCTTGAGCTCGTAACCCGAGACGATCCCGCCCTGCTCATCCACGTCCATGGTCAGCGTCGCGATCGGGCCTTCGGTGGCGAGCCGCCAGTGCCGGTAGCGCTCCGGGGCGGTACGGAACTCGACCCTGGGCTGGTCAGGCATGAGCGGCCGTCTTTCCCGCGGTCTGGCTGACGACGAGCGCGGAGGGGCTCTGGACGCTGTAGTGGGTGACCACGAAATCCTTGGCCGGCGCGTCAACCTGCCCGTTGCCGGGGTTGCGTGCGAAGCGGGGGTGCGCGCCCCCCGCGACCTGGAGCCTAAGCCGGTGCCCGCGGCCGAACCGGTGCGCTGCGCCGATCAGCGAGACCCGGACGGTCCCGGACAGCGGGTCGGCATCGGTGAGGCGGACGATGCCGTCGCAGACGTTGCGTGACCGACTCTTTGCATCACCGGGTGGGTCGACGTCGCACAGGCGCACGAACAAATCGGCGTTCGGGTTGTCGCGGGTCACGTGCAGTTCGGCGGTCACGTCCCCGATGACCTCGATCGGCTCGCCCAGGGGCTCGCTGGTGAACACCAGGACGTCGGGGCGCTGCTCGACCGCCCGGTTGTCGCGTACCCCGGCGTTCAGGGCCAGGATCGCGCCGCCTACCGACGGAGTGGGGTCGGCCGGGTCGTAGCGGAAGGTCGCGGGCGTTCCGTCGGGTGGCTCTTTCGGGCTGAGCGTGCCGTCGGGGCCGAGATGCCACCGCTGCGGCGTCTGGCCGTCGGGTGGCCAGGTAGCCATCTCGCGCCATTCGCGGGCGCCCCCAACCCAGTAGCGCACCGAGTGACCGGTGGCCGGCTCGCCGGGGACCTGGCCGGCGTGGCGTTCCAGCCAGGCGAGGCCTTCGGCGAACGCGGGCCCGGCCTTGGTCGCGGTGTCTACGTGAGTCCACGGGCCGATGAGCATACGGGTGGGCACGCCCCGCTCGGCCAGCGCGCCGAACTGCTCGATGGTCTGCTCCAAGAAGAGGTCCTGCCAGCCGCCGATCAGCAGGGTGGGGACCGAGATGCGCTCCAGGGCCGTCCCGCACTGCAGCGGCGCCCAGAACGGGTCGGTCAGCTGCGGATGCTCCAGCCAGGTCTCGAACCAGGGTGCCCCGGTGCCGAGCAGGTCGCGAGCGCCCTCGGTGA
>Ga0210383_10006376_pt1 | contig 10304 bp, 10 predicted proteins | sample IncBWC14OmetaG_FD_160072 | JGI IMG/M metagenome (GOLD analysis project Ga0210383, IMG submission 160072) | Forest soil microbial communities from Barre Woods Harvard Forest LTER site, Petersham, Massachusetts, United States - Inc-BW-C-14-O ...
CCCTTCTTCCTCGCCCGCTTCGATCAAGGCATCCACAGCTTCGAGCGAAGTGTCCTCTTCCTTGCGCGGAGCCGACTCCGCCAGCGACGCAATCGACAGTAGGAAGCCCAAAAACACCGTAACCGGAATCACCAGGTAGAACATCAGCGCCAGCGGCCTTCTCAACCGAATGATCCACAACCCGCGCGTCCGCGTAAAAAACACAAACGGCAACAGCTGGTTGAAGATCAGGATCACCAGCACTACTCCTAGCACCGCCTGCGCAACCTCGGCCACCGTCGGGCGGTCAAGAACGGAAGACCGGTCAAACAGCAGCATGCCGAACAGCAGCGTCAGGCACGCCAGCGACAGCTGCGCCAGGATCGCCGCCGACAAACGCACATGATCGCGCCCCAGGTGAAGCCTGGGCTCCACATGATGCTCCCATGCGTCGATATTCTCCTGGAACTCGCGCGCCAGAAACTTCCCCATTTCCGAGTACAGCCGGTCCACATACGAAGCCAGCGTGAGCACCACCAGCAGAATGGCAATCAGAAGCGCAGGTAGCAGAGTCATAGTTCTCTGCCCCATTGTTCTATGCGCCGTCTCTTTTTCTGCGCAGCCGCCCGCCCGATCAATCCCTGCGCCAGCCCCAGGTGCCTCCGCAGCGTCTCTTCCTTCCGAGCCATCTCACCCGAGTCCGCCTCATGATCCCAGCCCGCCAGGTGCAGCACCCCATGCAGCAGCAGTATCTTCAGCTCGAGCGCCAGAGGATGCTCCCGCCTCTCTGCCTCGCGCGCCGCCGTCTCCACAGAGATCGCCACATCGCCCGCCAGCCGAGCCCGTCCTGCTGCCTCCGCCGCCGGAAAGGACAGCACATCCGTCGCCTTGTCCTTATGCCGAAACTCGCGATTCAGCCGGCGAATCTCCTCGTCGCCCGTCAGCAGCACCGAAACCGTTCCCCTGAGCTCCGCCGCCGCCATCGCCTGCGCAAGAAAATCCCCCATCTCCCGCCTCTTCAAACTGGAGCGCCCAAATTTCTTCTCTATCGAAGGTTCGATCAGGATCATGGGGATTGCATTTGCCCGCCCATACCGCCGCGGAAAAGCAAAGGAGGGCGCGAGGGCCCTCCTTTTGATCCTATCGCAATTAGCGTCGTTACTGTGGTTTCAGCCCCGCCTGGCCTTCACCCTCAGACATGCGCAGCGGCAGTTCCTGTTGCGCGCGTCCAAAGTTGTCGTAGGCCTGAATCACGCGCTGCACAAGTTGGTGCCGCACCACATCGCCGGCTTCAAAGTGCACGAAGCGAAGGCCGTCTACGCCATCCAGTACCGCCATCGCCTCGATCAGCCCCGACTTCCGCGGATTGGGCAAGTCGATCTGCGTCACGTCCCCGGTAATCACGGCCTTCGAGTTGTTGCCCAGCCGCGTCAGGAACATCTTCATCTGCTCGCTGGTTGTATTCTGGGCCTCGTCCATGATCACGAACGCGTCGTTCAGCGTGCGGCCGCGCATGAACGCGAGCGGCGCCACTTCGATCACATTCTTCTCCAGCATCTTGTCCACGCGCTCCGGTTCGAGCAGGTCATAGAGCGCGTCGTACAGCGGCCGCAGGTAAGGATCCACCTTCTCCTGCAGGCTCCCGGGCAAAAATCCCAGGCGCTCTCCGGCCTCTACCGCCGGCCTCACCAGCACGATGCGGCTTACCTTCTTGGCCTGCAGCGCCGATACCGCCATGGCCACCGCCAGATAGGTCTTGCCCGTTCCCGCAGGACCCACCCCGAAGACCATGTCCAGCTGTTCGATAGCCTCGACATACAGCCGCTGATTCAGCGAACGCGGCTGCACCATCCGCTTGATCCCCGCCGAGCGCTGTTTGCCCGTCTCCGCCAGGCTCCGCAGCGACACCGTCGGATCGCACACCACCAACCGCAGCATCCCGTGCAGTTCGCCGTTCTGCAGACCCACGCCCACCTTCCGCAACCCTTCGTAGTCGGCAAAAATGCGCTCCACGCGCGCAATACCCTCCGCCGAGCCTTCCACCATCACAGCATCCGATTTCAAATCGATGCGCACATGGAGCATGTCTTCCATGAGCCTGAGGTTTTCGTCGCGGGTCCCGAACAGAGACTCAAGATTCGGCGTGATGTCGAGCGCTTTTTTTGTCAAGCTGTGAAAATACCTCCCAGCGCTGCCAAATGGCAGCGATGTAATTTCGATGCTGAATTTTGTTGATTGGACTCGATGAGCGCAGGGTCCGGACTTTCAGCTGGCGGGTGAGAGCTGGCTCGATTCGCCGCAGAGTCCGTGTTGGTTGTCCATACCAAATGTTTGTCCGAGGATGCGCCCCTGACTAAGATGCGCTCAGAGTAGCGCCAGTCTCGCAGCCCGTCAATGCCTGTTTAGTGAATTCTTCGGCAACGGCGTATCAAAAACGGAACACCGGTTGGGAATGGCTCGGAACGGTCCGGCCGGACGTGACCAACCCACCCCTAACCAGCACATTCATACCGGCAGATTTTTCAGAAGGCCGCATGCCGCCTCCAGGGTCAGCTGCTGCGCCGAGCCGGGAGTCATCCAGATAAACCACGTATCGTCGGACACAACCCCGTCTGCTGAAACTCCAGCCCAGGTTTGCATCGCACGGACAGCCGCCTCCGTCTCTGTGCCGAAAATGCCGTCAATCGGGCCTTGGTAAGGCGCAAACTCGATCCCGATGTCGGAGCCTGCCAAGGCTTGCTGCAACCATGCCACAGCCGGCCCGGTCGAATTCAGTTGCAACGTCGGAGAAGCCTCTCGATAGCTGGGAAGTTTGGCCCATGTAGGGGGTCCGACGATACCGTCCACCACCAACCCGTTATCCTGCTGGAAAGACTTCACAGCCGTCTCAAGCTCGGCATCGAAGTTGCCGGTTCTCGGCCCGAACGGATTGTATTCGAGCCTGCGGCCCAGAGCCCGTTGGACGCGCTTCACATCTTCGCCGGTGGAACCAAGACTTACGGTAGCAGGCACAGGTTTATCCCCCGCATGATCCTACTCCAACTTCTCAGGCATCGACCCGCCCAGTGCCCGGCGGCCCTGCACCGTCAGTGAACGAACGGAATGTAGGCGGGCACACGCGAGCGGTAAGCGACAAAAGAATCCTGGAAACGTTCCTCGAGCAGGCTATCCTCCGCGCGCGTACGGATCTCTGTGCCGGCCAGAAAAATGATCACCGACGCCACAAACATCGGCCACCAGGTCCAGGCCGCTCCCGTAGCCAGAAGCATGCCCAACATCGACAGGTAAATTGGATGCCGTACCCAGTGGTAAGGCCCTGTCTGGATCAGTTCGTGATCTTCGCTGACCGCTGCCTGGTATCGCCACTGCTTACCGAGGTGGCGGGTAGCCATCCACACCAGCGCGACCGAAGGAGGACCGAGAATCATCGAAATAATCAAGGCCAGCTCGGACTTCTCAAAACCCGCTGGCCGCACATACGACCACGTCAGCGCGAAACTCAGCATGACCAGTCCAATGCCCCACTTGGAGGCAGGCGCCTTCGCCACTTCCTTGTGCCCGGCCGCCTGCCTGCGCGGCTTTACAAACGCCAGCACCCACACCACCCAACAGACGAAGAGCTCCACGAGGGCAATGGTCCTAAGCATGCCCCTGATTATATTTCGGAGTCGTCGCAGAGTGACCCTGCCGCAGGTCGCAGAAATTTGGAGCGCCGAAGCCTGGCCCTGTTCCCTTGCACCATTGACCCGACCCCCACAATCCCGTAAACTTATCTATTGCAGGGGATGCGACATTGCCTGCATCCCATATTCCAGAAAAGAGTTTAGAAACACCATGGCAAACCACGTCTCCTCGCTCAAGCGCGTTCGTCAGACCGAACGGCGCACCACGGTCAACCGTTCGAACAAGAGCCGCGTTCGCGGCAGCCTGCGCCTGCTGCGTGAGGCCCTCCATAAGGGCGATCTCAAGGCCGCCGGCGAGCAGTACAAGGCGACCGCATCTGCGCTCGACAAGAGCGTCCAGAAGGGCATCCTCCACGCCAACACCGCCTCCCGCTACAAGAGCCGCCTCAACGCCCGCGTCAAGGCTCTGGCCACCAAGAAGTCCGCTTAAGATCAACGTCCAGAAACACGCAGGCCGGGATTCGTCCCGGCCGTTATTTTTCGTAGTGCAGGATGATGCCGTTATCCCCCACCGCCCAGCCGACCTGTGGCGTAGGAAAGGCGACGGACCACAACTCTGATGTAACTCCGCTGGTCTGCATCTTCCACGTTCTGCCGCCATCCTCGGTGTTCAGGATGACGCCTTTTCCCCCCACCGCCCAGCCCGGCTGCGGAGTGGGAAAGGTGACTGACCGCAGAAATTCCCTGATGCCGCTAGTCTGCTTCTTCCATGTGTGGCCGCTGTCCTCGGTGTGCAGGATGAGGCCGTTTTCGCCGACCACCCAGCCCGACTCCGGCGTGGCAAATGCCACCGAGAACAACCAGGCTTCGATGCCACTGGCCTGTTTTGTCCATGTGCCGCCGCCATCCTCCGTGTGCAGGATGACGCCGTTTTTCCCCACCGCCCAGCCCGATTCTGTCGTGGGAAAGGCTATGGATTCCAGCGTCGAGCTTGCACCGCTAGTCTGCTTCTCCCACGTGCCGCCGCCGTCCTCGGTGTGCACGATGACTCCGTAACCACCCGTCGCCCAGCCTGACTGTGGCGTAGCAAAGCCCACGGAAGAAAGCCAGTTTTCGATGCCGCTAGTCTGATTTTTCCAGATACCGCCGCCATCCTTAGTATGCAGGATGGCGCCGTTTTGACACACCGCCCAGCCCGACTTCGCCGTGGCAAATGCCACATAATACAGATCTTTGCTGATGCCGCTGGCCTGTTTTGTCCATGTGCCGCCGCCGTCCTCAGTATGCAGGATAAGGCCGTCTTTCCCCACCCCAGCCCGACCTCGCCGTAGGAAACGCCACTGTAGACAGATGTACGTTGACCCCGCTGGATTGCATCTCCCAATTGCCTCGCAATGCCGACAATATCCGGTTCGCAGGAGAAGAGCCCGCGGAAAGTCAATGCCCTTGCGAGCGCCTTGACCCCGCGATCATAGTCGCTCCTCACGTCAACATACTGGAAGGGCCGGAGCCGGTACGGAATCTTGCAGTCGCGATAGAGCGCCGGGATGACAGTCTTGCCCTCGCCAAGAGCGAAAGCGACTTCATCTCGAACGCCTTTCGAGCTAACCGACGACGGAGACAAAATGACCAGTAGCCGGGGACAATCGGTAAGAGCTTCCTCAACGGCGTCTTCCCACCGGTCACCCAGAGCAATATCGAGTTGATCCAGCCAGACCGCCGCTCCCGCCGCCTTCAGATCTTCGGCGAGCTTCAGGGCAAGCTCCGAATCCTCTCTGGAGTAGCTGATAAAAGCGGTCTGTGCCTCTGCAGCCAGCAAGCGATCTCCTCACAAAAAAGACGGAAGCTGATCGAAAACCATAGTAGTCGATTCAGAACACGCCTCTGGCCCTTCATGTTTGCCCGTCTACTCTTCCCAGTGCAGGATGGTGCCGTTCTCACCCACCGCCCAGCCCGACTCTGACGTAGCAAATACAACAGCACGTAGATTCTCGCCGGTACCGCTGCCCTGCGTCCGCCATGAATTTCCCCCGTCTTGCGTTTGCCGGATGAAACCGCCCGACCCCACGACCCAACCCAGCAGGGGCGTCAAAAAGAATACCGACTCCAGCGTTTTCGCGTTGCCGATCGCTTTCGATTTCCAGTTCGCGCCGCCGTCCTGACTGCGCAGAATCAAGCCCGACGGGCCCGCTGCGTAGCCCAAAAGCGGCGTTGGAAAAGCCACGGAGTACAGTCCTGATTTTGTGCCGCTGATCTGGGGCTCCCACGTATGGCCCCCATCACCGGTGTGAAGGATGGTGCCTCTTTGACCCACCACCCAGCCGGCCTGAGGAGTCGTAAAAACAACCGAAAACAGGTGTTCGCTGGTGCCGCTGGGTTGAGGGATCCACGTGACGCCGCTGTCCTCGGTGTACAGCATGGTTCCAGCAGAACCAACCGCCCAGGCGGACCGAGGCGTCGCAAAGTACACGGAATAAAGCGTTTCGCTCGTGCCGCTGGTCTGCTGTATCCATGTGCCACCGCCATCCTCGGTGTGCAGGATGAGGCCATGAGAACCTACAACCAAGCCTGACAATGGCGTGACAAATGCGATCGACCGCGCACCGGATTTGGTGCCACTGGATTGGGGTCTCCAGGTACGACCTCCGTCGTCGGTGTGCAGGATGGTGCCTCCGTAGCCGACCGCCCAGCCTGACTGCGGTGTGACAAATGTAACGGCCACAAGGTGTTCGCTGGTACCGCTGATCTGTTTCCTCCAGCTGGGTAGCGCCTTGCCCGCGACCGGTTCGGAAGCAGGTGCCGATGCCAGCGCCGGGGCAGACTCAGGCGTGCGAATTGCTGGCTCCGTAATCCATTCCGGCGATGAATCCGGCGCTGGCGGATTGAACCCCTCCCCTTCGGGAACGGACGTCACGATGCCCGGTGCCGGCGCAGGCACGACTGCCATCGTCACAGCCCCTGTCTTGAGGAGTCCTTGCAGCCCGCGCGGGTAGTCGGTCCTGAAGTCGAGATGTTGCAGCGGCCGCAGCCGGAACGGAATCTTGCACTCCCGATAGAGCACCGGAATGACTGTCTTCTTCTCCTCCAGCGCGAAGCTGACTTCGTCCTCGACATTCGTCGAGTCTACGGATGAGGGAGACAAAATCACCAGCATCCGCGGACAATCGTTCAGCGCATCCTGCACGGCCCTTGCCCACCTCTGCCCCGGCTGAATGTCCAACTGATCCAGCCACACCGCCGCTCCCGCCGCCTTCAGATCCTCGGCAAGCTTCAGCGCAAACTCGGAATCCTCGCGCGAGTAGCTGATAAACGCCGTCTGTGGCTCCGGTGCCAAAACCTGCTCCTTGAATCAAAGTATTGATCGAAGGAATAGTATCCCATTTAGCTTGGCCGCCGAAAAACTCTCCTAAGCTATCTCAAAAAGTATGCAAGCCAGGATACGTCCCGGCCTTTGCTGTTTAGCAACGGTGCCTACAATAGATACCGTGACAGGAGAGGTGTACACTCGGTGCGCGGCAAATCTAAGTATTAAATTGCTCTAGAGGCGGTTCGGCGATGCAGATTTCTGATGATCACCTTCGAGGACGAACAGTAATTGCTGCTGACGGGCAGGCGATCGGCGAAGTGGCTGCGCTGCTTATCGACACCTCCACATGGACCATCGGCGCGCTCCAGATCAAATTAAATAAATCAGCCGCCGAGCAGATCGGTGCAAAGGGCGGCCTGCTCCGTGCTGCCACACTCGATCTACCTGTCCGGCTGGTCCAGTCGGTAGCGGATGCCGTCCTCCTGTCCGTGCCGACGCCGGAACTGCGTCCGATTCTTCCCGGCGCCGACGCGCACGACGAAAAGTCTTAACGCGCCGGCCTTTCCCTTCCAGCTTTTAGGAGGTTGTCCCGGAGATCGATTCGATTTTCGGACGGCGCCTTGTCAAGCCCCGAGGTCAAAGTTTAACTGTAACCCATTCACTCCAAAGCTCAAAGGTCATCCTTGACTTGGCCGGTTATTTCGCCCAACCCGGTAAAATAAGAAGTAGTCCTTCATTTCCACCATCTTCATTTTCTGAAATGTGACAACCATCTGGAACTCTATTTTCTCGAATTAGATAGCTGCCGACTCCAAAGTTAAGTCATGAAAAATCAATAAGCTGGGGCAAAGCGGTCTTGTGCGGTAAGAAACCGGATGGAATCAGAAAGATAGGGGAAGTCATCTTATTGCAATCAGATAGCTGCCGACTCCAAAATGAATCAACACAGAATCAATGAGATAAGAGAAAACAGCTCGTCACCCCCGGCAGGGGGGAGGGGGGTATCTCCATCATCCGTCCCGTTTTGAAACCGTCGCCCGCATCGCCCCCGTCGAGATGCCTCCATCGACCAGCAGCGTCTGCCCGGTGACGTAACGGCTCGCCTCTGACGCCAGAAAGACGATCGCTCCATCGAGATCGTGGGGCTCGCCGGGACGCTTGAGCGGGATCCGCTCGGTCAGGTATTCGACCCAGCCCTCGTCCTCGTACATCACCCGGTTCTGCGCCGTCTTGAACCACCCCGGAGCGAGGCAGTTGACTGTGACTCCATGCTTCCCCCAGTCATCGGCAAGGCTCATGGTGAGCTGCCGGATTCCTCCCCGGCTGGCGGTGTACGGCCCCAGCCCGGCATACCCGGCAACGCTGGTCACTGACCCGATGTTGATAATTCGCCCATACCGGTGGGGGATCATTCTCCGCGCAATCGCCTGCGCCACAAAAAAGCTGCCCCGCAGGTTGGTATCGAGGATGAGGTTCCAGTCCTCCCACGTAACCTCGAGCGCCGGCTTGCGAACGTTGCAACCGGCATTATTGACCAGGATGTGAATCTGCCCGAACGCGGCCTGCGCCTCTTCGGCCATCCGCTGAATGCTGCCGTGATCACGCACATCGAGCGCCAGAGGAACCGCCTTGCGTCCCATCGCCTCGACTTCAGTCACGAATGCCGAGAGATCTTCGCGTTTGCGGCTGGTGATGATGAGATCCGATCCAGCTCTCGCCAGTGCTCGACCGAAGTACTGCCCAAGTCCGCGGCTCGCCCCGGTGACAAGAGCGACTTGCCCGCTCAGGTCAAACAGGTTCTCGCTCACGAGGCAAGCTCTCCTGGAACGGAAGGCTGATCGGAAGGAGTCAGCACCACCTTCATCAGGTTGGGTTCGCCTCGGTGCAGGCGCTCGAACCATTGCGGTCCCTCCTCGAGCGGCACAACCGCTGTAATGAGAGACTTGACTCGGATCGCGCCCGTACGCATCAGCTCAATCGCCTCGGGATACTCACCCGACGAAGCCGCCGTGCCCTGCAGCCGGATCTGCCGGCTGACAACCTTCTGTAGAGGCAGCCGAACTTCGGGGGTGATGTTGCCAATCAGCACCACCGTTCCGCCCTTACGCACGCCGTCGATCGCAGCCGACACCGTGGCATCGCGCCCAACAGCCTCGAAGACGACATCGACGCCTTTGCCGCCGCTGAGCCGAAGCACCTCTGCGAGCATCGCCGCTCCCGATACATCGATGGTCTCGTCGGCGCCCATCTCGCGAGCGAGCTTTAGCCGGGTGGCATCCAGATCGGTGACGAAGACCCGCGAGCATCCGAGGGCGCGGGCCGCCTGCAGAGTGAGCAGGCCGATCATGCCTGCGCCGATGACGAGCGCCGTTTCGCCGCCCTTGAGCTCGGCCACTCGCACGGCATGCAACCCGACCGACACGGCTTCCAGCATGGCCGATTCGGGGAAGCTCAGCTCCTCGGGCAGCCGGTAGACGATGCGCTCGGGTACAACGACATACTCGGCGAAAGCTCCATGGCGGCGGTAATCGCCGCAGGAAACGCCGACCACCTGCCGGTTGTCGCACAGGTTCACCTCGCCCGCACAGCAGTACTCGCACTCTCCGCAGTAGACGGTAGAATCGAAGGTGACGCGGTCTCCAACGCTGAACTGGCGGACCCCATCGCCGATCTCGGCGACCGTGCCCGCAGCCTCGTGCCCCATCACCAGCGGCGGAATGCGCCGCCCTGACGAGCCATCGTATCCGTGCACGTCGCTGCCGCAGATACCGCAAGCGGCGATGCGAATGAGCACCTCACCCGAGGCCGGCACAGGCCGATCCATGTCCGTAGTGACATCGAGCTTGTTGTATTCGGAGAGCAGAAGCGCTTTCATTGCAAAGAAATCCTCAGAGTCAGGTTACTCCGACGCTCGCAAGATAGCCCGGTACTCAGCCGCGCTTGATGCCGCCGAGCACAAGCTTGCCGATGGTCGCCAATTGCATGTTTGAGGTGCCTTCATAGATTTTGCCGATCTTGGCGTCGCGATAATACTTCTCGACTGGATAGTCCTTGACGAAGCCGTAGCCACCATAGACTTCGACTGCGTGGCTTGCCACGCGCTCAGCGACCTGCGACGAGAAGTACTTGGCCATCGCGGCTTCGCGGACGTAATCCAGCTTCGCGTCCTTGAGGCGCGCGGCATTGTAGACGAGGAGGCGGGCGGCTTCGATCTCCGTCGCCATCTCCGCGAGCGAAAATTGCACCGCCTGAAACTCGGCGATGGGTTTGCCAAACTGCTTGCGCTCCTGCGCGTATTTGGCGGCGTGGTTCCACGCGCCTTGTGCGAGGCCTAGCATCTGGGCCCCGATGCCAATACGCCCCTCATTGAGCGTCTCACTGGCGATCTTGTATCC
>Ga0210383_10006377_pt1 | contig 10304 bp, 10 predicted proteins | sample IncBWC14OmetaG_FD_160072 | JGI IMG/M metagenome (GOLD analysis project Ga0210383, IMG submission 160072) | Forest soil microbial communities from Barre Woods Harvard Forest LTER site, Petersham, Massachusetts, United States - Inc-BW-C-14-O ...
GCAGAGACCGCGGCCGCCTGATCACTAACAACATAACTCCGCTTCCGGCCGCGACTCCCCCTCAGGATCGCGGCCGTAGTCATTCCGGCCCTGCAAAATACTTAAGTGTTTACTTGACAAATTTCAGTCCCTCTTCAATACTTAAGCATATACTTAACTAATAAATCTCACCCACAACCCATGCGAGCCTCGCACCCACTTTGCATCAGAACCTCGAATCTCTATGATGGCGACCACAAGCAAAGTCCCCATAGGCCCCGCACGACCCGCAGGACCGACGTTCTGCCTAACGTCATTGCGAAGGACAGCGACCATGCCTGAAACATCCCAGGTCCAATCACCCACTCTCACCCCTACCTTCACGCGCCTCATCGCCGCCGCACTTCTGGCCATCCTCGCGATCCTTCTCATCACCTCCGCCCGCGAGGAGTCGCAGACCTTCGATGAGTCCACCCACCTCTTCGCCGGCTTCGAATACTGGAAGCACGCCGACTTCGGCCGCAACCCGGAGCACCCGCCCTTCATCAAACTCCTCGCCTCTATCCCTCTTCTCTCAATGGGTCTCAAAGAACCTCCATCTCTTCCCATCCCCTTCTTCAAGGCGCAAGACCTCTTCAATGGCGTCCAGCTCCTCTACTCCTCCGACGCCGACGCCAACACCATCCTCTTTCGCGGCCGCCTAGTCATCATGCTCTTCACCCTCACCCTTGCTCTTCTGGTCTTCCTTGCCACCAACGAGATCTTCGGCCCGATGCCCGCACTCTTCGCGCTTTTCCTTTTCACCTTCCAGCCGCTCATCCTCGCCAACGGCAAAATCGTCGCCACCGACGTCGCCTTGGCCTGTCTCCTCTTCGCCTCCGTTTACACCTTCTATCGTTTCTGCAACCGGCCCTCCGCCCCACGCCTCGCCCTCTGCGTTCTCGCCACGTCTCTCAGCATCATCACCAAACACTCCGGCGTCCTCGTTTTCCCCATCCTGGTCCTGCTCGCACTCGTTGATCTCTACCTCCCCGCAACACCAGCCACGTCTGCCCTGGGCAACAAGCAGCGGCACCTCCGCCAACTCGCCCTCGCCCTCTGCGCGATCGTCGTCACCGGCTACATCGCCCTCTGGGCCGTCTACGGCTTCCGCTACGCCGCCCGTCCCGGCCAGTTGCAGATCACCCCCTCGCTCTCCATCTACCTCACACAACTCCACCACCCACTGCAGCACAACATCATCGCCTTTTTCGCCCGCCACCACCTGTTTCCCGAGGCCTACCTCTACGGCTGGATCGACATCCTAAGCATCCCCGACTTCCGCCCCACCTTCCTATTCGGCCATGTCTACGGCACCCACCAATGGTTCTTCTTTCCCGCAGTCTTCCTCGTCAAAACTACCCTCGCCCTGCTCATCTTCCTTCTTCTGCTCCCCTTCGCCCGCATCATCGGCCGCCGCCGCGCGCTCGTCTTCTTCGCCCTTCCCGCCGTCTTCTTCTTCCTGGTCTGCATCACATCCGGCATGAACATGGGCGCCCGCTACCTCATTCCCATGTACCCCTTCTGCATCCTCCTCGCCGGAGCAAGCGCAGCAGCCTTCTTCGATCGCTCCCGCACCTCCCGCATCGCCGTCTCCGCAGTCCTTGTCCTTACCCTCATCTCCGCGCTCCACGCCTACCCCAACTTCCTCGTCTACTCCAACGAGCTCTTCGGCGGTCCCTCTCACACCTATCGTTCCGTCACCGACCCCGACGCCGACTGGGGCCAGGGCCTCAAGTGGACCAAGACTTACCTCGACCAACACCCCGACCCCAACTGCTGGTTCGACTACCACGGCAACCCCGGCGTCAATCCCAGCTACTTCGGAATCCACTGCAGACCCCTGCTAACTGGCTTTGAGCACACGATCGGCATGGGCTCCGCACCCATACCCTCCACCATCACCGGCACCGTCCTCGTCAGCTCCACCGACATCGACGGTATCCTCTGGGGTCCCGGTGACCTCAATCCCTACGCGACCTTCCGCGACCGCAAACCCGACGCCACCATCGCGAATATCATCTTCGTCTATCACGGCACCTTCAACCTCCCGCTCCTCGCAGCCGAGACCAACGCCTCAGCCGCGACCACCCTCCTCCGCCAAGGCCGTCTGCCCCAGGCCCTCACCTTCGCCCAGACTGCCGCACAACAAGCCCCCGACGCCGCTGACGTCAACGCAATCCTCGGCCAGGTCCTTCTCGCCTCCGGCCAGGTCCCCGCAGGCCAAGAAGCCCTCGCCAAGGCCCTTCATCTCGCCCAAACCAACCACCCCGAGTACCAGCAATCCCTCATCTCCCGCCTCCAGCATCCCCCAACTCATCCCTAACCCGCCCGAAACCCATCAGTTCGCACGAGATCTCGCAGCCGTACAATCCCTTTTAACCGCGACCGGGACGGGAGGTCCATGCTTCTTCGCTGCGCACTGGTGTCTCTGATTGCATCAACACTGACAACGTGTCTGCTGCCAGCGCAAACCCCTGCCTCACCCGAATTGATCGACGAGCTGGTCGCCAATGCCGCACTTTACAATGCGACTTTGCCATCGATCACAGCAAACGAAACCATCGAATCTGAGGCGAGCTATCTCATCTTCAAGAAAAAGGCACTGGCCAAAGGCACGTTCAGGGTCGTCCGCGACCCCAATGGCGGCCCGTTGAAGGAGTCGCGTCAGATCACCGTGCTGGACGGCAAGCCCGTCGCCGAAGGTCAACAAGTACACCTGCCGACGACGCTCTTCGGCGGCTTCGGCCGCTTCCAGGAGATGTTCTTCACACCAGCGCATCGGCCCTGCTATACCTTCACGCGTTTGAGCGAACTCGGCCCCGGTGGAACCTGGCAGATTGCCATCGCCTCGCGTCCAGAAGACGCCGCTCCCCCTAACTGCGCGTCGCAGGCCCCGAGTGTTACCGGCATCGCGCGAGTCGATCCCGCAACGCATCAGCTCGTCCACCTTGAGCGCACCGTTCCCGAAGAGGCCGCCGCCCAACGTCACCTCGCACCCTTCGCCTCCGTCGACATAGGTCCCGCAACGATCGGCGACAAGACCTTCTGGCTCCCGACTCTCGTCATCGGAACCTTCAACAATGGCAAGGACAAGGGCCGATTTGTGGCCCATTACAGCGACTACCATCGCTTTACGGGAAGCGTCACTCTGCTGCCCGGAGTAACAGAGGTCGACCCCCAGGCCCCCGACGCCAAGCCGGACGCCACTCCACACGACGACCAGTTTTAGCCAGGCCGCCAATCTTCCCGGACTCACGATTCCTCCTTATATAGTGGATGACGTGATGATCTCGGCTCGCCGCTCCGCCCGCCTCCTCGCCCTCGCGCTGACTCTCTTCAACGTCCTCAGCCTTCGCGCACAGTCTTCTCCTCCGCTCAACGGAATCGCCCACGTGGCGATCCGCGTGCACGACCTCGCGGCCTCCATCGCGTTCTATCAAAAGCTCGGTTTTGAGCAGGCCTTCGATTTGCGCAAAAACGACGTCCCCTATGAATCCTTCATCAAGATCAACGACAATCAGTTCATCGAACTCTACCCCACCAGCGAGCGTGATCCAGCCGCCGGCTTCCTTCACCTCTGCTTCGAAGGCGTGGACCTCAACACGATTCATGACGACTACGTCGACCGTGGCCTGACACCCACAGCTGTTCGCAAGGCCGGAGCCGGCAATCTGCTCTTCACCATGGCCGGCCCAGAGCAGCCGTTCGGCCCGCAAAACATCGAGTACACGCAGTACATGCCCGGATCTCTTCACAGCGACGATAACGGCAAACACCTCGGCCCTGACCGCGTCGCCACGAAGCTCATCGCCGTCGCCCTTGCCATGAAGGACCCTGCCGCCGCCCGCGACTTCTACATCAACCAGCTCCACTTCAAACCCATCGCCGGCGACCAGATGGACATGCACATGCCCGGAGACTCCGGTCAGGAGGTAGAGATCGTGGCCGCCACCTTCGGCACCAAGGCGCGTCTTACGCTTAACTCGGAGAACCTCAGCAGGTCCGCCCGCTACCTGCACAAGGAAGGAGTCGCCGCCGCCAAGAATGGCGCTACGCTCACTATCACCGACCCTGACGGCAACGTCCTCCTGCTCGAAACTCGCTAGACGCCGCTGATGACCTTCCGACAGGCACTCACGACCGCTACTGCACGATTCGTCGCTGATCCACATCTTAGAGACCAAGCCGCGCGCGACGCCGAACTGCTTCTCTTGCATGCCCTGCAGGTCTCCCGCGTCACTCTCCTGGCCCACCCCGACCGCGAGCTCACCCCCGGCGAGCAGGCCGTCTACGAAGACACCATTACACGCCGCCTGCGCCACGAACCTATCCAATACATCACCGGCCAGCAGGAGTTTTACGGCCTCCTCCTCAACGTCACCCCTGCTGTCCTCATCCCTCGACCGGAGACCGAGCATCTCGTCGAAGCCGTCCTGAAGCTCTTACCCACAAATAGACCTCTGAAGATCGCCGACATCGGCACCGGCTCTGGAGCCATCGCTATCGCTTTGGCCGTTCACCTTCCGAACGCCGAGATCGTCGCCCTCGACATCTCGACGGAAGCCCTCGCCATTGCCGCAGCCAACGCCCGCGAACACGACCTGGCCGACCGCATCAGGTTCCTCCAATCCGACCTGCTATCCGCCCTCAACGACGAAGCCGAAGCCTTCGACGCCGTCGTCAGTAACCCGCCCTACGTCGCCGAGACCGACCGCGCCACCCTCCACCCCCAGGTCCGCGACCACGAGCCCGCCACCGCGCTCTTTGCCGGCGAAACCGGCCTCGACATCTACCGCCGCCTTGTTTCAGAGGCCCACAACGCACTCAAACCAAACGGCCTGCTAGCCCTCGAGATCGGCTACGGCCAGCAGCAAGCCCTCATCGACCTGCTCGCCAACTGGCGGGAGGTCTCCTTCATCAAAGACCTCCAGAATGTCCCCCGGGTCGTCCTCGCCAAAAGGGCCGTCAGCCTTTGGCGATCCGATAAAATCCTTCCACGGCGGTAGTCCTGAACCCCGCGTCATTCGTATAACACTTGGGAGCTAATGGAATGACCAACCCGCTACTTCAAGATCATCTCTACTCTCTCGAAGAGCGTCTCTTCCACCCGGACCGTGAGGCCGACCGTACCGCCTTGGTACCTCTCTTCGCCCAGGAGTACCGTGAATTCTGCTCGTCAGGCCGCATCTTCAACCGCCAGCAAACCATCGATGTCCTTCTCAAGAGCGGGCCGCGCCCGGCGACGATCAGCAACTACTACGTCGAGCGCCTGGCTGAGGACGCGGCGCTCGCCACCTACCGCGCCACGACGGCGCTCGCCATCTCCCATCGCTCTTCTGTGTGGGTCTTCCGCGACAACCGCTGGCAACTCCTCTTCCACCAGGGCACCATCGCGGACTGAAGGCGAAGAAGCCGTCGGCGCAAAAATAGCTCAGATCATATATCAGGTCTGCTACCCTCGCTTTATGCGCCCCCAGCTCCTTACGCTGCTTCTCGCCACCTGCCTCTCTGTCCCTGCACAAACCGCCGCCCCCGTCCCCGTCGGCATTCGCCTCGTCACCCAGAACGCCCTCTTCGAAGAGATCTATCAAACTGATCTCAAGAACGCCCCGGAGCGCGCCACTGCCTATGGAGACTATCGATACAACGATCAACTCTCCGATCGCTCGCTCGCAGCCATAAACCGGCGCCACGCCGCCGACATCGCCTTCCTTGAACGTTTGAAGGCCATCCCTACCACCGACTTCCCCGAGCAGGACGTGCTGTCCCACGACCTCCTCGCCCGTGTCCTCCAGCAGCGCCTCGACGACTACGAACTCAAAGAGTACGAGATGCCCGTCGACCAGATGAACGGCGTTCACACAGCCCTCGCCGACCTTCCCCTCGCCATGCCCTTCGACTCCGTCAAGCACTACGAGGACTACATCGCGCGCCTCCGCCAGATTCCCCGCGTCCTTAACCAGACGATCGAGGTCCTCCGCGCCGGCATGAAGGACAACCTTATGCCCGTCCGCTTTCTGCTCGAAAAGGTCCCCGGCCAGTGCAACGGCATCATCGAAGCCGACCCTTTTCTCGTCCCGACCACAAAATATCCCGCCAGCATCACGCCTGACGAACAGAGGCATCTCACCGCCCAGATCACCGACGCTGTCAACAACGATGTCATCCCCGCCTACCGCGCCTTTGCCGCATTCATCGCGACCGACTACGCCCCGCACGGCCGCACCAACCTCGCCGTCACCTCGCTTCCCGACGGCGCAAAGCGGTACCAGAACGACATCCTCGGCCGCACCACCACTCACCTCACGCCCGAACAGATCCACACTATCGGCCTCGACGAGGTCGCCCGCATCACCGCCGAGATGACCACTCTCGCCAATAAGGCTGGCTTCGCAGACCTCGCCGCCTTCCGTGCCTCCATCAACAGCGATCCAAAGTGGGTCCCCACCTCTGCCGAGCAGATCCTCGACGACTACCGCCGCTATATCGCACAGATGCAGCCGAAGCTTCCCGAGCTATTTACCGTCATCCCCGGCAGCCCGGTCACCGTCGAGGCCATCCCCGCCTTCCAGGCCGCCGACTCCACCCACTACTCCAGCGGGACCCCCGACGGCAAGCGACCCGGCCGCGTCGTCGTCGCCACCAGCGACTTCGCCCACCGCACCCTCCTGTTAGACGAGGCCGTCGCCTACCACGAAGGCATTCCCGGCCATCACATGCAGATCTCGGTGCAGCAGCAGCTAACAGGTCTGCCCAAATTCCGCCTTCATACCGGCTTTAGTGCATACACCGAAGGCTGGGCCCTCTACTCCGAACAGCTCGGCAAAGAGGTCGGCTTCTATCAGGACCCAGTCAGCGACTACGGCCGACTCAACTCCGAGCTCTTCCGCGCCGTCCGCCTCGTCGTCGACACCGGCATCCACTCGATGGGCTGGACCCGCGACCAGGTCGTCGACTACATGCGCAAAAACGACGTCAACGAGCCGCTCATCCAGTCCGAGACCGACCGTTACATCGCCTGGCCCGCGCAGGCCTGCTCCTACAAGCTAGGCCAGCTCAAAATTATCGAACTCCGCGAACGAGCAAAAAAAGAGCTTGGTTCCAAATTCGACATCCGCACCTTCCACGACGAGATCCTAAGCGGCGGCTCACTTCCACTGGACATGCTTGACCAGCGAACTACCCAATGGATCGCTGTTCAAAAGGCCAAAGCCAGCCAGATTGTGAGCGTCGGTGTACCAGTAGTACCCTAGCTCCGCGTACCAGTCGTCCCCAGCTTCATCCCGAGTCGTCAGGTCGCATGTCCATATAGATGGTCGGTCCCGATGTGCTTGATCTGTTTGTAACCGTACTTGATCGCACATGTAAGCGGACCGATGCACGCCGCCCAGATTCCGTCCTCACCTCCGCATTCAGCGCGACTCCACGGCCCGCGAATCTCTCCGCTCCCGATCTCCGTCCCTCTCCCAGTCGCGCTCGCGATCATCGTCGCGCTTCTTTCGTTCCTCCTCCCATTGGCGCCGCTCCTCCTGTTCCTTTCGCTCCTCGCGTCCATCGCTCATTGCGCACTCCCGGTTCCCTTTTTTACCGCAGCTCTGCCTTGACACCTGCACCCGCCTCGTCCACGAACGTAACCACCTTTGCGCTCATCACTGCAGGCGTTCTGCCGCCAACGCCCTCCACTGGAAACACCGCCGCTTGATCGGCGTCCGTCCAGCAAACCAACCCAGTGAGACAAACCAGGCGTTGAGGGACGCCGGGCAGCGCACTCCAACCCTGCACCAGAACAAACTGATGCCGTGACGAATCCTCGACCAGCACATCGTTCGAGTAGTTGATATAAATCCGCGCCGCGTCCTGCGCGACCCCATTCTTCTCGACCTTGCCCAGCGGGTCCCGCACAAAGATCCGCTGCCGAAACACTGCCACGAAGACCACCAAGAACAACGCCCCAACGACCAGAATTTTTCTCAAGCTATCTCTTCTCCTCGTGGTACTCCTGCTCCGTGTTGATCTCCCAGAGCGCGGGCTTATCGACATGTCCAGCCACAATACCATCGACCACCGTCATCGCTGTCAACATACTGTGGTCCTGATTGTTGTACTTGTGCATCCCATTTCTCCCCACCAGAAACAGGTTCTCGAACCCATCGGTAAACTCCCGCAGCTCCTCAAACCGGTCATAGGTCCCGAAGTAGGCCGGATAGGTCTTCGGCACCCTCACCACATGCCCGTCCGACACCTCCTCCGTATTGAGTATTCCGATCTTCGCGACCTCAGCGATGGCAAACTTCTTCAGCTCCTCGTCCGGCATCTTCCACAGATCGTCCGTGTCGTAACAGAAGTACTCCAGCCCGATCCACACCTTCGTCGGATCAGCCACCAGGTACGGGCTCCAGTTGTTAAATATTTGTAACCGTCCCAGTAGCACATCCGGCTCCTGAACATAGATCCACGTGTCCTTCAGCAGGCCGCCGTCCGGCTCCTTGACCTTCAGCCTGTCGACCAGCAGCCCGACGGTAATGAAATCCCGATACTGCAGCCCCGCGCTCACCTCCCGAACGTTATCCGGAACCGGAGCGTCTATCGCCTCGACCAGCTCGCGCATAGGCATCGTCGAGAAGAAATAATCTCCCGCAAACGTACGCCGTTCGCCGGCCGCGTTCACGGCATCGATGGACACCACCCGGTTCACGCCACCCTCAACAGCGCAGTGGATCCGATCCACCTTCCACCCCATATGGATCTCTCCACCCTTCCCACGAATCTGGTCCGCCACATGCTCCCAAAGCTGCCCAGGGCCATACTTCGGATACATGAACCGCTCAATCAAACTCGTGTCCGTCCCCTTCTGCGCCAGGTCGCCGCGGCCCTTTGCCTTCCCACTAAAGGCCTTCTTCAAAAAATGCTTCACCGCCGTCGTCAAGCTAAGCCCCTTGATCCTCTGCGCCCCCCACTCCGCGGAGATTTCATTGCAGGGCGTTCCCCAAACCTTCTCTGTATAGCTCTTGAAGAACGTCAGATAGAGCTGTCGCCCAAACCGATTAATCAAAAAGTCTTCAAGACTCTTCTCCGGCGAAATCTGGTTCATCTGCGACTTCACGTAACTCGTTCCGACCCGAAACGTCCTCACAAATCCAAGGTTTTTTAACGTCGTCGCCGTCAGCGTAATCGGATAGTCGAAAAACTTCCGCAGATAGTAGATCCTGCTCTTGCGAGGACGAATCAGCATCACAAGGTCCGGATCGTGCGGAGCGACCGTCACCAGCATCTCCACCGGGTCCTTCGCCTCAACCTCATCTTCCACCTCTGCTTCGTCCGCGGCGTGATGATGGATAGGCCCTGCACCGCGCAACACCGGTTCCTCCGGCAATCGCGCCGGCACCGCAACCACGCGCTTCTTTCCTTGATAGCTGATCTCGGCTTCGGCATGGGGCCCCGAAGCCGAGTCGCCCTCATCCGGCGGCATCAGATCAATCCACCACTGCATCACCCGGTCGCTCTTTGAGAAAAATCGATGCCCTCCTATGTCCATCCGGTTGCCCTTGTACTTGATGGTGCGCGAAATGCCACCAATCTCGTCGCTGGCTTCCAAAATGATCGGCTTGATATCGGTGCGGCGAAGCAGTTCCAAAGCTGCGGTGAGGCCGGCAGGTCCAGCGCCGACAATAACTGCTGTCTTTTGCATGAGTGTCCCTAAAGTCAATCCATTCGACAACCATTACATCTATCGCTAACGTTTCATCGCGGAGCGTCTCCCGTGGCTATTGGAACCGCACCTTCACCAGGTCCGCGCCAAAGGCCTGCCCCATCGGCTCCACATGTGCAGCTTCTTCAGCAAATGCCGCGGCCGTCCAGTCCCAGTCGCTGTGGTACACAGCAAATATATGTTCACCTGGTGTCCGTCGCAGTTCGTCATATGACACAATCGGCAAACTGCTGAACTTTTTCGTATGGATCCCCGACAGATACATCGTGTCATGCTGCTGGCGGCCCAGCTCTTCGTCCAGCGAATAGACAAACACAAGCCGCGAACGCAGCTCCGGGTCCGGCTCGTACTGACTTGCTACCTCCCACTTTCCCAGGTATGGAAAGTAGATATTCCGATCAGGTGCAGCGTCCACCTCGGCCTTCAATCCTGGCGCCATCGTCAGCTCCGCCAAGGTCTGCTGTTTCGCCATAATAGACTGCCTGGTCCGAACACTATTCACCACCACAATGCCCACCAGCATTGCGGCCATCACTCCATAGAACACGCTCTTCCGTCGGAGCGCCGGTGTCAT
>Ga0210383_10006380_pt1 | contig 10302 bp, 6 predicted proteins | sample IncBWC14OmetaG_FD_160072 | JGI IMG/M metagenome (GOLD analysis project Ga0210383, IMG submission 160072) | Forest soil microbial communities from Barre Woods Harvard Forest LTER site, Petersham, Massachusetts, United States - Inc-BW-C-14-O ...
ATCTTTTTGGAGGCCCGCTTTTTTGGAGACCCGCTTGATATCTGGTGAACCCGGCAAACCCGCGCTGCTTTTGTTGAACCGCGTCACCGTCATGCGCGGCGAGCGGGCCGCGCTTGCAGACCTGACCCTGCGCATCGATGCCGGCGAACATGTATGCATTCTGGGCCCCAACGGCTGCGGAAAATCTACGCTGATCAAGACCATCACGCGCGAGTGCTACCCGCTGGCGAACGAGGGCTCGTCGATCTCCATTCTCGGCCGCGACCGCTGGAACATCTTTGAATTGAGATCGCTGCTCGGCATCGTTTCGCCGGATTTGCTGGCCTCCTGCACCACCGACGCAACCGGCCGCGACGTCGTCCTCTCGGGGTTTTTCAGCAGCACACGCATCTTTCCCCACCACGCCCCGAATCCTGAATCATTGGCACGCAGCGATGCCGCTCTGCGGCGGCTGGGCATCGCGCACCTGGCCGATCGCTCGGTTGCTCACATGTCCTCGGGCGAAGCCAAACGCACCCTGATCGCCCGCGCCTTGGTGCACGATCCACAGGCACTTCTCTTCGACGAGCCCAGCAACGCTCTGGACATCGGCGCGCAAGTGCAGCTACGCGACACGATGCGCGAGCTTGCGCAATCGGGGCTGGGTATCCTGCTGGTGACGCATCATGTGGCCGAAATCATTCCAGAGATCGAGCGAGTCGTGCTGTTGCGGGAAGGCCACATTGTCGCCGACGGCCCGAAGGATGAAATCCTGACGGCGGCGAGCCTGAGCGACCTCTTTGGCGTGCGCGTGCAGATTGGCCGGCAAGACAGCTACTTCCACTTGTATTGATTACCGCGCGGGGGCACATCCCGGCCGGCTCCGTGAGCTCACCCCCACAGTCACAATCCCAGATAAGACCTCATAACGGACGACGTCCGCTTACTGTACCAACGACCGGTAACTTGTTGTCGGCTCAGTTAAGTTCAAACTCGCGAGTTACTGGCGTAGACCGTTTAGGCTTTATTTAGACGGATTGCGAGGACCGCATGGAAACAGCCAATCGCCTATTGCCGCGCCTCTGCGTTTTCTTTGGTCTCGTGCTCTTCCCGATGCTGCTGGCCGCCCCCCGCGCCCGTGCTCATGCGTTTCCTCAACAGCAAACGCGAGACGATGACGATGCGAGCAGCGTGGACGAAAGACCCTTTGTTGATCTCATGTTGGAGGTGGACTGCGATCGCTGTGCGAAGGTCACCTTCGAATACCCATTAGCACTCCGTGAGAAATACAACTTCAGAACGGTGCTTTCCAACGTTCTCGGCTGCCCGCTCACGGACGTAAACCTTTCCCCCTCAGACTACGATCAATCCGACGTGCTTAGCGCGCGATGCATTCTTCCTTTGCGTCGGTCTCAGTTTGTGGAGACCGGAAACATTGACCTTCAGCCCTTCAAGGATATTCAGAAGGCCGAGCCAAATATTCCTTTTGTGGTCACTCTATTAATCACCCGGCAAGACTTTCTGCGTTGCAACCCTGAGCCTGAGCATCTGTTTCGGAGCTCAAAAAGTGCAACGTGCCTCTATACGCTGAACAATGCTCGTAACTCGCCGGCTACTCTTCGGCCGGAATTCGGTTATAGCCGGGCACAAGTGCTGCGCTTGACTGGCATTCTGGGATCTCTGCTCCTCACGCCCATTGCATTGACGTTCTGGTTCCGCCGGCGGGCCGTGACCGCTCCAGACGAGGCGAAGCCTGCCCTATCGTTCGCCCACCGCCGATTTGTTACCTGGACTGCACTCCTCGGCGTGCTCCTTTGGTGGGCCGCCGTCGATTTGTTGAGAGCCGCAAACTTCATCTCATTTTTGCTTCCCAGCGGACCGGAGAGCGATGCTTCCTTAGCCGCGATCTTTCCCTGGGTATTGTTGTGGATTCCTCCGGTGGTCGTCTATTTCTTGTGCCTCGTTCTTTCCTTGCCGATGCAGGCCTTGCGCGGAACCCACTACACGCAAGAACAGCTCTTGAATCAGTCTTTCTGGGCCGTTGGCCGATTCGTGTTTCCCGTTTCGTTGATCTCCTTCGGCACTATGGAGATGTTCCACTCCGCTCGCCTTGGCGTGCTGCTCCTCGCGGCGGGCATCGTTGCCGGCAAGATTGCCAATCGCAAGATCGTTCGCGCGTACGGCATCGAACTCCATGCGCTGACTTCCGGCGAGCTCCGCGACCGCGCCTTCTCCTTGGCGCAAAAGGCCGCCACAACTCTGCGTCAGGTATATGTCCTGCCTGCGGAACGCCTGCGCATGGCAAATGCTTTTGCCCATGCTGCCCAGAACATTTTTCTGACCGACTACTTGGTCAAGCATTTGAGCAAGGCAGAAGTGGACGCCGTTGTCGGTCACGAGATCGCGCACCTCCAGAACAAACACCTGGGACGCCGGATGACCGTAATCTTCCTCGCTGTTTTCGGCTTTGCTTTCAGCGCTGCTTTCCTGGAGTACTGGCTTCCTGCGGGGTTGCCAAACGGCCCCATTTTCTACGCAATCTTACTGCTAGTGTTTTTTTTCCTTTCGCGTCGCAACGAATTTGCTGCCGATGCCGGCTCCGTAAAGCTGACCGGGGATGCCGAAGCAATGATCACCGCCCTGGCGAAGCTGACGCGTCTAAATACCGTCCCGCTGCAATGGAGCAAGCTTGACGAGAAATTGCTAACCCACCCTTCGACCCTGCGACGCATCAGGCGTATTTCGCATAAGGCAGGCATTTCTGATGCACGTATCGCTGACCTTCTCAGCGAATCCCTTATACCGCCGGTAGAAACCTACACTATTCCGCCTACCGCGTTACCCACAGGCAAATTGTTCTCCACACAATACAAAAGACAACTTTCGCAGAGGATCGCATGGACGGTAATACTCACTACGTCCTTGGTACCCGCCGTCGTCGCCCTATTCGCTCATGGGGCGCACCTGGAGGGTGCGATTTGCTGGACGGCCTACGCACTAGGTGTTTTTCTTACTATCGTTGCCAATCTAGTCTTGCTCAACTTTCTGCCGATGCTCGGCGTCGGCAAGCTGGAACACATCTTTCGCCAGAAATTTCGCGCGGAGGGTGCCTCTACGCGCGACAGCGGAGGCATTTTTGTGAGTCTCGCCCCTGATTCTGGACCGCGCGTCTACGAGGGAAACTGGAGCTGGGATCTCGGATTTCTTTCAATCACCGATGGGCAACTCTGCTACCTCGGGGAAGAAGCGCGCTTCGTCCTAAGGCGGGACGAAATCACTTCTATTTGGCTCGGGCCTGGACCCACGGGCTGGTTTCGAACTCTCTCACTGTATGTGTCCTGGGCCGATTCGGCTGGTCGGCAGGGCACGTTTAATCTGCGTCCGTTGAGCGTGCGCTCCATGCGTGAGATGTCCTGCAAGACCCAACTTCTCGCCCGCGATCTGGAAAATTGGCGTCAGAACTCGCTCTCGTCGACGAATCCGATCTTCACATCGGGAAGCGCCTCTGGGCTGAAGCTAGGCCCTCCGGCTTTCGGCCAGGTAACCGGCATGTGGCCACAAACCATGGTCCGTGGCCAATTTCTGGCCCACGATTTTCTTGTGAACACTGTGCTGGCGACTGCCGTAATCCTTCTCTTTGGACTTGGATTTCCACTTTTCGATGACCTTAGCCGATCGACGGACCCGGCAGATCTACATCCCGCTCTCGGCGGACTCTACGTTCTTCTGGTCGTCTGGCTCGTCCGTTTCCTAGTGTTGCTGCCTTACTGGCGGGCCCCTGGGGAGAATTCGTCGCCGGACGTAATGGCATATACCGCGGTGACATCTAAAGTAAATTCTGGTATTTGAGTAGCTTTCAGAGATCCGAGGCTTTGCGGCCGAGGTAGCGGGCCAGAGGAATTCGCGGACCTTATTGCTACTTGTCCGTGCTATCCGTGCGAGTTCTGGAGGCTCCACGGGCTTCGGGGTGCCTCGGCGTCCAATCTTCCGGGGGGAAAGCCACGCGCCAAAACGTCGGATGCGGCGAAGAAAATTCCAGACCGATCTCCGCTTTGCCCGAACGTACCGGGCCCAGAAACGCTACATGGCACTCGTGTTCTTCCTGGGTCTTTTTATGCTGCAACTGAACCAGGCTGCCGCTGGTGAGCCGTGATTGCAATAAAACCAGTGCTCCGTGGGCGTTAATTGCGAGTGTTTCGGTTTCTTCCTCGACGGGTTTACCTTGCGCGTCGGTACCACGAATGCGGACCGGGACCTGCATCAGCACGCGCTGACTGCGGCGTCGAGCCCCCGTACTTGTCGACGTATTCGTGACTTGCGCCATGCCAACCTCACTAGCTCAACTATACCCCGCCAAGGTCGAATGTCGAGCGGCACGAGCGGCCGGGTATCCAAAGATGATAAGGGGGGCGAAATTAGACCGTTCGTCTAGCTGCGCTGGTCTATCGGCACGTAGTGCCGCGTGTCGTAGCCGAGATAAATTTGCCGCGGGCGTGCGATTTTCTGCTCGGCATCCAGCAGCATCTCTTCCCACTGCGCGATCCAACCCGAGGTGCGCGGAATCGCGAACAACACCGGGAACATGGTCGAGGGAAAGCCCATCGACTGGTATATCAGCCCGGTATAGAAATCCACGTTGGGATAGAGCTTACGCTTCACGAAGTAATCGTCTTCCAGTGCGATGCGCTCGCACTCCAGCGCGATCTCCAGCAGCGGATTCTTGCCCATCAGGTCGAATACCTCGTAAGCGACCTTCTTGATAATGCGCGCCCGCGGGTCGTAATTCTTGTACACCCGATGGCCGAAGCCCATGAGCTTGGTTTCGCCCGCCTTTACGCGCTTGATAAATTCCGGAACCTTTTGCACCGAGCCGATTTCCATCAGCATGCGCACAACTTCTTCGTTCGCCCCGCCATGCAGCGGGCCATAAAGCGCGGCAATCGCGGCGGCGGCCGCCGAATACGGGTCGACATGCGAACTGCCCACTCCGCGAATCGTATTGGTGGAACAATTCTGCTCGTGGTCCGCGTGCAAAATGAACAGGACATCCAGCGCATGTTCCAGGGTCGGATTTGCCCGGTAGCGCGCCTCGGTGGTGCGGAACAACATGTTCAGGAAATTGCCGGGATAGCTCAACTCGTTGTCCGGATACACGAACGGCATCCCCAAAGAATGCCGATACGAGAACGCCGCGATCGTCGGCATCTTCCCGATCAAGCGATAGGTCTGCTTCTTCCGCGAGTCCACGTTGAAGATGTCTTTGGCATCGTGATAGTACGTGGAGAGCGCCGCGATCGTCGAAATCATCATGCCCATGGGATGGGCGTCGTAATGGAAGCCGTCGAGAAATTTCTTGATGCTCTCATGGATGAACGTGTGATGCGTGATGTTGTATGTCCAGGTCTTCAATTCCGACGGTGTGGGCAGTTCGCCGTGCAGCAACAGGTACGCAGTTTCCAGATACGTGCTCTTTTCGGCGAGATCTTCGATCGGGTAACCCCGGTAGCGCAGGATCCCCGCGTCGCCATCGATGTAGGTCACCTTGCTGATGCAGGACGCGGTGTTATTGAAGGCCGGATCGTAGCTCATCATGCCGAAATCCGCGGCATCCACCTTGATCTGACGCAGATCCATCGCGCGAATGGTGTCGTGCTTGATGGGAATTTCGTAGCTCTTGCCGGTGCGATTGTCAGTGACCGTCAGCGTTTCGCGGGCCGTGGGCGAAGCCTCCGGCTTTCTGGTTTGCGTCGCGGACGTGGTTGAGGAGTCCATAAGCCGATCCTTGGGGGCAGCCGAGGCCAAATCCCCGCTACGTAGCTACTCTACACCAAAGGTGAACTGCCGGGAATGGCCGGGCGAACAGGCCCGAACAAGTGCCTGAATCTAAAGGAATAGAGCGCGGGAATGTTCGCGGGGGCCCTTCGCTAAATGCACCTCTTGACAATAGTCGTTATAACGAGTATTATCCCTTCGTTCGATTTCACGATCTTGGAGGCACCACATGATTACCATTCGTAAGAGCGACGAGCGCGGACGCGCCAACCACGGCTGGCTGGATACCCATTTCACGTTTTCGTTCGCCGACTATTTCGATCCCGAGCACGTCCAGTTTCGTACTTTGCGTGTAATGAACGATGACCGCGTCGCCGGCGGTGGCGGCTTTCCCATGCACCCGCACCGCGACATGGAAATCGTGACCTACGTCCTGGAGGGCGCACTGGAGCACCGCGACAGCATGGGCAACGGCTCGGTGATCAAGCCCGGCGACATCCAGTACATGAGCGCAGGCACCGGCGTTACGCACAGCGAGTTCAATGCGTCGAAGACCAACCCGGTGCACCTGTACCAAATCTGGATGATGCCCGACAAGCGCGGGCTTAAGCCGGCCTACGACCAGAAAAACTTCACCGAAGGCGAAAAGCGCGGAAAACTCCGCCTGATCGCTTCGCCAGACGGTCGCGAAGGCTCGGTCAAGATTCGCCAGGACAATGAGTTGTACGCCACGGTGTTGAGCGAAGGTGATTCCGTAAAGCACGCCCTGAAACCTGATCGTCACGCCTACGTGCAGGTAGCCCGCGGCTCCGTCAAACTAAACGGCAAACCGCTCGACACCGGCGATGGCGCCGCAATCTCCGCCGAAAAAACAGTCGAGCTAACCGGAGTCAAAGACGCCGAAGTCCTACTCTTCGACCTGGCGTAAGGGTCGCTGGGCCTGTAGGGGCGCAGCAGCGCTGCGCCCCAATCATCCAGCGGCCGCGGGCTGATAATCTGCTCTTTAGGAGGTCGGGGCCGCAGCCCCGACATAAATGTTCGTAAACGAGGGTTTTAGCCCCTGAAGAAAACGCTCACAGCATTTTTCCGAAACCTGTTAAGCGCCAAGAGTTCCTGTCCTACCCGTTCGTCCGCTGGAACTCCCGCATAAAGCTGGTCAAAGCCTGCACGGCCTCCGGCGCCACCGCATTGTAAAGCGACACGCGCATCCCACCGACGGACCGATGCCCAGGCGTCCCCACGATCCCAGCCGCTTCCGCATCCTTCCCAAATTTCTTTTCCTTTGCTTCGTCCCCGCCGGCCACCCGAAACACCACGTTCATGCGCGACCGCGCAGCCCTCTCGACCAGGCCCACGTAGTAGCCACTGCTCGAATCGATCGCCTCATACAGCAGCTTGGCTTTCGTTTCATTCCGCTTCTCGATCGCGTTAATCCCGCCCTCCGCCTCGATCCACTCCATCACCAACCCAATGATATAAATCGCGAACGTTGGCGGCGTGTGATAAAGCGACTTCTCCTTGATGTGCGTGCGGTATTGCAGAATCGTGGGCAGGTTCTTGTCCGCGCGTTCCGCCAAATCCTTGCGGATGATGACCACGGTCGCCCCACTAGGCCCAAGATTTTTCTGCGCGCCCGCAAAGATCATTCCAAACTTTTTCACGTCGACAGGCCGCGAGGCGATGTCAGACGACATGTCCGCCACCAACGGCGCGCCGCCAGTTTCCGGCAACGAGTGCCACTGGGTCCCTTCAATGGTGTTGTTCGTGCACATATGCACGTAAGAAGGCTCAGCCGAGAGTTTGATCTCATCCGGACGCGGCAAGCGAACGAACTTCTCCGCTTCCGTCGACGCAGCGACGGTATGCAGGATGCCCTTCTTCAATTCACCAAGCGCCTTCGCGGTCCACATTCCGGTATTGATCAAGTCCACGGGCTTCCCTGCCAGCGCCAGGTTCATCGGCGCCATGGCGAATTGCAAACTCCCGCCACCCTGCAGGAATAGGACGGCGTACTCTTCCGGAATGGACAAATGCTTGCGGAGTCCAGCTTCGGCGGCCGCATTGATGCCTTCAAATTCCGGCGACCGGTGGCTCATCTCCATCACCGACATGCCAGTCCCGCGCCAGTCGAGCAACTCCTCGCGAATGCGCTCCAGCACCGAAAGCGGCAAAGCCGCCGGCCCCGCATTAAAATTGTAGGCGCGCTTGACGCCCCGCTCCGAAACAGTAGTCGAACTCACGATGGGTAATTCCTCTCTATAAAAATATAACGGCGAGCGGCCAGGTGCGCATCGCCAGGTGCTTTGTAGCACTCCAGAGTAACAGAATTCGCGTTTTCATTGCCGCACCGGGGACTGGTGCTAGGATTGGATTGCCGATCTGCTCGTTGGAGGTCGCCGATGCTCCGGCTTTGCATTCTAGTAGCGTTCGCGCTGGTCCTGTCCCCCCAAATCTCACCCAAGTTGGAAAGCTATGACGTGGCCGAGGCTTACGAGGTCTACGCCGCGATTCTTCCCTCGGAATGGCCTTGGAAAGATGCGCACGCGAAATGGCTCGTCATCCGTCAGACAACCACTGCGTATGAGATGTGCGTCTCGCCCGATGCAGCGTCCGCAAAGGTGATCGGCTCCGCGATTGCCGATTATATTCAGCAAAATCGAGTGCCCCGCGCATTGCTCCGAAATTTTGTAATCGAGAAACCTTATACGTTGCTGTCTCCGGCGGAGGAACGCGCCGCTTTCCAAAGCAGTCCAGGGGGCTGGGATGGCTTCTATCAAATGTATGCCGATTCGGGCGGCCTAACCGAATTGTCGGCCGTCGGATTCAATGCCGACAAAACGATTGCGGTGGTCTACGCAGGGCACTCGTGCGGCATGTTGTGCGGCGGCGGAGGATTTCACGTACTTCAGAAGAAAGCAGGGAAATGGGAAAATCTTACCTGGGAGGGTTCGACTTGCATGTGGGCTTCCTAGATTACCGCCAGCGCGAACTCCACACGCCGCCGCATCGGATCAATCCGTTCCGCCCGCACCCGCACACGATCGCCATGCTGCCAAATCAGCTGCTTCGGCTTCGCCCCCCGCCCGCGTTGCTGTCCACGCCCGCCCCCACCGCGCCGCCCGTCTCCGCCAGGCATCGCCACAATCGCATGATCCTTCTCGCGATACATACACCGCGCACCCGCCGCTTCCTCAAGCGCATTGATCGGCAGCAATCCTTCCACAAACACCTCGAATAGCTCCACAAAGCATCCATATTTCTGAACCGAAATAATCAACCCGTCATACTCCTCGCCAAGATGCTGCTCCATAAACTGCGCGGTCTTCCAATCCATCAACTCGCGTTCAGCCCCGGCCGCCCGCCGTTCCGCTTCCGACGACTCCGCCGCAATCTCCTCCAACTGCCCGTGAGAGTACACAACAGCCTCAGCATCCGGAGCACGTTTCGGCGCAGCAGGCGCAGCCTCGTGAGGATGCTCCAGCGCCCACTTCAGGGTCCGATGCACAATCAAATCGGGATACCGCCGAATCGGCGAAGTAAAATGCGTGTACTCCTCAAATCCCAGCGCAAAATGCCCCAGCGGATCAGCCGCATACCGTGCCTGCTTCAGCGATCGCAGCATCAAGTACGAAATAATCCGCTCCTCCGGCTTCCCCGCAATCTTCTTCACCAGCCGCTGGTAGTGCTGCGGCGTAATCCGCAAGTCCGCCGATGAACCCGGCAACGCCACGCGCATCCCCCGCTCCCGCCCATGCCCATACGAATCCGGCCGCCCGGCCTTCGCCGGCGCAGGCACCCGCCCATGCCGCACCGCGACCTCCCGCTGATGCAAATTCTCAACTCCCAGCGAGTACCCAAAAGCCCGCGCCAACTCCTCAAACTCCAAAACCTTCTTCGCATCCGGCTTCTCATGCACCCGATGCAGCGACGCAATCCCCCGCTTCAACAAATACCCATCCACCGCGCGATTCGCCGCCAGCATGAACTCCTCGATCAGCCGGTGCGCAATGTTCCGCTCGCTCCGCCCGATGCTGACCATTTTCTGCTGGTCGTCGAATTCAATCACCCGTTCCGGCAAATCGAAATCGATCGACCCGTGCTCGTTGCGCCGCGCGTTCAGCAGCAGCGCCAGTTCCTTCATATTCCGAAAATGCGGCGCCAGCGCAGCGTACCGCGCCGTCGCTTCGGCATCCCCTTCAATCACCTTATTAACGTTCGTGTACGTCATGCGCTCGGCAGACCGAATCACGCCCGACGTCATCCGCGCGCCCCGCATATTCCCCGCGGCATCGAAGTCCATCAGCGCGCTCATCACCAGCCGGTCTTCCTGCGGCTTCAACGAGCACATCCCATTCGACAGCGCTTCCGGCAGCATGGGCACCGCCCGATCCGGAAAATAAACCGACGTCCCCCGCAGCCGCGCCTCACCGTCCAGCGGCATCGCCGTCCGCACGTAGTGCGCCACGTCCGCAATGTGCACTTGCAGGTGCCATCCACCGTCCCCGCGCTTCTCCACGTAAACGGCGTCGTCAAAATCGCGCGCGGTCTCGC
>Ga0210383_10006381_pt1 | contig 10301 bp, 7 predicted proteins | sample IncBWC14OmetaG_FD_160072 | JGI IMG/M metagenome (GOLD analysis project Ga0210383, IMG submission 160072) | Forest soil microbial communities from Barre Woods Harvard Forest LTER site, Petersham, Massachusetts, United States - Inc-BW-C-14-O ...
CGGTGCTGGTGTAGCTGCTGGTCGTGGTGTCGGTGACCGAGAGCCCGACCGTCTCGGTTAGCTGGGACAGGACGAAGCGGTGCTCGGTGCCGAGCTGCTCGCTGGCCGCCTTGGCGTCCTCGGCGTTACCTAGGCGCATGAACGCCACCGCCGCGTTCCCGCGGCCGAGCCGCTGCTTGACGTGCGGCGGGACGGAGCGGTAGCCGAGGACGAGCCCGGTCCCGGTGCTCTCGCACGCGTCGCTCAGCCGGTCGAGCGTGTCGCCCCGCAGCCGGTCCGCGCCCAGCACGAAGACCGTGTGCTGCCACGGCCGTCCCGGCCGCGCTCCGCGCAGGGTGCGCGTCAGCGCGACGGCCAGGTAGGTCGCGAGGATCTTGCCCTCGGCCGAGCCCGCGTGCTGGCCCACGGCGATCACCCGGAGCGCGCTGTCCGGCACCGGGACCGGCGCGGTGCCCACCGCGGCCAGCTTGCGCAGCTGGGACTCCAGGACCCAGGCCCGCTCGACGACCACGCGGTCGGCCGCGCCGCGCCCGAACAGGGTGGTCAGCCGTTCCACCTGGACGGTGCTGATCAGCCCGGCGGCAACATCGTCGCGCAGGTTGCCGACCTGGGCCAGGACCCGCAACGCGGCGGTCACGCCCGCCACCGTCGCGGTGCCGCCCAGCGCGTCGATGACCCGCTCGAGGATCGCGTTGTCGAACGAGAGGTCGCGCGTGGAGCCTTGTTCCTCGGTCGCGCTGGCCACCGTGGACAGCACGTCGGCCAGGCCCCCGGCGTCCAGGCCGGTGCCCAGATCGAGCCGGGGCAGGTCCTCGGGCAGCACCCAGACCACCGGCTCGAGGCCGGACGTCCGGGCGAAGGCGATCAGGTCCAGGGCCACCGCGCCCTCGGTCAGGTCGAGCACCGTGACCTCGGCACCCGCGGTCAGGCGCGGCGCGGCGGCCGTAGTGAGCACGGCGGACCAGCCCGACAGCGTGCCGCCGGCCACGTCGACCCGGTGGATGCCGCCGGGCACAGCCACCCCGTACCAGCGTTTCTGGTGTTCATAGGCGATGCGAAGGGTCTGCCAGTCCCGGACCCGGCTGGCGTGTTCGGCCTGCCAGGCGAACAGCTGGCTCTCCTGGGCCGCGCGCAGCTTGCCCACCCGGCTTCGCTCGTCGGCCATCCGCGCCCGCAGCGCCCGCTCCCCTTGCCAGACGGCGTAGCCGCACAGGCCCGCGATCAGCACGCAGATGATCACGCCGAGCCCGGCCACCAAGATGGGCAGCCAGCCGACCGTCCCGAGGATCACGGCCGCCACGCCGACCATCACGGCGATGCCGAGGGTGGCCTTCAGCGGCCGGTTGAGCAGGTTCTCCTCGCGCCGCTGGGCTGCGGCCCAGTCGGGGCTGAGCCGTTCGTGCTCCGGCGGGGTGGGCCGGCGCGGTGCCGGTCCCGGATCCGGGGCTGGCGTCGCGTACTGCCAGCCCAGGTACAGGCGGTCGGACCGGACGGAGGTCATGGGTGCCCCGCGTCTCGCCCGGATGACGGGATCCGGGCCCGGACGAAGGCCGCGCGCGGCACCAGCCGCCGCGGGTTCTTGACCATGAGCAGGAACTCGCCCGCCCGCAGCGCGGACAGGCCGTCGAGGCTGCGCGGCGCGGCCTGGTCCTCCATCCGGTATGCCACCACCACGTTGGTGAGTTCCGCGAGTTCGGCCGCGGCCGGCGCCGAGGTGGTCGCCGCGAGCACCGGCAGGCCGGCGCCCGGGCCATGGGCGATGAGCTCGGTGACCGAACTGCGGGGCATCGAGCCGCACTCGGCCAGCCACACGATCCCGTCGCCGCCGACGCCGATCCCGCGCAGCGCCGCGCCCGCGGTGAGCAGGTCCTGGCAGACCAGCCGGGTGAGCATGGCCGAGACGGCCGGCGACGGCGAATCGCCCAGCCGGAACAGGGCTACGCCCCGGTCGGTGACCGTCTGGCCGAGGTCGATCTCGGCTGCCGGCGCCGGGCCGGGCGGGCGCAGCCAGCGGCCGGACTCCGACGTCTTGAGCTCGCGCAGCTGCCGGGCGAGCGCGGCGGTGGTGGCCGGCTCGGCGTGCAGCAGGCTCACCGATACCCGCGTTCGCTCGGCCAGCACCTCGCGGCGCGGATAGCTGGCCGGGACGTGCTTCATCCGGGCCCGCATGGCCGTCGGGTTCAGCAGGTGGATGACCTCGTCCAGCACGGGTACCCGGGGGTCGCCCGGAGCAGCGTCGATCAGCTCGAAGACGTCCCGCAGGTAGGCCACGCAGCTAGGCCGGTAGTGGCTGCCCGGCCCGTCCCAGCTGACCATGGCGGTGATGAGCGAGGCCCGCTGACCGGGGTCGCCGTGCCGGAACGGCTCGTAGCAGGCGCCCTCGCCGAACACCCGCAGTGGCGCGCCGGCCGCGGCGCAGACCGCGGCCAGCCGCCCCGGCAGGGCCCGGTCGCCGGTGAGGTCCACCGCGACTACCGGCTTGCGCCGCCGCACCGCGGCGTGGACCAGCTGGAAGCTCGTGCTCAGCACGTCCTGTTCGGCCGAGCCGCACACGGACACCCCGCCGGCCGTCTCAGGCCAGGACAGCGTGATCCGGGTACCGGATCCGGCCGCCACCCCGAGGCAGCTCCCGTCCCTGGTCACGACGCCGCCGGCCCGTATGGCCCGCCTGATCGCGGCCCGCCGGACGGCGACCAGCAGACCGGGACGTGCCGCGCGCATGCTGATCTCGTCGGTGTGCAGCCAGGTCAGCCAGCCGATGATGGCCGCCTCGGCGGCACCGGCCACGATGGCCAGCGGGAGCTGGCGCGGCAGCCAGCTCCCGATCCCGGTGAACGCGCCGGGGAAATGCAGCACGTGCTCGAGCTGATGCCCGCTGGCCCCGAGGTAGGCGGCCACCTGGGCCGGGCCGGCCGTGAACCCGGCGACGGCGACCCGCGGGCCCACTGCCAGCGTCCACGCCACCCCGATGACGACCGGGACCAGCAGCCACGACAGCCGCCACCTGGTCGCCCGGGTGGTCAGCGCGAAGATCACGGCCAGGACGATCGTCAGCTGCGCGAACAGCACGTGAGCCAGCACCACGACCACCACGCAGGCAGCCAGGAACTCGCCACGGCGGGGAAGCCCCTGGGGGACGAGATACCGAGCGCGCCGTGGCATCTGTTCCGCTTGTGTCGCGACCCTGGCCGACATCTCGATCCAGGGTTGCAGGTACGAGGACGCGTGTCCAGGCAGCCACCCTTTCGACACGCTTACGACTTACGACGGCGCGCTGACCTGAACCTCAGTCGTATCAATCGCAACTCTGAACAACTCTGGTTTGAGCATGACCACGGTCAGCCCCGCCGGGCTGCCGGAGGCCGGGTCGTCGAACCTGACCGTCACCGTGATCACCGGCTGCCCGGGTGACAGCCGCAGGCTTCGCGCCACCGCGGGCTGCGGCGGGCTCAGCTCGACGCTCACCGCGGCGGCGGGCAGCTCGCTGGCCAGGACGGCGTCGAACGACGAGGGCTCGGGGTCGTCCTCGGGCGCGGCCTGGTCGTCGGTCTCGCCGTTCTCGTCGCCTACCGTCTCGTGCAGGTACGCCGTGGACACCGCCGCCGGCTCGCCTTCCGCGGACCATACGGAGCGGATCACGCGGATCGGCGCCCCGGCGGCCAGGCCGAGGGCCCAGGCCACGTCCTGCGGCGCCTCGCGGCGCGACACGTGGCGGGTCTGGCAGGTAATCGTGATGCCCATCGGGTCGAGCCGGGTGCCGAGCCCGCCCGCGCCCTCGACCGGGATCCAGTAGTCGGCCGGGCTAGCCCGGTACAGCTGCCCGTCCGGCAGCCGCCGCACCAGGGAACGGCGGGCCAGGTCGGCGATCGCGGCGTCGATCTCGGTCAGGCTGACGTTGTACCTTCTGGCCAGCGCGCTGCGCCGGGGCAACCGCCAGCCCGGCTCGCGGTGGACGAGCGCCGCCGCCATCCGGTCGGCCAGCACCCCGGTCCCCCCGGCCGGCGCTTGCCGTCCCTCCTGGCCGGCGTCAACCCGGGCGGGCGCCGCCTTGGACAGCGGCGTGGGCTGTGGTGGTACGGGGATCGGATGATCACGTCCCGCGGGGCCAGCAGTCATTCCGTTATCGCCGCGACCGGGCCAGGCTCAGCCGACCGATCGCCGCAGGTACAAGTCCGAATCGCAACAGAATCAGCCCTTTATCTTTGCAATTTGGGCCTGGGACAGCGTGACCACGGACGGCGGCAGGGGCTGGAAGTTCACCTGCGCCAGCTGCGTGGTTCCGGTACTGACCGCCCAGTTGAGGAAGGCCCGCAGGTCCTGCGCCCGGGTGGGGCTGGCCTGCGAGGTGCTCACGATGGCGTACTCGTAGTTGATGATCGGGTAGACCCCGGCGCCCGAGCCGTTAACCAACGAGATGGTCTCGTTGGCCGGGGTGTTGGTGAAGCTGGCCAGGCCCGCCTGAATCGCGCTCGCGGTCGGCAGCACGTAGTTGCCCGCGGAGTTGCCGAGCGCGACCTCGCCCTCGCCGTCCTTGGTCACGGTCGACAGGTAGCTCACGCCGACGTAGCCGATCGCGCCGGGCGTGTCGTGAACCGCGGCGATGATCCCGCTGCTGCCCGTAGCGGCCAGCTCGCCCGGCTGCTTGGGCCAGGCCACCGTGGTGCCGATCAGCGAGGAACTCCAGTCGACGGGGTCCTGGGCATTCATGTACGAGGTGAACAGGAACGTGCTGCCCGAGGTGTCCGCCCGGTGGACGAGCACGATCGCGGTGCCCGGCAGGGTGACCCTGGGGTTCAGGTTCTTGATCGCCGGATCATTCCAGGCGGTGATCTGGCCGGCGAAGATCTGCGCCAGCACTGTGCCGTTCAGCTTGAGGTGCGTCGACGGGCTGACCCCGGGCACGTGGCAGATCACCATCAGCGCCGCGACGGCCAGCGGGATGTTGACCAGGTTGGTGTGCTTGATCACGTCGGCCGGCGACAGGTAGGCGTCGGATGCGCCGATGTCGGTCGTGCCCGCCGCGGCCGACGAGATGCCCGTCCCCGAGGAGGAACTCGCGGCGGCGATGTCTACCTGCGAGAACTGGGCATGGTAGGCGGGGCCCCACAGGGCGAACAGCGGAGCCATGAGCGAGCTGCCGGTTTCCGACAGCCGCTGGGCCGCGGACGCGGGCGTCGTCGGCAGCGCCGGGCCGCTCGCGGCCGGCGAGGCCGGCGTGCTCGCCGCGCCGCCGGTACAGGCGGCCAGGCCCAGCGCGGCGGCCAGGACGAGCGCAGCCACGGCGAGAGGGCTCCGGCCCGGACCGCGGTCCGGTGGAGGTTGCGCCTCTTCCGCAGCCAACGACAACGTGCCCTCACTCGTCTGGAAGCCGAAGCGGGGAGGCAAGACTGCGCCTGCCCTCGCTTATTGAATGCACCTTGAATTAATGGAATGAAATAAAAAGGGAACGAGCAGACGGCTACTTGATGTCATATAGGTGAACAGCCCCGCCGCGGGCCGTCGGCGCGTGCGCGGCACGAGACCGGCGCCGCCGGGCCGCAGGCCGTGATCACGGCGGCCGCGCGACCCCTGCGCCGGGCGCCGGGATGACTCATCCCGGTGCCGCCTGGCCCGGTCCGCGGTGCATCGCGGGCCGCCCAAGACACCAGAACTTAACTTTTTAGCCTCGTTTTGTCCATCTCACATTTACCCCCCAGTACGAGCGTCGCCGCCAGACTGTACTGGCACACCACGGTTCGCAGGATGACCGGGCTGCTCGTGGCGGCCCAAACCCGATAAACCCTGTAAGGAGTACCCGATATGCACCTTCGACGTAGACGGCAGGTGACGACGGCGGGGCTTGCTGTCTGTGCGGTAGCCCTCGCCGCATGCTCCTCATCGAGTTCGTCGTCGAGCAGCAGCAGCGCGTCGACCGGCAGCAGCTCAACCGCGTCGGCCAGCAGCAACGCCAGCCTCAGCGGCACGCTCAACGGGAGCGGGTCGACCTTCCAGACCGTCTTCCAGGAGTCAGCCATCGCGGCCTTCAGGTCGGTCGACCCCGGCATCACGGTCAACTACGGCAGCGGCGGCTCGGGCAAGGGCCGCACCGACCTGGCCTCGGGCGTGGTCAACTACGCGGGCTCGGACTCGCCGATCCCGGCCACCGACGTGCCGCTTTTCAAGGGCAAGACGGTGCTGTACTTCCCCGTCATCATCGGCCCGATCACGATGGCGTACAACCTGACCGGCGTCAGCAGCCTGAAGCTGACCCCGACGGTCATCGCGAACATCTTCGACGGCAAGATCACCAAGTGGAACGACTCGGCCATCACGTCGATCAACCCAGGGGTCAGCCTGCCCAGCATGCCGATCACGGTCGCGGTCCGCTCGGACTCCTCGGGCACCACGCAGAACTTCACCCTGTTCCTCAAGGACGCCGTGCCTAGCGTGTGGACCCTCGGCAGCAGCTCGACCATCAAGTGGCCGTCCACCGCCCGGGCCGGCAGCGGCAACCCCGGGGTCGCGCAGATCGTCAAGTCCACCCCCGGCGCCATCGGCTACGTGGACTATGCCACCGCCAAGGCCTCCGGGCTGAGCTTCGCCTCGGTCCAGAACAAGACCGGCGCCTACATCGCTCCGTCGCCCACGTCCGCGTCCGCGGCCGCGGACAGCGCCACCGTCGCGACGAACCTCACCTTCGCCGCGGCCTGGGCTCCGGGCGCCACCGCCTACCCGATCACCTATCAGTCATGGGACCTGGTCTACGCGATGCAGCCCAACGCCAACGACGCGGCGCTGCTCAAGGCCTGGATCGGCTACTTGATCTCGCCGTCGGGCGGCCAGTCGCTGCTGGGTAACTTGGGCTACGCGCCGCTGCCGAGCAACCTCGACTCCATGGCCCAGGCGCAGCTAAGCCAGATCACCAGCTAGTCAAGGGTTGACGTGGCGCAGGCATATCAGATGGACTCGCCGTCGTGAGCACTGTTACGCGGGTGGATCCGGCCAGCCCGGCCGGATCCACCCGCCCCCTGTCCCAGCGGCGCCCGCTCGGCGACCGCACCTTCCAGATCGTGGCCCTCGGGTGCGGCCTGCTGGTGCTGGTGATCCTGGTCCTGATCGCGGTCACGACCAGCCAGCAGGCCTCATCGTGGTTCTCTAACGAGGGCCTCAAGATCTTCACCAACAACTGGAACCCCGGGGCCAACCAGTTCGGCGTGCTGGCCTTCATCTACGGCACGGCCATCACCGCGATAATCGCGGTCATCCTGTCGGTCCCGGTCAGCCTGGGCATCGCCCTGCTGCTGACCGAGGTCGTGCCGTACCGGTGGTCGCGGCCGATCGTGTACGTGGTCGACCTGCTGGCCGTCGTCCCGTCGGTGGTCTGGGGCCTGTGGGGGATCCTGGTCTTCGCGCCCTGGCTGCAGAAGATCTACACCGACATCGCGGGGGGCGTGGACGGCGTCCCGGTGCTCGGCCCGCTGTTCGGGCAGCCGGTCAGCGGGGCCTCGTTCTTCACCGCCGGCATCATCCTGGCCTTCATGATCACGCCGATCGTGACCTCGCTGTCGCGCGAGGTCATCGCGACGGTGCCGGCCATCGACAAGGAGGGCGCGTACGCGCTGGGCGCCACCCGGTGGGAGATGATCCGCGGCGCCGTCTGGCCGCACAGCCAGGCCGGCGTCGTCGGCGCGGTGCTGCTCGGGCTGGGCCGGGCCATGGGCGAGACGATCGCCGTCGCGCTGGTCATCGGCTCGTCGCCCGAGATCACCTCGCACCTGTTCGCCCCGGGCTACAACCTGCCCGCGGGCATCGCGAACCTGTTCGGCGAGGCCTCCGGCGAATTCCGCGCCGCACTGATGGGCATGGGCGTGCTCTTGTTCATCATCACCATCATCATCAACGTGACAGCCCGGGGAATCGTGCAGCGCAATGCGCGGCGGAAGCGAGGTGCCTGATGGCTGGTGTCACCACTGAGCCGCAGCAGGTCGACCTGCGGGAGCCGGCCGGCTGGCGGCGCACCAAGAACCGCCTCGCGACCTGGCTGATGGTTCTCTCGTTCGTGCTCGTGATCGTCCCGCTGGGATTCGTCCTGGTTACCGTGATCGCCAAGGGCGCCTCGAGCATCAACTGGTCGTTCCTGACCGGCGGGCCGATCCCGGCGGTCGTCGCGCCCGCGGGCGTAGGCGGGCTGGGGCCCGCGGTACTCGGCACGATCGAGATCACCGCGGTGGCCACGATCATGGCCGTGCCGCTCGGCGTCCTGGCCGCGATCTACCTCAGCGAGTACGGCGGCAGGAACTGGCTCGCGGCGTTCATCGGGTTCCTGGCCGACGTGATGACGGGCGTGCCCTCGATCATCATGGGCCTGTTCATCTTCACGATCTGGGTGCTGCACTTCGGCTTGTCCGGCTTTGCCGGCTCCCTCGCCCTGGGTTGCCTGATGCTGCCGATCGTGATCCGCTCCAGCTACGAGATACTCCGGCTGGTGCCGAACTCGCTGCGCGAAGGCAGCTATGCCCTCGGCGCCACCAAGTCCCGCGTGACGATGACCGTGGTGCTGCCCGCGGCGATCGGCGGGATCGTCAGCGGCGTCCTGCTCGCCGTCGCCCGGGCCGCGGGAGAGACGGCGCCGCTGCTCTTCTGCATCGGCGCGGCGGAAACGGCGAATGCAAATGTGTTCAGCGGCGCCAACACGGCGCTGCCCTTGCAGATCTTCTCGAACGCGAACCAGCCGTACGTCGGCGCGGCGGAGCGCGGCTGGGGCGCGGCGCTCACCCTGATCGCCATCTGTTTCATCCTCATGATCGCGGCCCGCCTGGTCACCGCCCGGTTCGCCCGGTACTCTCACTAGGAAGATCATGGAAAACCCTGAGCAGAACACCCTCGCCGGCCTCGAAGCCATACCCGAGTCGGCGACCCGGCAGAACGTCGCGCTGCCCGAGCCCGCAGCCATCGCGGAGGGCGAGCGAGCGGCACAGCCGGCGGCCGGGACGGGCGTGCCGATCTTCGAGGTCAACGGCACCTCGATCTACTACGGCTCGTTCCGGGCCGTCACGAACGTCTCGCTGACCATCTACGAGCATCAGATCACCGCGTTCATCGGCCCGTCCGGGTGCGGCAAGACCACCGTACTGCGCACCCTGAACCGGATGAACGACCTCGTGGTGGGCGCCCGGGTCGAGGGCGAGGTGTCCTACCGGGGAGAGAATCTGTACGCCAAGGACGTCTCCCCGATCGCGGTGCGGCGGCGCATCGGCATGGTTTTCCAGAAGCCCAACCCGTTCCCCAAGTCGATCTACGACAACGTGGCCTACGGACCGCGCATCAACGGCATCCGCAACAAGTCCGAGCTGAACGAGATCGTGGAGCGCTCGCTGCGGCAGGCCGCGCTGTGGGACGAGGTCAAGAACCGCCTGGGCAACTCGGGCCTGGGCCTGTCCGGCGGGCAGGCGCAGCGGCTATGCATCGCCCGGACGCTGGCCGTGGAGCCGGACGTGGTGCTGATGGACGAGCCGGCCTCGGCGCTGGACCCGATCGCGACCGGCGCCATCGAGGACCTGATGAAGGAGATCAAGGACAAGTACACGATCGTCATCGTGACCCACAACATGCAGCAGGCCACCCGGGTCAGCGACCGCACTGCCTTCTTCTCCGTGCTCGTCAACCCCGAGAGTGACACCCGGACCGGCACGCTGGTCGAGTACGCCCCGACCGAGCGCCTGTTCGGCGACCCGCAGGACGACCGCACCAAGGCGTACGTCACCGGCCGGATGGGCTGAACCGCGATCCCGCGCAGGTCAGGCCGGGCCTGCTACTCCTGAGCGGAGCCCTCCGGAGCGGAGGCATCAGGCGCGGGTCCGGCCAGGTAGACCACGCGGCGGGCGATGGTCACCGCGTGGTCGCCCAGGCGCTCGTAGAAGCGCGCCACCAGCGTCATCTCCATCGTCACCGGCAGCGCCATCTGCCCAGAGGCCAGCTCGCCGAACAGGCTGGAGTAGAGCTGATCCATCTCGTCGTCGCGTTCGGCCAGCGCCAGCGCCGCCGACCGGTCCCGCTGGTACCAGCAGTCGGCGGCCTGGCGCCACATGTCGGACGCGACGCTCCCCATCCGCTCGATGAGGCCCTTGGTGCGCGGCGTGAGATCCTCGCCGAGGAAGTGGTTGGCCCGGGTAGCGATCTGCATCACCAGGTCGTGGGAGAGCTCGAACTCGGTCAGGACGCGCAGCACCGACAACAGGAAGCGCAGGTCGTCGGCGACGGGCGCCTGCAGCAGGATCGCCCGGTTGGCGAGCTGTTCCGTCTCGGGGTACAGCGCGCTGATG
>Ga0210383_10006383_pt1 | contig 10301 bp, 4 predicted proteins | sample IncBWC14OmetaG_FD_160072 | JGI IMG/M metagenome (GOLD analysis project Ga0210383, IMG submission 160072) | Forest soil microbial communities from Barre Woods Harvard Forest LTER site, Petersham, Massachusetts, United States - Inc-BW-C-14-O ...
AGTAGGGAATGGAGGGGGGTGGTCGGATGTTAAAGAGGGTTGTCGGAGGAGATCATAGGTGGCATTGCGGCAAGTCAAAAAGAGTTTAGTGGAAATCTAGAGGATGTCGAAACAAGGGATCAACCAAAAGGGTAAGGGGGGGGGAATGAAGAGGGGCGGTGGAACGGGAATCCAAGGTTTATTTGAGAGAGGTGCATGGCGGAATGAGGAATGGTGTTGGGAGAATATAGGTGGGGTTCAAGTCAATCAAAAAAAGGTTAGTGGGAAAGTAGGGAATGGAGGGCGGTGGTCGGATGTTAAAGAGGGTTGTCGGAGGAGACCATAGGTGGCATTGCAGCAAGTTAAAAAGAGTTTAGTGGAAATCTAGAGGATGTCGAAACAAGGGATCAACCAAAAGGGTAAGTTTGAGCGGGAGATAATGTGATATGGTGCACTTTTACGAGGAGGTCCCCATTTTTCAGTTACAGACTAGCATGAAGGTCATATTGAAATTTGAAAAACAGGTGATCAGGGAACTCAGAGATGATGTGCCGGAGAAGTTAGAGAATTTAAAATTAATTGCTGGAAACACTTTGCTGATCAATATAGATTTCGTTTGATAGTGTATAAATTGTTTAAATTTATTTCAATAATAAAATTTAAATGCTGGATGTTGTTTCGCATGAGTAGATATAAATGTGATGGTTACGCCCATTTAAATTTGATAAATCAAATGGGGATTTAATACTGTGGTCAATAATGGGGATTCCTCGATTTTGTTGATCATTGTAAGCCCATACAGATGAACTTGTAGATATGAGTCTGGCTGTGAAATGATAACTTCCTGAATAAACAATGGCTTTTAAATTATATTTTATGTGTCCTTTTAATGTAGAAAATATTAGAGAATGAGTTGGTATGACTGAAGGTATGGTGGAAGGGACTATTTCAAAAGCAATGATTGATGGGGTGTTTGATAAAAATGGTTGATAAGTATAATTTTGTGTACAGGTTGAACAAAGATTTTGATTTTGGTTTCTTATTATTAATTGTGTAGCTTTTGATGTACAATACATATCTATCCAAGTTTGAAGTGATGCAGATGAAGTTTGTTTATCATATGATGTATAAGAAACATTATCAGTCCATAAGTTTTCAGTACAAATTGAAAGCAATTTTTGAGAATGTGAAGGGATAGTCTGCTCACAATTATTGAAACAATGTAATTTGAAGTTAATTAAAGGAGGTGATGTGAGATACTCAATGATGGTGGATACAGATGTTCCTACACAGCCATAACGAGGAAATTTGTTATTGTCATAAATATAGAGATGATCACGGAATTGATCTCTGACTGAATTGAACAGTGTATATGAATGTTGGTTTTTTTCAGATGCAGAAAGTAGATTGAAAGCTTGTGAAAGATCATAATTGATGGCAGATTCAAGAGAATAGGACAATTGCCATTCTTTTGTAGAACAATAATAACTCCAAAGTAAAGCCATAAATGTACAGTTGTAAGCACAAGACCAGTTATTTGATGACCAAGTACAGCCTACAAAAGGAAAAACATCAGAATCATTTGTAGATTGAGAAGAGTCATGTCTCTTTTTTTTGTTATTTGTAATTTCTTGACCATTTTCTATATCATGTTTTCTTTTTTTAGATTCATTAAGGTTGTCAGACATATAAAATTTGGCTTTATAAGTTTTATTAGCAATTTTCTTTTCTGATTCTGCATCAGGAATGTCTTGAATGTGTCCAGATTGGAAACCATGTTGAATATAGGTATTTTGTTCAATGATGTCAAATTTTTTCATTTCTTTATATAAATCATCAGGCAGTGATTTGTTAAGTTGAGCTAATGTGACATGTTCAGTTATACATAAACCATCACGAGTTTTAGCACGAGAAGCAGCAACATAAGCACCAAAGCCACCTTCATGTAAATTTACAAGAACTTTTGGAAGAGTTTTGCCTTGTGCAGATTGACCAGTTACAGCAAAAGCTGGTTGAATAGGTAGTTGTTGGCGAATCACTTTTATTTTATGTTTTATTCCATGAATGTCTGTGATTAGAGTTGTAAAACACCAAGATATAGGAGTAATGGGAAAATATTGAGGAGGGAGAGTTGGTATATTTACTTTACTATTTGGAAATTCAACAAGTACACCTTTACAATATGTGAATCCTGATGGACATACACCAGTAGAGATTTTTCGTATAATACCTTGTGCACCATTTGTTATGCCAAGTTCTGTAGATAAATTGCGCATACGAAGAATAACAGGCATACCTATGTATAAAGGAATAAAATTAGGGAGAGCACCTTTAATTGTAGAAGATGACAAATTAAGATGTAAAAGTTGCTGACGAACATGTTTAGAAGGAGTTTCAGAATCAACTTTATCAACAGCAGCACACATAAATAATTGTAGTTTTGAAACAGGGGAACATATTGCTTCTGCTTTTTTAGTATTTATAATTTCACGAAGAAGATTTGTTTGAACAATGGCAGAAGCATTATAGTTTTCTATCTTTCCCATGTCAACGCCTTGTGGGTTTATAGCAGATTTAATGACACGACTGTTGAAAAGATCAAGATCATCATCAGTGCATTGACGGTTTCTTAAGTTATTAACAGCATTTGCATATTCTGGATCATCTTTCATACGTTGTTGTTCAGATAAAGATACAACTGTATTAATTGTTTTCCAAGCCAATCGTCCAAGTCGTTTTGCAATTTGTATATCATTTTGAGCAGTTCTGTATGAAATTGGTGTATATAAAGCTGTTCCTGCAACAGGTGGGTATTGATAGAAATCACCGGAAAAAATCACATTAATGCCCCCAAACCAATCATTTGGTTTCTCTTTTGCATAACGCAGAGCACTATCAATTTCAGAAAGTAATTCAGCACTTAACAAAGAAGCTTCATCAATGAGTACAATTTCTACATTTCGCCATTCTTCTCTGAGTTGAGTTCTATTTTTGATTCCAATTACAACTGCATAGTCTTCAGTAGTATCACCAGGTGCTCTATTTCCTTTTCCTTTGTCTTTTGCTTTAATTTTAATACCAAGTCCTTTATGAATTGTCATTCCATCAATGAGTGCAGCAGCAGAACCAGTAGGTGCTAAAAAGCGGATTGCATATTCCATTTGATAATGGCACATTACTTCTTTAACTGCTTTTATAATGTGTGTCTTCCCAGTTCCACCAGGTCCTGTTAACAGCATTCGTAAAGGGGCTGAATTTTGTGATTTTAATTTATCTTTTAGTACATATTCAGAGATAAAATGTCTAGCAATAATAGAAAATGCAATCCACTGTTTTCGATTTAAATTGAAGTCATGACCAACTTTATTAATTATTTGTTCAGGAGTCAGTCTTTGATGGTCACTGATTGCAAGGTTTTCAGTAGCAAGAACAATTTTGTCTGAAGTTATATGGGATTGTGATTGATGAATATTAAGTTCAGTTGGAAGTATTGTTGTATTCAATTGATTATCAGGATTTGCTGCATTGCGACGGTTTTCCATGATGACAATTTCTTGATTTTGAATATCTGTCTTCCATTTTTTGATATTAGATAATGTAAGATCAGGTATTGATTCAAGAGGTATAGTTTTGCATGTTGATTTTTTTAAAGGACTTCCAGTTTGTGATAGCCACTGTGATTGCTGTAATAAAGACATTATCTGTGTAATTTTGAAGTCTTGTTCGGCCTTGTTTTGCATCTTGTGATTTTGATACACATCAACTTCATCAAATGTTGAATTCAATAGAGTAGAGTGCACTGCACTCGACATTGACTGGGAACTTGCAGTTAAAAGACTCTTTTTGTGCATTCTTTCAGCATCACGTGCATCTTCACATTCATAGATAGCATCCCAATTTTTCATAATTTTACAAGCATCATTGTCAAATTGATATGATTGAAATGCAGAAGGAATGGTTTCATTTTGCTTTATAAGTAGATTATTTGGGCTAAATGGTTTGAAATGAGCAAGTGCAAATAACTCATATAACTTAGTTCCTTTTCTAGGTATAGACATTCCTACAACACGTGGAATTAATTGAAGGGAACATTCACCACGTTGTTCATTGGTATACTCAATAAGTTGATGTGTTTGATGAAGTGCATGTTCATTTTTTAAAGAATGACGTGTTAAAACACCAAGTCTGGTATCAGGAGTATTTACAGGTTGACGAAATTTCTTGTGTTCAAGTCTTACACAACGACAGAAATCATAAAAATTCATTGATTCAAGTGTATCACCACGATACCAATAATCATGAAATTGATTTGTTTCCTGTAGCTTTCCATTCTTATCTGTTGTAATAAGCAAAGAAGATTCTTCAAGATCGTCAGGGTCATCGTAATTTTCATCAAGTGATTGTTCTGTAACACATTTTTTGTTGTAATATGTTTCCAAATTTGACATTAAAATACAAGATAACATAGGTTTAGTATTATGTGAACTAATTGCATCCCCAAAACCTCGTAAATATCGTGCTGCTTGTTGAGCATGGATTTGTTGTTGACGGGAAAATTGTGCAAGACATTTATGTAATAATAATTTAGCATTATCAACAACAGATGGGTTTGAAACACTTGGCATTTTTGATACTGCACGAGACAAAAGTGATAGCATTTCATATGTTTTAACATCCATCTTTGTAATATAATCAGTAATATAAAACATAGCAGATTTTGCTGCTTTACCAGATAAAATACACTTTATATCATGATTGTGACGGCAGAAAACAAGAATATAGGGGTTAAAATAATTAACAGTACTGTCATGACACATGAGAACAACAGAATTGGTTTCAGGGTCAAAGTATGAAGCTTGAACAATTTCATGTGGAAATAAAAAACGGCATTTACCTTCATTGCCATATTTATAACAGACTCTACGATGTTCATGACGTTGAAGTTTTTCACCACATTTTTTTATTTCAGTAAGAAAAGCTGAATTCCAACTATTTAATATATCAAGAGGAATATTTGTTGAAACTGCGGGCGGGGCTGGTGGACGTTCAGTTCTTGGATCACATTCTGGTTGTAATTTATATTCAATATCAGGTAGATGATGATGAATAATATCTTCAAAAAATTCAAAAAATTGAGACTGATATTTGTCATTGTCCTTTAGTTTTTCATGAAGATCTGAAGGATTTAGTCCACCAACCAGCCAAATAACAAAATGAGCATGAAGACTGCCACGTTCAGTAAATTCTGTTGTACCATAAAAAGCTTGTAAATGGCCAAGAATGCCACCATCCTTTGTTGATGTTTTTTTGTTAAAGTCCCAACCTAAAAGATATTGAAACAAACATGAAACACAAAACTCAAAGAAATCTGCAGCAGCAACAGGATCTTGTGCAAGACGAAGACTTCTTTCACGGCTTGAAACTAATTCAGGAAAACGATCAGATAAATCCACTTGTTTATCCCCAAACATAACCTGAAATATAGGACTGTGAACAGCACTGGGATTAAAAGTGAAATATATTTGAGGTACACCAAAATAAGCAATATAATTTCTAATTTCATTTCGAATAAAAATTTTTGATCCATGAGAACCAGGAATTTTAGCTGCAACAGTATTAACCTGTTTTAAAAGCTCAAAAACTTCTTTGTGTTCAGGTGAAAGATCTTTATATTTACCCTCATGTTCTATATGATTTGCTACATCTGTAATAACTTCAGGTGAAATATTGGTCAATTTTTTGGCAATGGAAGAAAAATGACTTTTTTTAACACTGAGATGAGTGTGCAGATGAGACATCCTTCTTTGTAATATATTCCAGACAACAAACATATAAGAATGATGAAGACGAAAAGATTTATCAGGAAGATCAAAATAATATTCAGCTTGCTTATTAAACTGTATAGGTGTTTCACGATGTTTATCTTCAAAACCACCAATACCAAAAGGAAACAAAGTAGGATACATGCCAGGAATTAAATCAGGATTACTATATTCAGGAATGGCATTAGAACTATGATGTAATACAAGATCTGGACAAGCAGCAGAATCTGACACAAGATTACGAAGAGCAGATGCTGTAAAAGTGCGGCCCTTTATTTTATCACCTTCAGGATCAGAAACACCCATTTTTTCCAAAAAACACACAGAATCATCATTTATTGAAGATGGAGAGCCTGCAACTTCAGAAGGATGTTCAGAAAATCCAGCTGTTTCTTCAGCAAATATTGAATATGCATCAGAATTATGATCAGTAATAACACAATTATCCAGACCAGGCAAAATACCATCATTTGGATACATGTCAAGTATTTCTTCATCTAATGGAATATTATTGTATAAATGATTATGTTGTTTTAACCATAATAAAAAGTTCCAAACTTTGTGTTTGCGAATATGAAAAACATGTTTCAAGGTATTAGCATTGAAATTTCCTGGCCCAATGAAAACAATGCTAAGCATACCACTAATATCAGAGGGTGTACGAGGTAATACAGAAGCAGTTGATACAATATTCATTTCATGTGCACAAGTATTTCCACTTAATAATTTTGGTTGAGTAGCATCAGATGATTGAAAAATACGAGTGATATGGGCTGTATTTCTATAAATGCAACACACCATTTCCTCAACCCATGTAAGATCTCTGAATTCATCAGGAAGTCTTCCACGATAAAGTTTATTAGCAAGTGCAAACCGTGGCATTTTTTCTTTCAATAGAGGAGAATAACAGTCAATACAAATATTCATAGAAGAACCATCTGATGACAATCCTTGATGATCTAACATTAATCCATTGAGTAAAGCATTGTTATATGTAAAAGTGTCAGAATCAGTTTTTTGCAAAATAAAAGAGTCTTTCACTTGAAGTTTATATAAATTCAATCGACAAAGTTCAGTATTACAAACGATGACATTGTTAATCTTTAAGCCATACTTTTGACGGGCACACACAGCACAAATTTCAGGCAATTTCCACTGAGAATTGATGTAATATGTACGCAAACAATCAAAAACAATTTTTTGAGGCACTTTTGTAGGCCATATGTCAGAAGCAAGCTGTTTTTTAAATATTACATCAGAAGCTTTTTGCAGTTTATTAACCCGTCTGCGCTCTTTTTCAACAGCACTTTGCTTGACTTTTTTTGCAGACAGAGATGAAATTGAAGGTTCTAAAAGAGACTGATATTCATTTTCTAAAATTATTTCAACTAATTTACCATGTGAAAGATTATAATCAAATAGAAAAGGTTGACTTGAAATCAAATGATTACAAAATGAATGTAAATCTATCGTTTGTAAAAACAAACAATGTTCAGAAATATGGGTGTAAATTGCTTCAGCACAACTACAACGTAAGTTTGCTTTATATAGTGGACGAAAACAAGAGGGGATTTTTATCAAGGTTTTCTGTAATGTAGCTAAAGGTAAAAGAGACAGGTATGAAACAGCATCTGCTTTAGAAAGGGACAACCATTTAAAATTCATGAACGAATATTGGATATTCTCTATGCTTGAACTAATGCTGTTTTTCGGTGGTGTTCTAAAAAGATGTGCAACAGAATGACCATATAAATCAATCATATAAGCAGCAATCACAGTGTATCTTGTTCTTGGTACATTATTTGGAACAGCAACATCATCAAGATACAGAAAGAGTTGATTATCATTAAGGGAACTAAGATGTGTTCTAATTTTTTTAAAGTGGTTGATTATACATTCAATATAGTTTTTTTTCAACCGAGAATGATATGAAACATCAGTAAATCTTTTTGCAACCAGAAGCAATTCAGAAAATGACAAGTCTGATAATAATAATCGAAAATGTTCATCTGAATAATGAAACCAACAAGGATCACTATCAAGAATAGAATATAGAGAATGGGATAAAGGCAAACCACCACCATAAGAAACATTATGTTGCACTTTAAAGTGACTATTTAGATTGCTAGTACAGTGTTTTCCTTTTTTTAATGAAGCAATATAAGTTAGAGAAAGTTTTCTTAAGGACCGCTTACTATCATGCTGTTGAAATAAAATATTACGATCATATAAAAACTGTTTTAATTGCTTACAAGACATCAAACACATATTAGCTGAGAGAAAACCAATTTGAGAATAATCTTTTAAGCGGTAAGATGATGCAAAGGATACATATGGCATATTACATGATGGTTTGTTAATTTTTATTAAAGAATATAAAAATTGCAATGCCTTGTAACAAATATGTTTGTTAAATAAATGGTATTTAAAACCAAAGACTTTAGCAATGAAAACAATTTGGGAAGTTGATAATATTTTACGACCAGTTGTTGTAATCATTTGAAAACCAGCATGTGAAAGTTCAAAAGCAGAGGAATAGCCATAAGCAATATTGCGGCATGTTGAAAGATTTGGATTATAAACAGAAAAACATGAGGAATAGTTACAACAAGCACCACTAAGCAAATGATATATAAGACGTGAACGACACTGAAGGAGAGACAAGCCATGGGAATTAATGCCATGCATAAACAGAGCTTTCTGTAGAACATCAATATTAGTAGTAAACACACTTGTATGGGATTTTTTTTTTCCATTTTTAAAAAATGCATTTTCAATTAACTTGATTCCATTTTTCAAAGGTCTGACAAATAAAGGTCTTGGTACTGAGGCTGCCTTAGAGATGATATCATGAAACACATGACAATGAACATAAGAAGACTTTTCAAGGACATAAAGAGGTAAAACCACTTGGAAATGAGATACAACATCAGAAATAACAAAAAAGCCATTTTCAAAACTAATCTTTGAGTCAATTTTCAATGATGGTAAAGAACTAAAACATTTATGACATTGATATAGATGATTATTAATAGCTGATGCTAACCAATCACAAACACTCTGGGAAGTAGACATGATATGAGGGTAAAGCAGAGGATAATATAAAGGATCATAATAAACAGGAAAGTCGTCAATATTATGCTCAACATCAAAAGGAGGACATTGATAATCAAACAACACACGAGCAGCATGGCATGGAGCTTTGTCAAGAAAAGGCATCGTCTTTTTATGTCTGAACTACATATTAATGTACAAGAGCATGTGAACAGACGCAGGAGGACATAATCCAAAAAACCGTTGAAAACAAAGCAAAAAATGACCATGTACAAACAAACATGGTTGAGTATTGGATGAACCAACAATGAAAGCAAACAAAAGCGGGTACATTGTATAAATCATGAGCAAATGTACGGCACATGTTATGTGACATATGATATCAATGCCAGTGTGATCTATAGCAGTGAAAAAATGTGCGAGACAAGAACACAAGTGAGATTGTGAAAGAGAGGGAGAGGAAGCAATCACATACCAGCATACAATTAAAGTCCGAGAACGAGACCACCATGCAAGGCGAACAAGCAGATATGAATGAAACAACATCAACAAAATCTACAACATACAAGTAAAGTATACAAACCGTGTGCGAGCGTTCGGGTTTTACACCAAAGGATTTGTTCAATCTCAACACGTATACCACGCACGTTGCGGAACTTGTTTTGACAATATGGCCGGGATCTACAATATAAGGAGACATGCAACACAAAATGCGGAGAACCATAAAAGAATCAGAAAAACATATGAAAAGAGAAACGAAAAAAGAAAAATATTAAAATTGCAACATACCGGCGATGTACACTGAACTTGATCACAATTTACGAGCACCGGTGCAGTACAACGAAACAAGCACACAAGAGGGAAAACAGAGATCGGGTCAAAGGTGGATATCAAACAGTGTATGCACTGAACGCGAGAACCGAGAAGCTTTAATATTTCGAGGCGGCCGGTACAACGAGCACACTGAAATCAAAGAGATAGGGCAAAGAACAAGAACTTGAAGAAGCGCAGAAAGACCGTAAAGCAGGAGTACGACGAGCAGGACGGGAAAGACAATACTCGAGCGAAGGCAGTGCAAGCTCCACAGGAACACGTCATGATCCGAAGGAAACTGTTCACCTGACCTATGAAACACGCCCCAAAAATGAAGATGATCGCTTCCCACGACCGACAGAATAGGCAACAGTTACCTCAAAAGTTTATTTGTGTCTGTTGTCCAAAGTCCTGCAATTTCGTTTGGTGGGATCCCTGACGTGTTTCTGCATCTCAGAACCCTCCTCTAGGAGTCGGGGATACCGTGACAGTTCTCACTGGCGGCATGAGGTTATTTTGAGACCTGCAAAATCCAATGCAAAATCATTATTCGCTTGTCAAAATTTAGCACCAACATTTGGAAGGGTGTCAAACTGGGAAAAATTCCCTAATTAGGAAGGTGTTTAACAATTA
>Ga0210383_10006385_pt1 | contig 10300 bp, 14 predicted proteins | sample IncBWC14OmetaG_FD_160072 | JGI IMG/M metagenome (GOLD analysis project Ga0210383, IMG submission 160072) | Forest soil microbial communities from Barre Woods Harvard Forest LTER site, Petersham, Massachusetts, United States - Inc-BW-C-14-O ...
GACCGATGCGCCTTCCACCAAGACATGAAGTGACGCCACCCGCTTTTCATGTATACCTGTTTTGGTATACCTTTTTGCCAGTTATCTGAATCCCTGACCTGTCCATCCTGTTGCTTTCGGTGTTTGTGCATATACTCTCCGTATCGCTCAAGCACTAGGGGTGAGAGGAAGCCCTCATAATCCACCTTACCCTGCTCTGTGTCCCTCGTCGCCCCCGTATCAAAGGTTCGCATTCGCCACCGTGTAATAAAACTTTCCACCAAACTTTACCCTGCAAACATGACCCTTACGGCAAAGATCATTCACAACTTTACGCGCGTGTGAATCCGATAAACCCTTTCGCTTGGAAAACTCCTCTACCGTAAAACTGTTCTCAGGCGGTGAGGCAACTCTATTGGGGACTAGTTTGTCTAATTGTTCCCATAGGTCTGGGGGTGCTAAAGGCTTTACAAACTCGTTATGGCTACGGGCGGTAGGCTGTACAACTCTTTTCTTATCACGCATGGGGCTTCTCCTTTCCGCTTGGCCTCGCCATCCACTTCGATCATAATTCCGCCGATGTCTGGATGGAGCCGGTGGACCGAATGTTTGCGGGCGTAGCGAGTCTGAAGTTCCCAACAAGGTGTCGTAAGCACTTGCTTGGAGGCGTGTTCACCATACGCAAAGTTATGCACATGCGACCGGATGAGGAGGTCTGACTTCGGGATTCCCTTAGTCGCGTCCTTGGCGCTTATGGCACTCCACTGCGCCTCTCTATCGAGGCTCGTCAAGCGATAGAACCCGGTTCCCCCGCTGATGTGGTGCGCGGCCTCCAAAATCACACCCTCCATCTGGAGCCACAGCACCTCGCGGCACAACTTGCCAGTTCCCACACTCAAATAGGGCGTGGCATCCAACGCTAAGGCAATCGACTCCTCCGCGTCGCCCCACTCACCAACATGGTAAGGCGTGCCCTGAGTAAAATACCACTTCGCCTTAGGGGTAACCTTCTTCAACACCCTCAGGACTTCAATCGCCGCCCCCACCTGGTCCCCCGGCGCACTCAACGCCAACTCCGCGCCTTGATTCTTCCTCTGTGGCCCGTCCACCACATCCCCATTCACAATCACGAAATCAGGCTTGAATACCTTTACTCTCACAACAAAGTCCAGCCAGCACTTCCACAAAAACTCCTGTCCCGCATTCTGTTGCACATTAACACCTGAGAAGATATTAAATTCAGGGGGTTGAAGGCCGTAAATGCTTCCAGAGTGTATATCACTTACCACGATGCCACGTTTCACTGTACTACCTCCATATCTCTAAGATTCGGCCCAATCTTCACTTCCGCCCCAATCGCCAGCCCCCCAAGCAACGGATGCGCTATTTGCATCACACCCTTGAGTTCGCGGGCCTTAGCCAAACCGGAATCTTCACGCACCTCGCAAATAATGGAATCATGGACAATCCAGCGTAGGGATTCTGATAATTCCGGTAAAGTGCGCTCGATTTCAAGCACGAAGTCGGATTGTATAGCACTCGCCGTGGACTGAGGTAGGAAGGCGACGGCTCGTTTAGCGTCATCCCCCAAAACCCACTGGCCATTACTATACTGAAACACAGAATAGAAATAGTGACGATACTTCCAAGGGTTCTCAAGATATCTCTCCTTATGCGCTTGTTCAAGGACTTGTTGGTGCCACCTCTTCACATCACTCCCAGCGGGGGTCGCAAAGTAAAAGTCCTGCAATGCCCTCGCCTCCTTCACCGAGTTAAAAGTATCAGGATACTCCTCATGCATCCGTTGTGGAGAGCCCATGTAATTGCTAAGGTGAACCACTCGTTTAATTTGGTCATATAATGGTTCCGACTTCGATACCGGGCGTTGAGCATACTCGCTGGCTAGCCATTTGTGGACTCCACCCTTTGCCAACTCAATGTACCTTTGACTGTTAGCGAAGAACCCCACCAAGACAGCCTCAATCGCGCTGGAGTCGCATTCCACGAGGACGTGCCCCGGACCAGCGATGACCATTCGTCTAAACTCAGCAGCCAAATCATTACGCTTAGGAACGGTTTGGACATTCGGATTCCTAGCACTTTTGCGCCAAGTAGACGGAAAGAAAGAAAACGTAGTGTGCACTCGTTGGTCATTCCCCACCTCCCACATATAAGCATCAATCAACTTTGCCCGCTCACGATATTCCAATATTGTACCAAAGATTTTGTTCTTGCGTGCAAGGGATTTGAGGTGCTTCGCCTCAGTCGATTCGCGGTCTTCGCCCTTGGCTTTGGGGATAGGGAGGCCAAGATGGGTAATCAGGTTCTTAACCTGTAGAGGGCTAGCGGGGTTGAATGTCAGAGTCTTAACCCACCTCACATCAGGAGCCTCATACGTAGGCGCACCCAGTACAGGACTCGTTTGTTCCTCCACATTAGTCATATCCTTGGGCTTACGCTTATAAATCTTGACAGGCTTAACCTCCTTTGGCACCTGCTCCTGCAACTTCGCCAACGCCACGTCCCGCTCGCCCTCAAGCCGTGTCTTGAATGCCTTCTGATGCTCAAGGTCCAACATCACCCCCGCCCCTGACATCCGATCAAGGATTGGGAACATCTCCACACAATGCCTCTCAAACGCCTTCCACCTTCCTTCTGTGACAAGCTGTGACATGATGCCTAGATAGGTGTCCATCGTGATGGCTGAGTCGAGGGCTGAATACCTCGCAGGCTCCTGATTCACCATCTGCTTCCAAGGCTCCACGCACACAAACAAGGGGGCCACAAACCCTAGGGCCTTCGGGAGGTCACTTTGGAGCCAATGCCACGCAAACATCGCATCCACCACCCGCGCACTGATATTGCAACCGTTAGCACGAAGGCGAGGAAGGTCATAGTTTTGGTTCCAGAAAACAAGCTCCCTTGCCTGCGACAAAACAGTTCGTACCAAATCAACATATGGAGGCTGCCAAGGAAGACTAATAGCAGTCCCAGCCCGATTGCTAAAGCTAATGCGTACGATTGTATAACTTGCATCATCCCTCTCGTCCTCCTCCACATCGTCGCTCATGGGCGTCTCAATGTCACAAACCAAGGGTTTATCTAAGTTTTTATATAAATACCTTCGCGCCTCATCCAATGAGGGGTCCAGCAAAAGGTCATACTGCTTCGGCCTTTCGGCCTTCAGCGCCACATCCAACGCCCTCTTGACCGCATAGCACCATAACCCACTCAGCTTGGCGTTCCCCTTCAAAATATAGCTTGGGTGGAATGTTGGAATGGCAGGGATGCCATAGGGCGTGCTCATGTAATAGGCATGATGTCGCTCAATTCCTGAACAACCTGTGATTCGTCTGAGGGCCACATTCCCCATCGGCACTATCGCCTTGGGTTGCATTCGCTGAATCAAATTGTCGAGGTATGGACGGCAATGCTCCAATGCGAGGGCCGCGTCTGGGAACCTTTCAGGTCGGTCTGTAAATCCAAGGAAAGGTGCCTTACACCAGTAGCTATTAGCGATTGTGAAATGATTCCTCGCCACTCCAATACGTTTAAGATTTCGCTCAATAAACCATCCACTTGGTCCTGAGAAAGGTGTACCAACTGATTGTTGTCCGATTTTTCTAACATTTCGCGCCTCATGCTGCCAACCTGAGTCTCCAACCAAAAGGACCTTATTCGTCCCAAGCCCATCCGCAGGAATAAAAATCTCTCCCTTCTCCTCTAACGCGCATCCTCGGCAAAGGGAACCTTGGACGGTCACTGTAAATTCCTAACCCATCGTTGTTTGGGTTGCATTGGTTGGTCTTCACGCCTTCCTTTGCGGGATGGACAGTTCCAGTTACCACCCGGAGTTATTCCATCCATTACCCATCCCGTTGCTTTCAAAGAAGTTCCCGGTTCTGAATCAAGAATAAATGTCTGAATCCGTATGAAGCCCATTTCCTTTGCTATCCTCGCGCAAGCTGAATAAAGAAAAGAGCATACATTTTTTGACCCATCAGTACAAAGCCTAGTCACTTCAGCAACCTCATATTGAGCAGTCTTTCTAGCTACAGGCCGACCCACAATTGCGACTCCCAACAGAGTATCCTCTACTTTACAGCCAATTGAAAATCTGTGCCCCACAACTGGTTTATGGTGACGATGATGTTTAGTGACATACTCATTAGCTTCTTTCAACGTAAGTGGTATCACTCGCATAAAGGGGTTGGACTCCGTTTTGTCGTCACGGTCGGAGTCCTGTAACCGCGTCAAGGTTTTTGTCATCACGGTATCCCTGCAAACCGCTGTTCGCCCGTCCGACCCACCGCAAAGTAGAGAACGGGAGAAGTTTGGCGACAGGGGGTGGAATCGAACCACCTACGCGGCCCCTAGGGAAGGCTCAGTCACGTGCCCAAACCCTCCTTAGGACCCGCTCTACCAGTGAGCTACACCTGTCAACTTGTTGGCTGGGGCGGAAGGATCACCAGCCAGTTTCTATATATTTCTTTTGCCTCTTACGCTTTGTATAACTCCTTCGCATGTAAGAAGCATTTTGTACTCGGTCTGCCTGTAGCCTTGAAGCCACTGTAAAATACTTCTTCATTGGCTTCCGTGCTACGGATGTATTACAGGACAAATGACTGAAAGTAATGTTAGTGACATCAAAGAAATAGCTTCTTGGATTTGAACTATCTAACCAAGGCACCTTATGGTCAGTAGAGAAAGTGTCTACGGTTCCAATCCTCAATCCACACCGATGACAATTATCTAGACCAAGCTGTTGCACTAGACTAAACATTAGAGCTTTTCGCAATCTAGCACAAGCGGTTCCGAAAGGCATCCCAAGTTGCTTACTCTTCTTTGCGTTACTTTTAGTCATAAAAGTAAGGGCTGAGGCGATAGGATTCGCACCTATATCTGCGGCATTAACAGTGCCGAGTCTTACTAGTTAGACGACGCCTCAACCGACCCGTTTAGGCCGTCACCATCGACGGCTTCGCAATCCGAAACCGGACAATCTCCAGGTTCGCATATTTCTCACTGCCGCTCGCTGGATCAGCAACAGTTGGAAGATACGCCCCCTGCGAATCTCGCGGCCAAGGCTGAATGGTATATCCGCCCGCTTTCTTAGGCGGAATGGTCTTGTTCGTTGAGGTGCGGAACACCGTGAGGCTGTCCTTGAACGCTGCCGACCACCCAAAGTCCGCACTCCCAGCCGCCCGCCCATCAGCCGCCTGAAGGGTCCGCACGATGGCTGCATTCACATCCCCCGTCTCGGCAAGGTTCTGCTCATACGCTTCCTTCAATTCGAGGGAGCGAATGAGATTCCCGATGCTGCTGTTGTCCATCTTATCGGTCTTGAACGTGTTGGCGCGTTGGAACATGACCTTGCGGTCGGTTCCATCAACGTTCACCGTCACGTTGAAGTTGACCTGAAGCCACTTCCGGTCCTTGATCGTCACCACCTCAAACTGCTTATCCATATCCTCAGGCAGATGAAACACAAACGTCTGCGTCGAGGGTTTGAATGCCGGTGCGAAGGCCCCAGGCTCGGGAGCATTAAAGTTAATGTCTTGGGGCACCTCCTCCGGTTGAAGCTGTGAAAGAACATCGTCAAGCGTAGTCAATTTGATTCTCCTTGTATGAGTTTATTTAGTTGTTTCACTTCCTGGGAAACCTTTGCGTATTGCAGGCCGGATTCAAAACCGATTTGAAAATTGGTGGCAATCGCCGCTGTGGGGTTCATCAGAATCAACTCATACTGTAGCGCGAGGTATTCAATGAACACCTTGTTGTTCTGACTGATTGCGCCTGACTCGGTGTCAATGGTTACCTTGCAATCCTCGTCAGGTCCATCCTTACGAACCTGCTCCAACACCGCGTTGAAAAGGGTGGTGTTGAGTTTCATTGTCGTCCTCGCCATATGAGAATCACCAATGCAACTGCCTGCCTACTGTGGAATTCGCCTCCTGCATTTGTACAGAGGTTATCAGCATCAATCAACAAATTGAATAAGTCAGAAGGCAAATCATCATCTTTAGTTAACCCTAGTTCTTTTCGTGCTATTGTAAAGCAATCATCCATCACTTCGCCACCCCCTGCACCATTCGGAATACTCCTTCTGCATCGTTAAGCAAATACTTTTGAGCACGGTCTAGCATTCGCCATGCCGGTGAGACAAAAGGCTCATCCCTAAATTTACCCTTGGCTTCCTCCAAAGTCTTAGCAGCGTCAAGTAAAATCTGATACTCGTTAATCATCCCCTCACCCCCGCCACAATCGGACTCCCCATCCCCCTTGCATCCTCCTGCAACTTATCGACCAACTCATAAAATGCCTTCAGGTCAGGAGCCATTACGGTCGGCACCTTATCCCACAACCTCTTGTCCACCCTCGTCTTCGCCATATACGGCACCTTCGATGGGTCATCTGGGTCAATGTGTGGCTTGGTGAACATGAACGGGGAAGCCTTCACGATCTGTATCTTCCTTCCCGCCACCACTTCCTCCGCAGGCGTTGCAATCAGGTCAAGGTGCAGGATATTTCCAAACCACGGCCCGCACACTCCCGTAAGCGCTTGACCGATAAAGTCAGGCCCATATACAGGTCTCTTTCCCTCGTCAGTACCCTTAGTTTCAAGCGCCGACCATTCGGCTGGCACTGGAAGCATGGCACTGTTTCGGATAAACTCTTTGATACGTGCCTGCACTCCTCCGTAATCGGATCGTCCAGTAAAGCGTCGTAGGTAATCACCGCTTCGTATGAAACTGTCCTTTGGCATTTCGGGCACCCTGACGCCTGTCGCCACGATACTGTCGCTCGCTTGGACATACTTCACCGCCCCTTCATGAAAGGTCATCATAATTTGACACCAACTGGTGGCACCATCGAACAGATATGCTGAACACTTGTCCGCCAACTTGTCCTCATACACCAGTTTCGACTTCGGGTCATCCGGGTCCTGAGGCCACCACCCCCGCGACAACTTGTCCATATCCTCAATCAAGTTCTCCCGGTGGTTGGCGCTCAAAATAAACGGAATGACCTTCTTATCCGCCACCAGGGTGCTAATGGCATCATACCCACCCGTGTCGCTGAACACTCCCCGCACGGGCTTTCCTGTTTTGGCGACGTAGTATTCAGCGGCGTCACCTAAACGTGACGTTTTGGTTGAACTCGTGTCTCCATAAATCAAATTTACTTTTAAGGTAAGGCTCACTTTATAGTATATCCTTCCATGCTTTCCTGTGAACGATAGCCCAAATTTGATGTGTCTGCACAGGATAGCGTTTTGCGATTTGTGTTTGATTCATCCCGGCTTCCCACAATGATCGAATCTTTCTAACATCCTTTACTGTCAACTTCGTTTGTCTCCCCTTGCGAATGTTGTCTCTGTGCGAAATGTACTCTAAGTTGGACAGGTTATTGTTACTGGGGTTTCCATCTTTGTGGTTGACATCATATCCAGGTGGTCGCTCACCTCGAAATGCCCACATGACAAGTTGATGAAGCCAAAACTTACGGCCTTCAGTAATTCCAACCAAAACATAGCCAAGTTTGTTTTTGTAGGTTGCTGGAAGATATTTTCTAATCCTTGCCCTATTGCTAACTTCGTATTGCGGGAATTGTGGTACCCGCTTCCATTGTTCTCGCATGACATTAAGAATACCGATACAGGCATCTGAATGTCAAGAAGATTTTTCATTCAAAAACCTCACCAGGATGATTTGGGATACGTGGTACATATCTTTCTGCATCATCAGGATCACCATTTGAGTGACACAAATCGAAGAACTGGCACTTCGAGGGCCATAAGCAATTCCCTGATGAGGTGGACATTGGAAAAGGACTGGCGAGAGGGTTATCGTTAGGATGTAGGGTTAGGTTGAACATTGCCTCTTCCCTACGTTCCCTAATGTCCCTCTCTCCCGCAATAACCGTCTGTTTCCATTCGTTAATCTGCTGCTCACTGCGAAGTAGGGGAGGCAACTCCACTACCTGCTCCTCCAGAAGGGCAGGATCACTTGATGCAAGGTGCTCTACCCAAGCCTTGACTCCTCCGGGGTAGTGCAGCCAAATCTCCCTTTTAACCCACCCTTTTCCCAACCTATGCCCACCTTCGTCATCGTGCCACTCATACCTCGCTGACCATTCCCCTCGTGGATGCACCTTACCCGATTCGTTATGCCATGCCCAAATCAGGGGGCTGTTGTGGTACCAATTGCCTGAGCTAAGGGGGTACTGAAGTTGTTCTCCCTTCAGAAGTCCCAGGATGATGACACCCGACAACTTGACCGCGTGGCCATCATCAACCTGGCCGTAGTGCTCAACCTGCGAGTTGATACGATCCTCCACTGCCACCACCTCGCTCAAGGTCTGGGCATCCAAAGGCCACTGTGAAACCCATCGCTCATCAGCCTTCTTGGTGGTCTTCAAATTCACAATGAACAATGCGCCATCCGACCGCCTTCGTACGAATAGGTCAGGACGTGACATCCATACGACTCTGGGCGCAAGCTCCACACTCTCCTCGCGTTCGATGTCTAGGACCTCATAGGCGGCAAGAAAAGCATCATTCTTAACATGCTGCCAAACATACCCAAGCCCATCAATCAACGCTTCCTGTTCCTTGACAAGATACTCCAACCTCTCATCGCCCCCACAATCAAACGAGTGATAAGGATTTTGGTAGAACGCCTCCCCCCTCAATTGGCCCTCAACCGAATTATGCACCCCCGTCCCCGTCAACAGCGGAAATTCAGACTTTCCTTTGTGGATGGGTTCAATCCCCTGGCCCCTATACTCGTAGTTATAATATCTTTTGCGTAAACATTTCTCGGCCACGCTGCGCCTGCTATTATCTACGAAAATGTTCAAGATAGGTGAAATAGTCATATAACTTTACCTTAATCCATTGGGAGAGTCTTGGATGTAAATATTCCCTCTCAAAGTCCGATCTACGACAATAGATGTCCTGCTCAGGGGAGGCCGTCCAGCCTTTCCGCGACGCCAGGGCTTTGAGTCCGTCAATTCCCTCTTGCGCAACCTGTCCCTCCTCAGATGACTTGGACACAGCCTTGAACCTCCCGTCGGGGCCGCGCACTGAATGCAAAGCCCTGCCCTTTTTCGAGCGTCTACGCATCGTTTTCTCGCCTTCGTTGTCAAGATGTCCACCTTTGTACTTCACCTGCGATTTGATGTCAAGACTTATTTCGGAAAATCCTCACCCTTCGCAGCAGCTTTCCTAAACACTCGGCACTCATCGCAATCTATACTATGTTGCCCGTGGTGTGCCCCCTGCGTTTGCGAGCGCGGTCCCACAGCCGAAGTCCCTTTAATCGCAGCTAGCGCACGCAGTTCTTTGTAGGCGTGCTGAAGGCAGTACGGAATCTCATTAAGAAGCACCCTGGCCCAGCATTTGCATTGCTCGCCGTTTTCCTTGATGCCCTCGCACTGTAGGCCCAGTATTCCGCTAGGTTTCATGCTGCCCGCCCCTACTGTTTGCCCGCTGCGGCGTTTGCGAGCGTTCGATGGCCGCCAGCGCGGGCCGATGACGCATAATCTCATTGAGCCTTCGTGCGAACTCAGCCCAGCCCTTGTTCATGCCGCTTTCTAACTGATCTGTCCAGACTAGCCCGTTGTAGACTTCCAAGACTTCGGCTGGGGTCAACTCGCGCAGCGCCCCACCCATCGCTCCATCACCCGGCCCCGGCTCGGCTCGCTTCACGGCAAGCAGCTTGTTCAACTGGTCGGTCAGCCACGCGACATCCTCAGCGCCAGTCACGCTGGATACGCCGAACTTTAGGTGTAAAAGCGTGGCGACTTCTACTTCGTTGAGCGCATCCGACCCCGGCTCGCGGCGGGCTGCCAGCAACTTGTGAACGCCTTCTGCTCCTTGACGCATCACATTACGCTCGGCATCACACATCTGCGCCCACGCCCCGAGCCATAAACGCGCATCTGCAATAGCTTGGGCAATCTCATCCACGCTCAGCGACGGCCCCATCAGCGGGGTTTCCTCCGTCGCGGCCCTGCGCTCCGGTCGTTTGTCTTCTAGCAGTTTGTTCAGCCTGTCGGTTAGCGCGATTATTCCCCCTGACTCATTTAGCCAGTAGACAGAAGATGTTTCGCCATGTACGGCCTCAGCAACTTCCTCGTCGGTAAGCCGACCCTCACTTTCGTCTACCATTGTCGGCCAAGGCAACGGATGCTCGGGATCGCACGTGCAGTAACCTTCCAATGGACTAAAGTTATCCACGACAGAGCAAGTGTGTTTATGATCGTGCGGGCTGCTCGGGGCTGGCGCGGCGCTCTCGCGCTCTGCTTCAATTCTCTG
>Ga0210383_10006389_pt1 | contig 10296 bp, 5 predicted proteins | sample IncBWC14OmetaG_FD_160072 | JGI IMG/M metagenome (GOLD analysis project Ga0210383, IMG submission 160072) | Forest soil microbial communities from Barre Woods Harvard Forest LTER site, Petersham, Massachusetts, United States - Inc-BW-C-14-O ...
TCACCGATGTGCGGGACATAGGCGGCAGTTTGGTGGAGATCGATGATTGGAGGAAGCGTTTTGCTCTCCTGAGGGGAGCGGCCAGCTGTCGCTTGATGCCGGCCGGTGCAAATGGGGCTGAAGCCGGGCTGTACTCCAGTGCGGGCTCGCCTGGTGTGATGTCATTCGGGATGGAAATTCTATTGCCAACGCGAAGGCAAATGGCGCTTATACCGGAAACCCGGTATTGAATGAAACTCGTAAGAGGGTATTGTCGCTGGGAAACGACCACAACGCAGCGTGAAGGTGGCCGGGGTGGCCGTGACTGGCAAGTATGACATTTTCAAAAAGACTCCCGATAATTCTGCGGTGTGGATTGAAGAAGCCGACGATATTAGCCAAGCGCGGAAGCGCCTATTTGTCTTGGCATTGGAATGCTTCCGCTGAATACCGGCTGTTCGACCAGTCTCGGCTGCAGTTTGTGGGATCTTCGGACGATTGCGCACATTTTTCCAACGGAGCGCTTTCGGTGGAGGCTTTAATACAGTTGGCCGAGCAATTGACCCACGATCCATGCAGATATCTCGTTTACGGGTGAAGGCCCATTTAAGGCCGTAAAAGGGTCAGCCATTATTGAAGCAGGACCTGATATGAACATGGAAAATCCACTTCTATTGATCGTAGACGATTTTGAAAGCGTACAGCGCCCGTACCGATATCTGCTGTCGCTCGAGGGTTTTCGAGTCGACTTTGCGATCAATGGCCTAGAGGCTCTGGAGAAGGCCGTAGAGCTGCAGCCGGATGTGATTTTCATGGATCTATCACTGCCTGGAATTGACGGGTGGGAGACGACGCGGCGGCTGAAGGCGGACAAGAGAACGCACAAAATTCCCGTCGTCATGCTGACAGCGCTGGGGCTAGAACATGAATCTGGTGCGGTCGCTGGAGCTGGATTCGACGGCATCCTTTCCAAGCCTTGTGCGCCTAAGACAATCCTCGCCGAGGTAAATCGCGTTCTGCGGTACAGCCCTGTTCGATCCTGACACCGAACTCGGACGCACCGCCGCCTCCGTAAACGGTCGGATGGTCCTCAGTCCAGACGCCTCTTCACTATCTACTGCCCTTCCCCATCAGAAAAAGGACAGCTGAATTCGCGCGCCGCCGCGCTTCTCTCGATTCCAGACAAAATCCGAATACATTAAACACTGTAGGTTGCGACGTAAACAAATGTGCTATGAATCCGAGGATTTTTTCATAGCCCGACGGTTATTTCTTGACGATTTATGCCCCGTCAATTTCGAGATCCAGGCAGGCCGTTATCGCTGCTAGTGCGAATTTAGTGGTAGGCAAACCTTCGGTCCAAAACGGAAGCGCACCCGGAGATCAGAATGAAGAAAACTGACCACGGAACAAAAACTAACCAGGCAATCGCGAGTCCGAAATTAAATTCGGAAGGTAACGGACAGACCGGAGTTCATCCCGGGGCCGCGGCCGTTGATTTGGCGATAGTCCTATCCTGTTTGCAAACGATGCGCGACGGCGACTTTTCCGTGCGCCTTCCGGGCAATTGGACCGGGCTGAGTGGGAAAATCGCAGACACTTTTAACGAAATTGTCGCAGCCAACCAACAGATGGCAAAAGAACTCAATCGCGTGGGGCAGGTTGTCGGAAAAGAAGGGCGAACGCGCGAACGCATGCGGTTTCATTTGCCCAAGGCCGCTTGGGGCGAGATGGAGATGTCGGTAAACAACCTGGTGGATGATTTGCTGCGGCCGACGACCGAGGTTACGCGCGCAATTGCGGCGGTTGCGAAAGGCAATCTAACACAGACTGTGCAACTCGACGTCGACGGACGACCGTTGGAAGGCGAGTTCCTGCGGTCGGCCACAATCGTGAATACGATGATTCAGCAGTTGGGCGTGTTTACATCTGAAGTGACGCGCGTTGCTCGCGAAGTAGGGACGGACGGGAAACTGGGCGGTCAGGCAAAAGTACCTGGCGTTGCGGGAACCTGGAAAGATCTCACGGACTCCGTTAATTCCATGGCGAGTAATCTAACTGGCCAAGTGAGAAACATTGCCGAAGTTGCGACCGCGGTGGCAAGCGGCGACCTCTCGCGCAAGATTACCGTGGATGTGCGTGGGGAAATTCTGCAACTTAAAGAAGCCATCAATACGATGGTGGATCAGCTGCGATCGTTTGCATCAGAGGTTACGCGCGTGGCGCGCGAAGTGGGAACGGACGGGAAGCTTGGCGGACAAGCCGTCGTGCCCGGTGTAGCCGGAACTTGGAAGGACCTCACGGACTCTGTAAACGCGATGGCCGGAAACTTGACGGCGCAGGTGCGCAACATCGCAGAAGTCACGACCGCCGTAGCACGAGGCGACTTGTCTCGCAAGATTACAGTCGACGTGAAGGGCGAAATTTTGGAGTTGAAAGATACGATTAACACGATGGTCGACCAGTTAAACGCTTTCGCCGGCGAGGTCACGCGTGTCGCGCGCGAAGTCGGAACGGAAGGTAAGCTCGGTGGGCAGGCGCAGGTTCCTGGTGTCGGCGGCACTTGGAAGGACCTAACCGACAATGTGAACTTCATGGCCAGCAACCTGACCGGTCAGGTGCGGAACATTGCTGAGGTGGCGACTGCAATCGCCAAAGGCGATCTCTCGCGCAAAATCACCGTGGACGTTCGCGGCGAAATCCTTGAGCTCAAAGAAACGCTGAATACGATGGTGGACCAGCTAAATCGCTTCGCGGGTGAGGTAACGCGCGTTGCTCGAGAAGTCGGCAGCGAAGGAAGGCTGGGCGGACAGGCAAACGTGCCCGGCGTTGCGGGAACGTGGAAGGATCTCACCGACTCGGTGAACTCGATGGCCGGAAATCTGACAGCGCAGGTTCGCAATATCGCAGAAGTCACGACCGCGGTAGCGTTGGGAGACTTGTCACGCAAGATCACGGTGGACGTGAAAGGCGAAATTCTCGAACTAAAAAATACAATTAACACGATGGTTGACCAACTAAACGCGTTTGCCGGTGAGGTGACTCGCGTTGCTCGAGAAGTTGGCACGGAAGGTAAGTTGGGCGGGCAGGCACAGGTACCTGGCGCCGGCACTTGGAAAGATCTGACGGACAACGTGAACTTCATGGCCAGTAACCTGACTGGCCAAGTAAGAAATATCGCCGAGGTTGCGACCGCCGTAGCCCGAGGCGATCTGTCTCGCAAGATCACGGTCGACGTGAAAGGCGAAATCCTAGAGTTAAAGGATACGCTCAACACGATGGTGGATCAGTTGCGGTCGTTTGCGTCTGAGGTCACGCGCGTCGCACGCGAAGTCGGTACTGACGGAAAACTCGGCGGGCAGGCTCAAGTTCCGGGCGTCGCCGGCACCTGGAAAGATCTCACGGATTCGGTCAACTCGATGGCCAGTAACTTAACTGGGCAAGTAAGAAATATCGCCGAGGTAGCGACGGCCATTGCGAGCGGTGACCTTTCGAAGAAAATCACCGTCAACGTAAGCGGTGAAATTCTGCTCTTGAAAGAAACCATCAACACGATGGTGGACCAGCTTAATGCTTTTGCCGGTGAAGTGACGCGCGTCGCGCGCGAAGTCGGCAGTGAGGGCCGACTCGGAGGCCAGGCTAACGTGCCCGGCGTTGCTGGAACGTGGAAAGACCTGACCGACTCTGTGAACTCGATGGCTGGAAATCTGACAGCTCAGGTCCGCAACATAGCCGAGGTTACCACCGCCGTTGCTCGAGGTGACTTGTCTCGCAAGATCACGGTCGACGTGAAGGGCGAAATTCTCGAGCTAAAAAACACGATCAACACGATGGTGGATCAACTGAACGCCTTTGCTGGCGAGGTCACGCGTGTCGCCCGCGAAGTTGGTACGGAAGGTAAGTTAGGTGGTCAGGCCCAAGTTCCCGGAGTGGGTGGAACGTGGAAGGACCTGACCGACAACGTGAACTTTATGGCTAGCAACCTGACTGGTCAGGTTCGAAACATCGCCGAAGTGGCGACCGCCATTGCGAGTGGCGACCTCTCGCGCAAGATCACGGTCGACGTTCGCGGCGAAATTCTTCAGCTCAAAGAAACGCTCAACACGATGGTGGAACAGCTTCGTTCATTCGCCGCAGAAGTCACACGCGTCGCTCGCGAGGTGGGCAGCGAAGGGCGGCTCGGAGGTCAGGCGAACGTGACCGGAGTGGCCGGGACGTGGAAGGACCTCACCGATTCCGTGAATGCGATGGCAGGTAATCTTACGGGCCAGGTGCGAAACATCGCTGAGGTAACTACGGCTGTAGCTCGCGGCGATTTGTCGCGCAAGATCACAGTCGATGTGAAAGGCGAAATTCTCGAACTCAAGAATACGATCAACACTATGGTGGACCAGTTAAATGCCTTCGCCGCTGAAGTTACGCGCGTTGCTCGCGAAGTCGGCACGGACGGAAAACTCGGCGGTCAAGCCCAAGTGCCGGGTGTCGCGGGTACTTGGAAGGATCTTACGGACAACGTCAACGTGATGGCGGCGAACCTTACAGAACAGGTTCGCGGAATTGTAAAAGTGGTGACGGCTGTGGCGAACGGCGAACTGACCAAGAAACTAACTGTGAATGCAAAGGGCGAAGTGGCTGCTCTGGCAGACACGATTAATAACATGACCGATACCCTCGCAACTTTCGCCGATCAGGTGACCACTGTCGCGCGAGAAGTAGGCGTAGAAGGCCGACTCGGCGGTCAGGCAAACGTACCCGGCGCCGCAGGCACATGGAAAGATCTTACCGGAAACGTGAATCTGCTCGCCGATAACCTGACGAACCAGGTCCGCGCAATTGCCGAGGTAACGACCGCCGTTACGAAGGGAGATCTGACGCGATCGATTCAGGTTGAAGCTAGCGGCGAGGTGGCAGAATTAAAAGACTACATCAACACGATGATCAATAACCTCAGGCTCACGACGGACCGCAACAACGAGCAGGACTGGTTGAAGACAAATCTCGCGCGCTTCACTGGTATGTTGCAAGGGCAGCGCGATCTGACGACGGTCGGACGAATGCTTCTGTCAGAATTGGCTCCGCTTGTGAACGCCCAGCAGGGTGTGATTTATCAAATGGAGACCGAAGGTTCCTCGAGCATGCTTCTACTCTCGGCCTTCGCCGACAATGAAAAAGGCGGACATCCCGACAGTTTGTTGGTTGGAGAAGGGCTCGTCGGGCAATGTGCTTCAGAGAAACGACGAATGTTGATTACGGACGTTCCCCCCGAAGCCGTGCCGATTCGATCAGGCCTGTTCTCCGCCGTGCCTCGAAATATTATCGTCTTGCCAATTCTGTTCGAGGATCGAGTAAAGGCAGTGATCGAACTGGCCTCGCTGAGCTTTTTCACAGCTTCCCATCTTGCGTTTCTCGAACAACTAACAGCTAGTATCGGCATCGTGCTGAACAGCATTGAAGCCACAATGCAAACTGAAGGACTTTTGAAGCAGTCACAACAACTGGCGACTGAACTTCAGACACAGCAGACGGAATTGCAGCAGACGAACGAGCAGCTGGCTCAAAAAGCTCAGCAGCTAGCCGAGCAAAACGTGGAAGTAGAGCGCAAAAATCAGGAAATCGAACAAGCGCGTCGCGCGGTGGAGGAGAAGGCAAAGGAGCTGGCCCTCACGTCAAAATACAAATCCGAATTCCTTGCCAACATGTCGCACGAGTTGCGCACGCCGTTGAACAGCATTCTTGTTTTGGGTCAACAGCTTGTGGACAACCCCGATGGTAACCTGACGCCGAAACAAGTTGAGTTCTCGCGAACCATTCACGGCGCGGGGACGGATTTGCTCAACTTGATCACGGATATTCTAGACCTGTCGAAGATCGAATCCGGCACGGTTTCAGTTCAAGCGGAAGAGGTGTTCTTCACCAGTTTGCTCGAAATGATCGCGCGTCCTTTCCGCCACGAAGCGGAAAGCCGGCACCTGGACTTCGAAACGCAAACGGATTCAACACTTCCGCGCAGTTTCGTCACCGACTCTAAACGATTGCAACAGGTGCTGAAGAATCTTCTGTCGAACGCATTCAAGTTTACAGAACACGGCAGCGTGCGTCTGAAAGTGTTTGCGGCCGAAAGCGGTTGGAGCGCGGAACATCCGGTTCTAGGGAAATTGGCCACGGTAGTTGCGTTTGAAGTGACCGACTCGGGCATCGGCATCCCCGCCGAGAAGCAACGAATCATCTTCGAAGCATTTCAGCAGGCGGACGCAGGCACGAGCCGAAAATATGGCGGTACCGGCTTGGGCCTGGCGATCAGCCGCGAACTCGCTGGGTTACTGGGCGGGGAAATCCAACTACGCAGCACTCCCAATGAGGGGAGCACGTTCACGCTTTACTTGCCACAAACATATGTAGGCCCCTCCGCGACCGGAAGCGGCGTGGATGCCAAGCCTTTGTCGGTGCCACTGCCGAGGAATTCGAGTTCGGTCTCAACAGAGCGCGCCGCCGAACCACTCACGATTACTGACGACCGCGAGATATTGCAGCCGGAGGATGCAGTCCTGCTGATTGTGGAAGACGATCCATATTTCGCAACGATCTTGTGTGACCTCGCGCACGGGAAAGGTTTCAAGGTGCTGGTCGCGACGCGAGGCAGTGAAGCATTGACCCTTGCTCAAGAATTCCATCCCACGGCAATATCGTTAGACGTTTTCCTGCCCGACATGCTGGGCTGGACGGTGCTAAACCACCTGAAGCAGGACCCTGCCACTCGACACATCCCGGTTCAGATCTTAACTTTAGATGAAGACCGGCAACACGGACTGGCCCGAGGCGCTTTTGCGTATGTGACTAAGCCGACCACGCCGGAGGAATTGAATACTGCATTTTCTCGCATCAAGGAGTATACGATGCCACGGAGAAAGCGACTGCTGATCGTCGAAGACAACCCTGCGGAGCAATTCAGTATTCGAGAATTGCTTGGATACAATGACATCGATCTCGAGGTAGCTGCTACAGGAACGGAAGCGCTTGCGGCTATAAGCGCTCAACCGTTTGACTGCGTGGTGCTAGACCTCCGGCTTCCCGACATTTCTGGCTTCGAAATATTAGAACGGTTTCGCGATACGCCTTCACTCACCGACGTACCGGTCGTCGTCTTCACTGGCAAAGATTTGTCGCCCGATGAAGACGCGCGCTTGCACAACCTCGCGCGAAGTGTAGTGGTAAAGGGAGTGGAATCCCCAGAACGGCTCCTGGATGAAACGGCACTGTTTCTGCATCGCATCGTAACGGACCTTCCTCCAGAGAAGCAAAAAATGCTTGACCTGTTGCACCACTCTGACGAAGCACTTGTCGGTAAGAAGGTATTGGTGGTGGATGATGATGTCCGCAACATTTTCGCGCTTAGCAGCGTTCTCGAACGCCGCGGAATGATTGTAGTCACCGCCGGCACCGGACGAGAAGCAATCACAACTCTTGAATCGACTCCGGATGTGGCGATTGTGCTGATGGACATTATGATGCCGGAAATGGATGGATACGAAACGATGCAGGTAATTCGTCAAAATCCATCCTTCCGTCGTTTGCCAATCGTAGCCTTAACTGCAAAGGCGATGAAAGGCGATCGTGAAAAATGCCTCGAAGCCGGCGCATCGGAATATTTGGCAAAACCCGTCAATACCGAGCAACTACTGTCCGCGCTTCGGATGTGGTTTCATCGGTGACCGGCCGTCGTCAATGTTGCGGACTGATTCTGGTATGGTGCGGAGTCTCGATTGCTGAGGTGGCGAAGAAATGATGAACGAGCACGAAAAGGTCAGCATCCTGCTGGTGGATGATCAGCCCGGCAAGCTGTTGAGCTATGAAGTCATCCTCAAGGAACTCGGCGAAAACCTGCTGATGGCTCGCTCCGCTCGCGAGGCGCTCGACCATCTCTTGAAAACCGATGTAGCAGTCGTATTAATGGACGTGAGCATGCCAGAAATTGATGGTTTCGAGCTCGCGGACATGATCCGCCAGCATCCCCGCTTTCAGAGAACTGCGATAATCTTTATATCCGCCGTGCACTTGACCGATATTGATCAGCTGAAAGCATATCAACGGGGCGCAGTGGACTATATTTCCGTTCCAATTGTTCCCGAATTGCTGAGAGCTAAAGTAAGTATCTTTGCCGATCTGCATCGCAAAACGCGACAGATGGAACAGCTAAACGCTGAGCTGCGCAAACTTTCTGCAAGGCTGATAGCGACGCAAGATGAAGAACGCCGCCGCATCGCCCGCGATCTGCACGACAGCGTTGGACAGGTGATCGTTGCGCTTTCGATGAATAATGGAATAGCGCTCACCGAGGTCAGCAACGTCAACTCGGTGGCCGCAGATGCCCTTCGCGAGAATGAGCAGCTCATACAGCAACTTTCAACGGATATTCGAACAATCTCTCACCTACTTCATCCTCCATTACTCGACGAGATCGGCCTCTTACCTGCGATCAAAATGTTTGCGGATGGCTTCGCCGAACGCAGCAAAGTAAATGTGTCGGTAGAACTCTCGCCTGATATTGGCCGGCTTTCACCTCACATGGAAATATCTGCCTTTCGAATCGTGCAGGAGTGTCTCACAAACGTTTATAGGCATTCAGAGAGTAAGACTGCATTCATAAATCTGTCAGTCGATGAGGGAAAGGTCTTGGTCGTTGAAGTTCGCGATGAAGGCAGAGGGATGTCTCCCGGCAGCATCGTACCTAAGACTCGAGACAACACAGGGTCTGGGGTTGGCGTCAGTGGAATGCGAGAAAGGGTGCGAGAGCTGGGAGGCACACTTGCGATCGAGTCCAACGGCAGCGGAACATCCGTGATCGCGCGTTTTCCGATTTCCGCAGCAGCGGTGATAAGAGTGTGAGATAGCAGCGCGTGAAGCCGCTCAATATTGTCTTCAATCTTTTCTTGTTGTTTGGATTCTTGGCAGAGTGATAGATGCCAATACGGCTCTTGATCGTGGACGACAGCGAACTCGTTAGGAAAGGATTGCGCAACATTCTGCGTGCAAAGCCTGATTGGGAGGTCTGCGGAGAGGCGTCTGACGGACTAGACGCGATTGCGATGTTCAAATCGTTGAGCCCAGACGTGACAATCATGGATTTTCAAATGCCAGGCGTAAACGGTCTGGATGCGGCGGCAAAAATCTTACAAATCGACCCGATGGCAAAGATAGTGTTATTTACGCAGCACGCGAGCCCCGCGTTGGAGAAGCATGCGCTTGACGTCGGAATTCGAATTGTCGTCTCAAAGACCGATACCTCCAAGATGGTAGGGCAAATTGCTGCACTCCTCGTGCCGAAGAGTCCGGAGCCTTAGACGAGCATTTGAAGTGAATGAGAACGAACGACGAAGGACCTGCGTCCGTGGGTTCCGGCCGAACCATCCGGAGTGGGCCTCATCACCAGAATTTATTAATTGAAATCGGTAGAGCGAAAACTTCGTTTTTCGCATCCCAAGGACCGTCGATTAGAGATGCTCCGAACCTTCAGGCGTGCCGGCCTCGCAACGGATAAAGCAAAGTGAACACTGATTGCCGAATTTATTATGATGGCTGAACCGAGTCTAATCAGGCTGTGAAGCATTCATGGTCGCCACGATGCTATTGCTAGCGAGGTGCATTACGCGGATCTCGTTCGTGGTTTGAGCGGCTAGTTCTCGCAGCTTCAGAATCGCGCTCTCGTGACCTTCTACAGCGGTCCTCCATAGAGGTGCGCCGTCAGGCAATATTTCAAAAATGTCGTAGTGACGCTCCATAGACGAGGCATTCTATCCCAGTCTCGAATGTGCGGATGTCCAAGATTAGACAGCTGCGCTGTCTTACGTTTCAGTTCTCAGTGACTCAATGCCCGAACGTGCGATGTCCCGATGCGGAAAGCGCCCTAACGAGGAAATTTCCTCCACAGAACCGGGGCAGGGTTTCTGTTCCTTGTCCATCGATGTCCTCGTGGTCCCCGCCCCTACCAACTGGCCGTCCCGAAACTCATACAACTATTCTCAGGGCCTCCCTTCAGTTTTAGGCTCGTGAGTAGCAGTTGGTTTCGATTCTGTTTGTGGTTTAGCTTCGGTCTTGGATTCGTGGCTGGCCGCTGGCTTCGATTCTGTGCGCGGCTTCGGTTCGGTTTTGGGCTCGTGAGTGGTTGTTGGCCTTGTTTCCGTTCGTGGCTTAGTTTCTGTCTTCGGTTCGTGAGTGGCTGCTGGTTTCGGCTCCGTCCGTGGTTTAGTCTCTGTCTTCGGTTCGTGAGTGGCTGCTGGTTTCGGTTCCGTCCGTGGTTTGGTCTCTGTCTTCGGTTCGTGA
>Ga0210383_10006392_pt1 | contig 10295 bp, 13 predicted proteins | sample IncBWC14OmetaG_FD_160072 | JGI IMG/M metagenome (GOLD analysis project Ga0210383, IMG submission 160072) | Forest soil microbial communities from Barre Woods Harvard Forest LTER site, Petersham, Massachusetts, United States - Inc-BW-C-14-O ...
ATTGAAACGTCAAGGAGGGTTTCGAAATAATGGCTATACTTTCACAAGTGAGGTGCGGTTCTCCCGGGGCTTTACGGCTTCTTGTACAGATGTTGAGAGTACTCTGATGGCATATATGACAGCTCGCATTAAAAGTAATACATGTCAATGAATTTAGTAGCCGATTAATGAGAAAAACCATTGAGGCCTGCCATCGTCCGAGTCTAATAGGAGGGCGAAGGTCAACGACGTTGAAGTATAGAAATCAGCCCCGCTAGGTGAGTGTGTTGGAAACATCATCCATCGATCAGACGGGTGGTTCAAAAAGCAGTGCCTGCATGCCAGCTAGTCACGAGGCATAAACCAATGACTTAGGGCAAGGGGAGCCACTCGGCGTTCAAAGGATACAAACGATTCGAAGTCAGGACCTTCGCGGCCCTATGGTAAAACGGAGTTAATAACACGAATACTAGATCAAGCGATAGAAGATAAGAGACATACCGTCCATATTCTTTTGTCGCTCACAATATTCCTCAGATTGTGTACGTTGTCCATAATATAACGCACACTTTCCTGTGTCAAGGAGAGCCGAGGTTCGTTTGAAACATGCGAATCACCCATGTTGATGAGGGTACGTAAACTAAGAGATTGGGACATTGCCGCAGTGAATTTTGGCTGAAGCACCTTTTGTTTGAGCAGCAGATCGTACAGCATGGGGTACGGAAGAAGATAGGAGCTCACAATTTCTTTGATAGGGAATGCAACTTCTAACCGTTCCAGATGGACACATTCCTTACATATTGCGGCGATCGAGTCGATCTCGACCATGCAGTCCACAAACGCAAATTTCCTCAAGGTATGTGCATATGCATCGAGGAGTTGTTGAATGAACGCGTGGCCGACAAGAATTTGGCGATTGGAAAGTTTGATGATGAAGGAAGTGAGAGGAGGAGAAGAGGGTCGCAGATGAAACAGGATAGAAGTGAGTACTGCAGGAGAAAGGGAGGGGTTGAGAGTGTAGCGGGTGTCGAAGGCCAAGTTACGGAGGCGATGAAGTGGTGGAGCTGGAAGTACAAGAGGGCGGGGTGTTTCCTGGACGATAGAGATGGTGAGAAAGGTGCTTGATTGCAGGTATAACGAATTCCTCACTGTGGTTGTTAGCGAAAGGCTTTCGAGAAGAGGAGTGTACGACACAAGACGAAGGACAGCAACGTGGTCAACTTTCGGGCATCCAATAATATGGAGACCGAGTAATCTGGGGAGTTGTGAGAGCACAGATTCAAGAACAGCTTCGTTTAATTCGTTGCATGTCTGTGTGAAAGTTTTTCACTACCGCAGCAAACATAATACTTCAACTCACGTAGAGTGTCAACCTGGTGAGAGTCTTTTGGATTGACTCGGTCCATTTGGGCAATATATCCATCATGTTCCAGGAACCGAAATCGAGTGTGAGGTTACGCAATTTAGTGAGGTTAACGAGCCTCTCGGCCTGGTCAGTAGTAAGGTTGGCATGTACACGGATGTCTTGCAGCCTTTCCTTCCCCTGGAGAGGGAGAAGGAAGGCAGGTAGGGCGTTTACCGTACATTTAAATGAACTTAGATTCCAACACAAGGTGATAGCGCGAGCGCAATCACGAATGAATACAGGATGTAGCTGAGATTTAAGGATGGGAACACTGCGAATGTCTGGTGCGAGAATTGCGTATGATTCGAAACGAATAATCTAGTGCAGAGTACACACCGACGTGCCGGACATGAATAGCCAATCCAGGATGGGCCAGAATGGAACCGAAGGGAGACGTGACCTTCCAGAATAGTAGTAAGTGTTCTGCGACTGAGAGAATCGAGGTGTCACATACCGCAGGATACCTCTTGGCGTGGTTAAGACGAAAACGCAAGGTGCAATACAGCCGAGGGATAACCCCAGCTAGAAATGACCGACTGACGAGAGCAACAGAAGCGAGGTCGTTTCCAGAGCCGGAGAGATATCCAAAAATCGACTCCAACACATCCAAGTTCAGGTTATCGGCGGAGACCATTTCCACAGAGTCCAGGTGTTGATGTGCCGAGAATTTCAACGATGGGGTGGATTTCTGACTCAAAGTCTGGCATAAGCCAGCTTTGTTCAATTAAACGTCCCACCTCTACTATAATTAAATTATTTGCACTCAAAGCACTCGACAAACAAGGCCAAGCAGCAAACATCATGGCATTACTATCACGATATCTGGATTCTGCTTTTCTGATATAAGACATGCCGTATATATACCAGGCTAAGCTAGCTAAGGCATGTATATATATATTGGTGCAATTGAACCGTGACGGAACAAAGGAAAGCATGTACTATGCTTCTTGACTCTTGGAAGGAGATTGGATATGGTCTATCCTGTATTGCTCCTCCTTCACAACTTTATTATCCATTGGAATTCTAGGCCAGAAATCTTTATTATATAATTAATTTACTTGGTGCACGCGCACGCCTTTTGTGATTTATCTGTAAAAGCGTTGCCGGAGGATACTATCCAAAATCTGCCACAAGGTAACAGGAATGAATATGTGACGAACACAGATCATTAGATGATCAGTCAGCTTCATTAATTATGGAACCAGAAGAACTGTAAGGTCTTCTCAAGCATGCAGGCCGTCTTCAAGTTTGCGTGGACTCCAGCTCCTTCAACGACCACTCACTTCCATGGACACGACCTCGGGGAGTGACGCCTTTCTCTCAGTGGGTTTCCGCACAAGTGGGGCAGGACGTGGCGAGGGAAGCGTCGACGAATGACGAGGCATTGCTTTCACCGCTATCTCTGAAGGTAGCGATGCGAGGAACTTTTCATTGTTGTGCTCCACCCTATCCTGTTTTCGTTCCGTTCATCCTAGAACCAATAGAATACGAAAAGAGAGACATGAATTCACCTTGAATATCTTAGGCCAGGATATCGGTGCATTGATTTGTTCATCGGGAAGACTTCGGCTGTAAATCAGCATATATGGGCCAGCCCCCAGATGCAGACCGACTGGATCAGTGAGGACGATCTCTTCAGAGACCTGTTAATGAAGCCAACTAAAAAACTAGAATGAAGAACAAGTTGTTGGATTCGTTACCTCGGTGACAGTATAATCAACAGTCTTCCACCAATTTTTCCTGGCATCTTGGACATAGGAATAAATCTGCTTTCTGCCAGGAACACCGCTGTGTATGAGGACCACCCTTAGGTCGTACTTTATGAAAAGTACTGGTAAGATTTTTTTAAACGATTGGCATTCAGGAACGAACCCGATGTTTCTGTAATTCTGGACAATCGAAGAGTACGACCGAATCGTCCTGGAGCTTTGTAATTTTGCGATCAATTTCTATTAAGCGACTTCAATTGGTTAGTTCGTCGATCAACTACTCGTCGCACCTTCTACTTCGTTCTCAATCATTCCCAAAATCCGCTTCAATTTCACTACCGTGTTGTCGATTGCCGCTTGGCGCTCCAGGTTATCATTTGCTTCAGCGACATGCTCGAAATAATATATCGATGCCCGCAGATCCTTGAGCGTGTCCTTATCCTGGAACGGAGTTAGCGGTCATTTGAGCCCCCAAATCCGGATCTGGAAACCCACGTTAAAATGCGTTATTGTTTTTTTCTGCAATGTCAACTTGTCCACTTCTACGAGCATTCCTCGTTGCTGTGCCCGCTTTTGATTTGCAAACTCAACATTATGGGAGAGGAATTGGTCCATGTAGATTGATTTGGGATAAATAAATCCATCACGTGGGGTCTTTGAAGTGAACGAGGATTGAGTCCGATGGGATTTGAGATGGAAGGAGACCACGTGGGAAGGCTCAAAAATCACGTCATGGGACGACCCCGTGTCGTGAAAGTGAGATAAACTGGCAGAGAGGCGGGAGAGGAGATCATTAGCAGAGGGGTGGTCACCACCAATGTCGACGTGGACGACACATGCTTCCGACGGGGGTTTTGTGAATTTCGGAAGGTTATCACGGAACTCAACGCGGCCATGATGGAAGTTGAACAATCCGGGGCTATTTCTATTTGGCGTGAGCATGAGCTGGACTGGACAACAGTGGATGACAATGAACATTACCTGCTGGATTCCATATCAAGTGTTTGCGCAGTAAGATGGTACTCCACCAAATGGGCAATTTTTGTAAGAAATTCTGCCTCGGGATACGTCAGTAATGGTGTATGAAGTTAAGAATCAGTCTGAGATTGTGCGCACCGGCCGATAAGTCGCCTGGAAAATCCGCCGGGCCGTTCCACGGCGGAGCCTCGAGGGATGCCAGTACCTCTTTGTCAACGAGTGCAGACAATTGTGCCAGGTCCATATTCACGAAGATCTCGACCAAGTTCCATATTGCGTAATCTGATCAAGTTCCTTATCGTGATGTGTTGACAGTTAAAAAGACAAACCCACCAGGAGTGTCGCGCGGAATCGTGCCTTCAATACTGGGTAGATTCAACTTCGCTACGCTCTCTCGGACTTGCGGGACAAAAAATAAACCTTGAAGAACCTTTTCGGACGACATATTTGAGTGACCGACAACACTAGTTACCATTGAGGGAGACAAACCAAAGCGGCGTAGGCGATTGAAGGAAGTTCAGGGCGCAGGGCAACTGGCCTTGTGGCCGCAAACGAATTCAAAGCGGTATTTTGGAGGACATAAATAACAGTATAAGACAACGGCACATGGGCAAGAGCGGGAGTGGCACAGACCGACCGCCTTCACGGACTGTTTCTTCCAAAGGGAGGAGCTCGGACTCGTCAGCGACAAGGTCCTTCAGGCTTGCTTGGATCGCTTGTTTCAGCGTCTGGTCATCCTGGGACATGTCAGATTTTGCTTGAACCTGTCATGCCGTCAGGTCAATTCTGCCAAGGATGATGCACAAAGACAATGATACATTGGAAGGCACAACCTGCCAAGCAGGGTCTGGTGCACGATCACTAGGACCGAACTTGATTTCAGTTTGAGAGGACTCCATAGATAAGTGCAAAGCGCGAGAAAGCTCGTCTTCATCGGATGTCAGATCGATTACCGTCGAAGGCGGAGCCTGAGTGATATGTTGGTTGCTGGATGCCGGTGGGGAATCAAGGTATTTCAAGTCATGTCCAGCCTGAGAATGGGCTGAGTTCCAGACGACATTTTCACCCCTGTCACCCTCTAGGATAGCGTCTGCAGCCTTCTGGATGTTACCATTGTGTTTGCGGAGAACACGACGCGCCACGTCCGGATCAATGTTATCTCCCATCATCGACGCCAAAAGCTCCCCATTTTCGCGCTCCTGTTGTTCCTCTTGAGGTGTTAATTGCATTAAGGGACCGAATAGTGTACAATTCGAGATAGTTCGAGATTTATTGGGCTGTTTCAAGTGACCGTGACGTTATTGGTATGCCAGTGGGTGTCGCTTTTCCGTCGGAGCTTGAAACTCAGTGTATCATGAACAAACGTAAAGTGATACAACGTACTTCGTAGAATTGGGGTGAAGGGGGTTATGTACTAATGAAAATATGCTGCTGCTCGAGTGTTGGGCTTCCAAGATTGACGAGTGGAGACTTGTCGAACTGGACGGTTGTTGTACTAGGTAGCCCGCAGAGTGGGTGCTGGCCTTTCTAACTATGTGCACTCTGACGCTGTGGGTCATTGGAATTGTGCAAGCGAGATTTAATAAAGTAGTACGAGTGACCCATCCTTGGGAATTCCCCTCATGTTCGTAGAGGTCTCGACTCGGATAGCCTTATACTAATAGTCCTAAGTTACTCATTTGCACATTTTCCAGGGTTCGAATTATCGAATGACTCCACATGGTTACTTTGTCAAACCAGGACCCCCACCACTTGCACACCCCAGCGATGTTGAGCGCTTCGAAAGCGAAGTCGCAATATATGAACGACTCGGTTGGCACGAGCGTATTCTGCGCTGCCATGGCTTACACCCTACTGAAAAAGCTCTCCGTTTTGATTATCTACCTAAAGGAGACCTCGGTGATTACCTTACACAGTACGGCATCAACACCACTCCATACAGCACTCGTCTTCAATGGATTGTAGACATTGCAGAGGGAATTGCTTTCCTTCACTCAAAAGGAGTTGTGTGGGTTGACGCCAACCCTTCCAACATGCTTCTCACGGATGACCTCCGCATAGTCTTGTCAGATTTCGCGGGCTCCAGCATGATGCCCGAGTATTTTCCCAGTGTCCGGCCGACGGGTGCCTGGGTAGCACCCCCTAACACGCGGCGAAAGTACTCTTGGTTTACGGAAACCCAAGACAGGTTCGCATTCGGATCCTTGGTGTTTGTTCTTTTGCTCGGCCGTTACCCACACTGTGATGGTCCTTTGTTCTTCTCTTTCGAAGAGATGTCTCGAGTGGAAGACCTTCATGAAGCGAGCATTTTCGATCATCGCGTTTCAAAGGAAGCCTATCCTGTACTTGCTGAGGTCATACAGAAGTGTTGGAGGGTTGAATATGAGTCTACGGAAGCTATGTTGTGCGACGTAATACGCGGTCGTGATGAATGTTTGAAGGTTCGTGAATCTTTTCTACGATGATGCAAAACCCTGATGGGGGTTCAAAGAAAGGCTCCACCCCCACAGTCGCTTTTGACCATGCGTGATACTTGAGCCCAATCTCTGGGAAGAGAGGCGTGTGTGAGAGATGGCAGAGGACAAGGACCCAGGGTGACATGTACCGGTGACATTTGACAGAAATGAACGACGAAACCGTGAGCGAAGCTGATGGGATTGATTGTGTTAAGGAAATTTACACACCGATTGTAACTGATATAAAACCGAATGCTATAGTACTTCCATTATTTCTCGAATCGAGTCCTGCAACGCTCTCTGCGTTGCAGAAGAGAGACTTGCTCTTGCGACCGTGTTGACCCTTGGTTGACCCGATCTGTTCTAAGGGCCTACGCAACGGGATGTAATGGATCGTATAAGCGTATTCTTCTTCAACTCGAACTCCTTTTTCACACTCTGTTGTTTACAATACCAGCAGATGTGTTCATTTATGACGAACATATGTGTATGATCGTTATAGGAAGTAATTCCTTGTTTGTGAGTCCTCTATAACTTTGAGGCTAGTCATTTACGGCAGAATGGGAAAACAAATGTAGTGGAAATTCGGGTTTACTTAAGGCTACGTACGCGATCACCTTGTGTCATTTGCTGATATCTACAGACCATAATAAAATAATAGGTCTGATTTCATTACCCTTGACTTTCTTCGCTTCCGTACGCGTTGCTTTTGTGTTTTGGAGTAAATGTGAAGGATTCTGGAGCGCGTCCCAAGAACATTTCAGAAATCCGAACCCAGTCTCTGCTATCACCACTGGCGAGCAATGTTTCTACAGCCCGCAAGATCAGCAACGTTTCAAACCTTCAAGGATTGTCTTTACCAAGTTCATCCCGACCTCTAAAAGCTGGAGCACGGTCATTGATACGACCGGGAAGCTGCTCGAGCAGGCCGATCGGCACGTAGCGATATTGGAATGATAGAGCCTCACACAGGTAACGACGCGTCGTATTCAAGCCCGTTGTGTCTGAGCCGAAGTGGCTAGAAAGAAAAACTGTAAACGCGAGATCATGTCGACGAGGAGATGGCATACTTGATCCCGTATTCGGCGTACTGTGGAAAAGTTCCATTATGTGTCAAAATTTAAAAAATGCAATAAGCTTGCCTTCCTAATCAATTCAAGTCGTTCTCGACCACTTATGTCCCACTCTCTTCGCTCCTTGATCTCGGTGAAGATCCAAGGCTTGATCAAGGCACCACGACCTACCATGACTCCATCGACGCCGCTGTGTTCGACTGCAGACCAATAGTCTTGTGAGGAAAAACAATCTCCTCCACCGAATATAGGTACTGGTGGTACTGCTCAAGTGTAAACATATCATTGTCAAGTTGGAGGTGCGACAAACTCACAGTCTTCGTCTGCTTCACGGGAACGAACGGCTTCAACACACTGCTTGATGTAGTCCCAGTCAGCTAGTTTAGTGTATCGTTGCTGTCGGGTGCGGCCATGTAGCTAACTCAATGTGAGGACGAACCGAACACGTTAATTATTGAATCTTACGGAAATGCATCCAGCATTCCATTCAGTGCTCAGGCGGGGCATCAGCTTATGGGCTGTATTTCGACCATCTTTGACCCCCGTTCGAAGTTTCACCGTAACAGGAATCTCGCCCAGAGCCTTGTTCATACCTATCAAGATTTTACCCAACTTTCCGGGCGTATCAAGCACTAAGGAGTACATGAGTATGCAGAAGGAGATACTATCATATGACGCACATGCAGAACCACTGCCAGTTCGGAAAACAAGGTCAATTGGACAACCGCAGTTAATGTCGACAAAGTCAATGTTCCCTGCGCACTCCTTAGCAATGATTTCTGCGGTTGGAACGAGAGTGGAAGGTTTGTTTCCTGCGACCTGGACGCCAAATATCGACTCGGAAGGATGCCGCCTGACCAAGGACCATTCCTCCTTTGATCCACCAAGGAATGAGGTGGCCAGTCCCACTACAATATCCTTTAAAGTAGTGTTTTGCAGCTAAGATGATAATCCTTACTTTCGCCGCAGCTGATATCAGCCCCATACGATACACAGAGTCGACGGAACGGCTGCGGATTTTTTAATTGCAAGAGTAAGCTCGCGTAAGTCTTCTCTGTTTTGGACGTACAAGGTTTCCGACCGTTGTAAGGGGAGCAAGGTCTTCAGAATAAAGTATGAGTAAATGCTACACAACAAGAACCCTAACCTACATGTTTTTCCGGCCCAGTGCAACCTCTTCTTTTCACTAAATCGCACAGGAACGTCAGGCGAGTCAACTTGGGATGCCACGTCGCCAGTCCGCTGAGCAATTTTTGGAACAACGGGTTCTGCCATCAATTCAAGCTCGGGATCTATATCTTGTTCTGGTTCTGCGACGACAACGGAGTTGGCTTGAGGGACAGGTCTCGCTCCCCCCTCGACCTCTTCCATTTCTTGGAGCTCCCGTAAATATGCAGTGGCGATGGGATAATTGTACTAGAACGTATGGTAAGCCCGAACTTAAAAAGATTTGTATACAAGAAATTTTACCTTTTTCGAACGCAACAGCTTTTGGGTATCAGAACCGACAAAATTGACTTCTAAAGCAGTGAGGGCGGCATGTGCTTTCTTTTCCTCATCATCAATCAATGTAAGCGCGCCATGTTCGTCTTTGCGGATGTGACCACCGAGGAATCGGCATTTGAAGCCATACCTGAAAGCAGGCAGTCGATATTCAATACCAGATATGGGTATATGGCTCCGAGTCCCATACCTGCATTCACCAGTTTCCGAGAAAAGAGGACAAGTTGTGCTCAGGTCGATGGATGGGTACTCTGAATCAGTCACGCCTTCTGTTACTCTTGAAAAGAATGGAGGTGAAATTGGGATATCTGAGACCTGAGGGATCTGAATATCTCGAAGTTTCGCAGCGAGGTAGTTGAGAATATCATGAGTGAAGCGACAGCTGAGGAATTGTGAATTTTCATACTATGTCACTCAGCACTCAGCAACTCACTCTGAACCGAATTCACAAGTCTGGCCGTTTGCAATCTTCCAGCACAGTTCCAGATCATCTCGAACCTTACCAAATTTTCTGCCTTTGTTTGCTCCTCTTTGAGCTTTCTTTTGCTCCTTCGACAATTTTTTCCGAAACGGTCCACTTGATCTCGAATCACCAGGCTGGTCTAGTTCAGACCGTACATGTCCATGGACATGAATCGTTGTACCTTCAGCTGCATCATCATCAGGAAAAGACGGGGGATTAATTGAGAGGAGGTATCTGTGCAAAAAGTATGAGAATTATGGTTCAGTTGACCAGATTCTTGGAACTTACTCGGATTTAACAGGCGCTGTTCCGGCAGGATACATGGCGGCAAAGAAACAAACGGCAACACCAGTTGCAGGTGCAATTCAGGTGCAAAAAGAAAGGGCTGCGTTGACGGCCAGATATCGGCGGCGATATATTATCTCAGGCAATGCCCTCAAGTTTATCGGTTACCTAAACCGATCATGATGTACATCATGATCTCGTGACGTTAACTGTGGCGCCCTTTGAGTCTTACATGCAGTAAACATGCAAAGCGCTAAGCTCAAATAACCAAAGGGCGTGTACTTCTAGTTCTACGGTAAGGCCTAGTTCTGAGGCACACTACCTGATTCAGACGACACGTTGCATCGCAGATCCCTGGGCAGGGCTTACTGATACGTTTCAAAGGTTGGTCTCTTGGATATTTTCCGCCAGATCCATCAGCAAGGGTATGCCCTACCCCCTGCG
>Ga0210383_10006393_pt1 | contig 10295 bp, 17 predicted proteins | sample IncBWC14OmetaG_FD_160072 | JGI IMG/M metagenome (GOLD analysis project Ga0210383, IMG submission 160072) | Forest soil microbial communities from Barre Woods Harvard Forest LTER site, Petersham, Massachusetts, United States - Inc-BW-C-14-O ...
ACCCTCATTGTTCTCCCAAAACGTACTTAACCACTGTACTCGTATTTGCCCGGACTTAACTAAAGGTTTGCGCGGCTACAATGCTCGTGCATGTGCACAAGTACAATACAGGGACAGCTGATGAATAAAATAATGCAGATTTTTTGGTTTTAGACGATGGATGAGTAAGGAGGAATGGAACTATACAGGACGGTAGATAAAGACAGTAAAAGATTTAAAGGAATATTCCCCAATGAGATAACATGCAAAGCCAAGGACAGAATGTGGTAGATGAGAAGAGAGTGGGGCGTGTGTTGTTGTGCCAACTGCAATCAATGTTTCATGGCAAAAAAAGTCGTGATGAGGTGGGGGGGAATAGGATGGCAAAGTACCTGAGAAAGGAACTGATCAAAGCAGGGTCAATCGAGAGTTGGAGGTTGATGGGGGAAGGTCTGTAATACAGATAGCGAGCAAGAAAGTGCCAGAATCTATGTGCAAGGATGAAAGCAAGGGGGACGGGATAGCACGAAGACAGGCGTGAAGATAATGCAAAAGCAAGCAATAATACAAGCATTGATATCCGTCCATGGTTTTCACTTGCCTAGCTTGCCGGCACCCCCCATTGTCGCGGCGGACTGTGGTCGATGGGTGAGTCCGGGGCTGTCGTGAATGACGACTTCCAGCTCGCCCCAACGCGACGCGTGGACGAGTAGGCCGCACCGGCAGGCGGAATGTATGGCGCAGATGGGGTAGTGGTTGTTTCTATGGCTTGCTGCTCGATTGGAGGCATTGACTGAGATTGTGTGTGGCGGGACGGGGTGACGTCCGGTGGAACGTCGTCAAAGTTCAAATAGCTGCTGAAATCGACGTTTTCGGAAGCGGAGGATGTCGGATCTACGGCGTGACTGGGGAAAAGCGAGGCGAGGTCTGTCGTGTGGTCCACTGGAGAAATCCCCGTATTCGTGTTATCCAAGTAATGTGATGATGATGGACCTGATAGGGATCCAAAATCGAAATTGGAAAAATCGGGGGAAGATAATTGACTGGGTTGCGTCTCGAAGGGAAAGTGTAGCTGCCCCATGGACACCTCGATCTCGCCTGAGGGATGAGATGTGAGGGAGTTCGGATCAAAATGCGAGAGTTGGAATATCGAAGGATCGCCTGTGGCAGACAAGAGAGCGTGGATTGACTGCTCGAACTCTGACGTTCCTTCACTGGTCATCCAAGGTTGCACCGCAAGGGGCGGTACATTGAAAGACACGTAATCCTAAGAAAAAATCAGCAATGATTGACACAGACGCACACCAGAGACATACTTGTGAAACAGTGCCATCAAGGGGGAACTGGCCATGACTCGGATTATAGTTGGACCAAATGGAAGTAGTTGCGGGATCTGCATTTCCAGAGGCCACCTGGGGTTGTTGTTGGGGGTGCCATTGACTGGGGCCAGGAATGGGCAAGTGAGAGACCCCCGGTTGAGAGGGCGAAGGGTGTAAGTGCAGAGGCTGCGAGGGAGGGATTGAGCTTTCATACGACGACGTGGGCATTGAGGGAAGTGAACCCGAGTGGCTTGTGGCACTGGTGTATGAGTCGGGGTGGGGCGACGCGTGAGTCGACTGATTTGGTTGCTCATCCGACCCGTGTTGTGAATCTGGATAGGGACTAGCATCGTTGGGGGACGACGCAGCGGATAAGGGTGGTGATGGTCCCGCGGGACCATATCGCACCTCAGGCTGGTAATATGCTGCGAGTGGATGGGGCATCGGGGTCGGGACAAAACTAGTCGCGTAGGGTGTGGGGCGGGCCCGGCCTCGTCTGGACTGAGCACGATCCCTTTCTTTCTCTTGTCGCTTTTCCTCGCGCAGACGTTCCTTCTCCTCCTTTTTCATTGGGTGGAAACGATAACCAGGGTACATTGCCTGATGTTCGGCTTTTCTCGCGTCTGCGCGTCGTTCGTACTCTGCGCGCACATCGTCTAGCTCGTTCTTCCACATCTCTGAAATGAGTTTGGATACATCGGCCTGAGCCCGGCGAGGGACACCTGGAGCTGTGGGTGGCAGGTTACGCAGCTTGTCAGAGCGGTATAAAATCCAAGCGTTTGGCGGTCTTGGAGGTTGAATGGTCATGCGGTTGTCGGTGGCAACTGTGCGCACAGGGCCTGCCATTTCTTCTGGAGGTGGGGATTGGGGTATGGTGTAAAGATCGTAGATGGGAATATGAGAGAGGGGACTCCAACTGGAAGGAGGACGTTGGACGAAGAGTGCGGGAAAATCGTTGAGTTCCATTTCGGCAGGTGTTTGTGGGTCCATATTTATGTTTGCCCTCATTTGAACCTGTGGCATAACCGTGGTTCAATTTTCAGCATTCAGTTGCTTTTATTATTTCCACCACCAAAGCAAACCCACAACCACTGGAATGCCACTCACCATCACTTGGTCTTGGAACTAAATGCCAAAGCTGTGAAAAGGCAGCTCCGCTCTGCTTGAAAGGAGTGCTTGGAAGATTGACTAATGCTTTGACTGCTTGTTCTTCAGCAACTTTTGTTTCCAACTGGATGTGTTGTGGATCGACGGTTGCCAGCTGTGTCTTGGGAATGAGATGGCACCGAGCGACTTTTGGAGCAAAATGTAGTCTTGGGTTGGCCATTGACTGCATCGGCCTCGCTCCGCCCGATCGGCGATCTCACCGTCGGCTTCATCACATCAAATCACAATTTCCAATATTATTCTCACCCATGTCTCACCCGTCTGAACAAAAGGACACGTCTACCGCATTGACCGTACTCACTGCTCAGCGATCAGTAGGAAATTGCTTTGATGAGACGAACACAGCTTTACAATCAAAAGCCGCAAAATTCGAACAATGAAATAAGAGTCATTTCAGAACAATAGCACTGTGAGACACGTGGTCGGTGCCGAAATTTGGAAACCATAGCACTTCGAATTCATTGCGAGTAATACAATTGGTAGTAAGGACACCGTGGAATGGGAACGGGACGGATATCAAGTACTAGTACAGGCCGGTTTGTGTTTGAAACCGAGACTGGAAAGACAGTCAAGGGACGAAAACGACGAGTGCTCAAGAAACGAGGGATTGCTTGTGTGGATGAATGGGTCATTGATGAAAGTCAGGGATGTAAAAAGATAAATGAAACGATGCGACGCAAAATCGATAGACGCCCTCGAGTCAACATCAAAAGGAAAAGTGGGACACATGAAAGATGGGTAAGATTGGCGGGGCAGTGGAGTAGCGGGAGAGTTGTAAGTCAAATAAAGGAAAGACCGACAATGGCGAGAGAAAATATTTAGTAGCCGGTGTTGTAAGCACCACCGCCGGAGTAGCCTGACGGACATCATGAGATCAACAAGAACAAGTCAAGTTGGGTTGACTGACCTTGACCGCCGCTGTACCCGCCTCCCCCGCCATATCCACCTCCTCCTCCTCCTTGGTATCCGCCACCTTGGTATCCACCTCCTCCACCCTGGTAGCCACCTCCACCTCCATACCCCCCTCCACCATAACCTAGAAAATTTGTCAGGACATACATCAAACAGGTCCAAGCATACGAGCGAACCTCCACCTCCACCTCCGCCTCCACCTGAACTTCGGGCATTAGCAAGGTTGACTTTGATACGTCTTCCATCGAGCTCTTGCTCGTTGAGATTGTGGATAGCATTATCCGCTTCATCGCCGGAGCTGAAGGTCACAAAACCAAAGCCACGGGAACGACCAGTGTCGCGATCGCGCATGACAATCGACTACACAGTAATCAGCCAAATCTCATCTTACGCAGACGACGGAGTGCAATGAATCATAGCAGATAAGATAGCGCACATCAAGGACCGAACCATACCCGGAAAATGCCTATAATTGGAAACATATGCAGATAAGACACTATCAAGCGGCAATTGGAGAGCAGTCAAGTAGCCCCAGCACCACACTGACTTCACGCAATGTTTCATCGGTCGTGTTCCAACTCAAATTGCTACACCAAGTATCAAAACCACTATCAGTTTCACTCCCCCGGCGGACAGGAGAAGCGTTTGCGAGAACCAATACGAATGCACAGACTGACCCAACATAAACTTTTGCAGACATGATGTTCGATTAATGCAATGGGAGAACCTTGAATTCTGTTACACGAGACCTGAACGAAACCGAGACAGAAACTCTGAACGATGACAGTGGATGGTTGAGAAGAAGGAGAGCAGGCATCTCGTGATGGGGATTGCCTCTTATATAGTCTGACTGGTACTTTCAAACTCCGTAAAGCTTATGTAACAACCTCTATTTCAACCCGCTTGTTCAATGCACCCAGATCGTTCTACCGCAAGTCGCGTGAACCATGACATGCTTAACAAGCCGCGACGATACTAAACTTTCATGTGAAAACCCGAGGAAGAACGACCCATGACCTGCCATAAATGGCATTCAGCCACCTTCACCCAGTTTAGTTCGATATCGCAGATTACTCGGACGTCTCGTCCTCTTACAGTGAAGAACAGATCAATGAAATTCTAGAGTGGAAGGTAAGGATTGCGATTACTGCAGAACGGATGGAACGAAGCGGTGAGGGGGGGAATGAAGTGTCGGTGAATGAAAAGAAAAGTGTGCCATAACTGTTTGACAAATGCAAATGGACGAGAAAACATTACTGTGGTAGTCAAAAAGGCATGCTATGTCGTAAGGGATCGTGGAGGTCGAGGATCGAGTATTATCAGATGGCAGAGGAAACAGCCACTGCCCCGTTCAATTCTTGCTCTTCTTTGTCTTTTCCTTCTTCTCTTTTTTGTCCTTTTTCTTGTTTTTGCTGTCAGTGTCGCCTTGAATGCTAGTGGCAGGACTATCATTCGAATTCCTCCCACTGCCCTCCCCTCGTGTACTTCCATCATCTACGGAAATCCTAGGGGAGCTGTCTCGCTTGAGGCCAGGGATGATGGACGACACCGAACCCTGCCGTCTCGTTGTGAGTGAAATTCTCCGCGCCAAGCGCTGGAAGTTCTGCGAAGATATTCTCTTGCGTTTGGGTTCGGAATCGGGATCAGGTGTTCCAGTTCGTGAAGGGGGTGAATTCAAATTCGATCTGAATGTCACAGCTGGTGCTTGGGACTGTGATGGTGTTCTCTCGGAATGTTGTTGAGATACCGTATCATCGGAAGCGGGGAATGCAAGAGGTTCCGAAGCGGCAGGAGCAGGAGATGAAGCGGAATCAATGGATGGGAAGGCGAAATCTGTGGGCACACCTGAAGTGAATGGTATGGGGGACGATTCGGCCAAATCAAGAGAGGGTTCGGCCATGTCCCCCTGGTCCATACTGTGTGCAGTAGGTACGCCCTCAGTTGGGAGAGATTCGGGAACCGTAGGGGGAGTGCCCTGTAAAGGAATCGCCTTTTGATTTTCGGAGGCAGCAGAAGTCTCGTTCTGTAATTCCTCTACGATAGGCGCGGACTCGACTTGTTCGATAGAATATCCTGAGATCTCTTTCTTTGTGCCATCATCGCTAAGGGAAATAGCGGGATCCTCTGTAGATGAGACTTGATCTGCCCACATGGATGCGAAGATGCCATCAAGAGCAACTAGTTCTTTATGGCTGCCCTGCTCCACGATCTGGCCGTCCTTGAGGACTAAAATACTGGAGAAGAAATGAAAAAAAATTGCTCAGCCCAAACAAGAAGGCAATTGAGATTTTGAGACTGACACATCGGCGGAGGCGATAGTCTGGACAATTGGCAAAAGAAGATCAATATATCGTTGGCACAGTTAATAATAACCGATGCTGACCGAAAGTCGATGGGCAATAGACAACGAGGAACGCCCCTTGACAAGGTTTTGTAGAGCTTTCTGTATATCTTTTTCGGTGGAGGTATCCAGAGCACTGCGAGTAGCTGAGATCAATGTCTGTGACATAACGAATGTAGACGCCATACCTTGTAGCTTCGTCCAAAAGCAGAATGGGAGGATCCTTTAGTAGTGTTCTAGCAATTGCAACTCGCTGCTTCTCCCCACCGCTGAGTCTTACACCACGTTCGCCAACTTTGGTCTCGTAACCATCGGGGAAGCTCATAATCCGGTCATGCATCTGTGCAGACTTGGCAGCATCCTCGATCTCGTAAGAGGAGGATCCGAATTTTCCGTACCTGACAATGTGACGTATTCAACATAGATCGCCGCGCCACCGAAGAAAAGTACACACCCTATATTATAGCTGATGCTCGAGTTGAAGAGCACGGAGTCCTGAGGCACCACGCCAATGGACTGGCGAAGACTCAGCTGTGTCACATCCCTGATATCTTTTCCGTCAATTAAAATCCTCCCCTCTCCCTCTCCGAGATCATAAAATCTAAAGAGCAGGCGCAAAATGGTAGATTTGCCGGCACCGGACTCGCCTACAAGAGCCACGGAGGAGCCTTTCGGCACTTTGAACGAGACACCATTAAGTGCCGTGGTACGTCCATCATACGAGAAGCTGACATTTTCTGTATGATGCATGAGCAACTGTCTCAAACGATGGATGACAAAGCAACTCACCGAATTCGATTTCGCCGTTGTCAACGATCAAATCGGGAGCGTCAGGTTTATCGTTGACTTCGGTAGGCTCGTGAAGGAGTTTGAGAAGTTTTTCCGTGTCAACCAGTGACTGGTTTACAGACCGGTAGATGTACCCAAGACTGTTCAACGGCCCGTAAAGCTGATAGAGGCTAGATCAGTAAAAAGGCAATGGAATCAGAGCTGATGGCCGGACCTGGGCAAGATATGTGATGAAGATAACAAAATCGCTAGGTTTTGATTGTTGTTTGGTCACTCGCAGTGCGACAATCATTGATCCAACAAGGAGGCCAAGGGTCTACAGAAGTTTTTTGTATAAGTTAGGTCCAGCAGTTCTCTCACATAATTCCAAATACCTACGATAATGAAGTTCTGAATCAAATTAAGGAGGTTCAGAGAAACTGGACAAGGGTTGTTAGGACATACACTCAAGAAAGAACGAGGGCATTTACTTATGACTTTATATTCAAGAGCTTGGTACTCGCGGATAGCTTCCCGGTATCGGGCGCCCTCGTGCTCCTCGCCACCAAAGTATTTGACTGTTTCGTAGTTGAGTAAACAATCCGTATGAATTCCACGGGTAACCTGGCGCAGTTTAAGTTTACAACTCTTACGAGACATATGTTGAAGCATACCACATCACGATCGTTCATCTGACGTCTAATTTTTGTGCGCCATTGTGTGAGAAGGACACTGGCGGCCACTGAACATAAATAGGTCAGTATAGGTTTACCAAGAGGTGGTATCCACGGCAAAAAATGTTGCAAGAAAGGGTATCATTTACCATAAGCAAACATGACGAAGAAGATGACCAGTGCAAGCGTCCATTCAAACTTGAAGCAGAAAAGAACCAGGGCAACAACAATATCAACGAAGGTTGGAATAATGCTGAACAAGATGAGCTGCGAGGATCAGGAACGGTCACTATTGATACAGATAGCATCTGAATCGAATGTATATTCACCTCAAATGTGTGGTTAATCGCGGCACCACGATCCAGTATACGCAAGACCTCACCAGTCTTGCGACGGGTGTGGAAAGCAAACGAGAGGTTGAGCAAGTGATCAAAGGATAACTGCGACATTGCTGAGGTTGAAAAACAACGTGAGTAATAATGCATCCCGAAATCTGTGCTCTTACCACGGTCTGAATACTGCATCACAGGTACCCAGAGTGACTGAGAGTTGAAGATTCAGTGAGCTAACAATATTTAGGGAGTAACAATGACCTCACATCACGAACAGCGGGTAACCCGCCGCTGCTTTGTAAAAACCGCAGCGCCACATAACCAAACAGGAATGGCCAGGGTGAACGCTGAGAGCCTGTCTCGAAGATGTCCACAAGCTTTCCCAGTGTAAACGGCAGGGCCGCGTTCACGAAACGGCCAATGAGCAAGATGACAATGCAGAGTCCCTGTAAACGGAGGATACATCAATATTTCTGGACGCAAGTATTGACAAACTGACAGCAAGTATTTGGAGAGGTGCACTTTTAGATGGCCAGAGATATGGTGAGAGACGTCGAATACGCCGCCATATTTCTGTCCATGACGGATCAAGAGCAATTTCTGGCTTCTCATCAGACTAATGAACGGTACCCCGCGTCAGTGGGCGAACCTTCTACCTAACACCATAAGACCGCATGCGTACTTTTGACTCAGGGCCGTTAGATGGCGCGGGAGTAGGGGCCCGAGTAGTAGGAACAGAAAGATGCAAATTTGAGCGAGGTGTCCGGAAGGTACCGTACTTGCTCACGTCGCCTGCCAAACCGGCAACAGGTGAGAGACCAGTGGAAGGATGAGCACCTGACTCGGGCGGAAGAAGGAAAGACGCCGCTGTGGGTAGGGGTGTGTGGATGTCATCATCTGATTGAACAGGGGCATACACGACGCGAGGTGAGAGGAGGGCAGCTAGCAGTGGAAGCAAGAGAAGGACACGGAAAATAACGAATGCCAGATGGAGCAGCGTGCGCATAGGTAAGACGTAAGGATTTTCGGGGACATGTGGCGGTCGCGCTGCAGCAAGGGGATAAAGGTAAGAATGGCGGAGACTTTTCACCTAATTGCAAAGGCATACAGCGTCGGGAAGTCTGAATAGAAATACCCAGTAAGACCACCAAAACAATATCCAGGGCCAAAGTCGAAACAACAGCAGCCTTAACCCTCTTGAAGGACCAGACATCAACACCATTCACATCCTTCCAGGTGCCAAGAGCGGCTAAACCGGCGAAAGCTGCCAGACCTATAACTGAGTTGATCTCAATGCCCGAGTTTTGTGGCCATCTTTTGTCAAGTACGGCATAGACGACGAATGTCAGCCCATCAAGAAGAAACGTCAGAGCGCAGAGAGAAAGAAGGGATAAAATCGGGGCACGACGAGGAACACGAGTGGCGACAACGACGGAAGTAATTGAGGAGGGTGATGACGGCGATGGCGCACGAGCAGCGAACAGAGATAGTGTAAAAAGGAAGACAAGAGCGGGCGAAAGTATTCGGAGCACAAAAATGGCCAAGCAAAGAGCTGCTGGAGAAACAGTCATCGTGCTGTGATCGTAATGAAGAGAAAACACTGGCGATTGTTCGCAATTTTATTTCGAACACGTGGCGGCCTCCTAATTACATAGCTTCTTTTTGGTACCCGAATTAAATATTGGTGACATATTATGTACAGATCCGCTTAAGCTTCTCATCCAAGTCATGCATAGGGCCGGCGGAGAGCCCGACTCACAGTCGACCTAGATATATTTTTCAATGTATTCAATGTTTACATCCGGTTTGCATCCGGTCTGGACTTCAGGCGATCGATGTATGTGTATTCCAGCAATAACTTGGATGATTCTCTGTGCCGGAACATATATATATATATACTGTTCCCGGAGACGATCTCAGGAATCCAAAAGTTAATACGTTTCGTCATGGGAATCGAAGGACCCATAGGATCCAGAGAAGGGACCACAGATGAAAGTTCCACACCAAGAGACTCTCGGAAAGTGTTCGAATCACATACGTTGTGGAGAATAGGATTACCGTGGACATGCACAATAGCAGCGCTCAGCAACTTGAAGGGGGAATCCATGACGTCACAACATAAAACATGTTCGTATGATGCCCTTCAGAAATACATCCAGTGGTTCTGTACTGCTTCATTATCCGTTAAAATCCGCCAAGCAGAGTGCGTACGACTGCGACACACCTTTGATTCACAATTGTTGATCCTGACTCAATCCCTTCAAGACATCGTCCAACTTGCTCCTGACATCTTCCACCCTTTCACCTTGTGTCTCCGCATCTCCACGGTTGTGTATCTTGAGGGCCATTCTGGATTCTCGAGCAAAGTCGTACGAGCGCTCGACAGATGCATCAATATCTACTGCCGAGACACGGCTAGTATTTTTGGCAACTGGTGTCGACCCATAACTAGTCGATGGCAGCAGTGAAGAAAGATCGAGTTCAGATGCACGGAGAAGTGCAAGATCGCGCAACGTGTCGCTCAATGGGAGAGGTTTCAAGTTTTGCGACTTGGACATCTGAGAAAGCAATAACTACCCTCGGGCCTCAGGCATGAATCATAAGATTTGCCTCCGACTCCAATCTCCGCTCGGTTGACGAGCTACAGTCATCAATGGGTCAATGATACACGCAGGTAAATGATACACTTCTGCTAAAAATTTTGTAATGTGTATTTTCTGGACTACTTTTGGTGGGACATTTTGAGCTATGCTATGCAACCATGTCTGGTGAAATTTTGAGGAAGATTGGAGTTTATCCCGGC
>Ga0210383_10006394_pt1 | contig 10294 bp, 15 predicted proteins | sample IncBWC14OmetaG_FD_160072 | JGI IMG/M metagenome (GOLD analysis project Ga0210383, IMG submission 160072) | Forest soil microbial communities from Barre Woods Harvard Forest LTER site, Petersham, Massachusetts, United States - Inc-BW-C-14-O ...
TAATTAGCGTCCATTTTGGGACTTTACGTAATAGTGCAACCCTACGGTAAACAACACGCGGTAAACAACAGACTTCAGAAACAAGGTACGAAGTTTCTGATGTGTCTGTCTAGGAGAGACTAGCATCAACGATGGTTCAGAGTTATCTGAGACACGGACCTACTCAGGTAAGAAACTAGTGCAACATTGATTATCTCACCTTATTATTTCATCTAGGCTTTTGGGGTAGTGTGCAGCTCCTCCTCAAACTCGACATATGATGGTAAACTGGCTTATGTGCCAGCCTTGGAGGACGTGCTAGTATGGGATGTGAAAAAGGGCCAGATGGTGAGTCCGAAAAATGCATCTTATCTACCTTATTTAACGTCCCAAAGGTTTCCATGTGGCATGAAACTGGCCATCGAGCAGAAGTGACTTGTATTCTGCGTTCCCCACAAAAAGATTCATTCGCAGTTGGTTATGCCGATGGTTCCATCCGACTCTGGACTGCTTCTGCAGGCTCTGTCATTACGACTTTTAATGGTCACAAAAAAGCTGTCACAGCCCTTGCATTCGATGAGCAAGGAACCCGATTGGCATCTGGTTCGCAGGACACTGATCTTATTGTGTGGGATGTTGTGTCCGAAGCTGGCCTTTTCCGGTTCGTGTCGTCACATAACTCGTGGGCTGTGAAATTAAATTCTCTCTGTCAGTCTTCGTGGGCACCGAGACCAAATCACGTCCATCAGATTCATTACCACCTCGAATGACATGCCCTCCACATCAACAGCCTCTGCGTCAGGTCTTATGCTCACATCATCAAAAGACACGTTCATGAAGCTCTGGGACCTTTCAACGCAGCACTGCATGCAAACCATCGTCGCACATCGCTCGGAAATATGGACGATGGATGTGGATCGAGGACAAAACTTGATTTTCACGGGCAGTGGCGAGGGAGAGCTGAAAGCGTGGTCAATTGATCACGGGGCTTTGTCTGAAGGTCTGAAAGAAACGGAGATAGGAGAAGTAGATACTCATGTTGTCCATCTTAAAATCTTCAATAGCCTAATTTCTTGGTTTTTAGGTCGCCAAAATGATTCACCCCATTGCAAACCTCCCCCTTGCCTCTCGGCACCGTGTCTCCCAAATATTATTCCACCCAACCCAACCATATCTTGCTGTCCAGTCCCACGATCGGTCCGTCGAAATCTTTCGGATACGAACGGAAGAGGAGATCCGAAAGAAACAATCTAGACGGAAGAAACGCGCGAAAGATAAGAAGGAGAAAGATCAGACCAAGGGGATGGGTAAGAGAGAAGATGGCGATGATGGGATGAATGTTGATGAGGATATGGAAATCAAACTGGTTGACAGATTTACCCCTCATCTCGTCGTCCGTGCTAGTGGAAAGATTCGGTCGTTTGATTTCGGACCAGACAACATGGGACACAAGGGGGGTGTCCAAGTAAGTGAGGACATAGGATTGCTCAAACCGTCGCACTTACAAATTCCGGTAGCTCTTTATGGCATTGTCCTCTAACGCGTTGGAAGTATACAACGTCCCCCAGCCTTCAAAGTCCAAAGACGGTTCCCCAGAAGCAACTCGTCTCTTCTCCGTTGATCTACCCGGGCACAGGACAGATGTGCGGACATTGTCCCTGAGTTCTGACGATCTGCTTTTGGCATCCGCGTCCAATGGTAATTTCCCTTCCAATTGGTCCTCTTGACAAGTTGAGAAATTTCCGCCTCTGAAAGGCTCCCTGAAGATTTGGAACATGAAAACGACAGCATGCATCCGCACTATCGACTGTGGGTATGCGATAAGTAGCACCTTTCTGCCTGAAGATCGACATGTTAGTTGTCCTTCCGTTCTCTGCATACCAATACTGACACTTTTCGCCCGTAGATTGCTATAGGCACCAAAACTGGGGAAATACTCCTCTACGACCTTGCATCATCGTCCCTCATTGAGACCATAAAAGCACACACAGCTACAGTATGGTCATTGCATGTACGCGCGGACGAGCGAGCGTTAGTCAGCGGAAGCGCAGACAAGGATGTGAAATTTTGGGAATTTGAGCGTAGGAATGCGACGGGTGAAAGCGTTTGTGACAATCTTGGCTATTTGAATGTCCCCCTTAACTTACGCAGTGCATATACAGTCACAGAGTGGAAAACAACTCTCGCTTGTGCATATGAGGACACTGAAAATGACCGATGATGTACTTTCCGTGAGGTATAGCCCCAATGGGAGTCTTCTGGCGGTGTCGCTTCTGGATTCGACCGTGAAAGTGTTCTATCAAGATTCGCTCAAGTTTTTCCTATCTCTCTACGGACATAAAGTGCGTCACACTTTTCACCTCTCAGCTCAATAATTTAATTCAAGCGCCTGCCTCTATGCCTTCCCCCTAGCTTCCTGTCCTGTCTATGGATATCTCAGATGACTCCAAACTAATTGTCACCTGTTCGGCGGATAAAAACGTCAAGATCTGGGGTCTGGATTTTGGTGACTGCCACAAGTCAATATTTGCACATGACGAGAGCGTCATGCAGGTCGCATTTGAGAAAGATTCGCATTATTTCTGGACTGTTGGGAAAGACAAGATGTTGAAGTATTGGGATGGGGACAAGGTGTGCGAGAAATATATTCTGTCGCATCTGGTGATACGGATAACTAACCGAAGTGGGCAGTTTGAAAACATTCAAAAGTTCGAGGGACATCACGGTGAGGTGTGGGCGCTTGCACTGAGCCACCACGGGAACTTTGTCGTGACGGGGTCGCACGACAAGTCTATTCGTGTTTGGGAAAAGCTCGACGAACCGGTATGTTTGATTTCTTCTACTCATGATCGCCCGTAATTGACCACGGCCGTCGCTTCAGCTATTCCTAGAAGAAGAACGCGAACGCGAACTCGAGATCCTCTATGAAAGCGGTGTCGCTGACACCCTCAATCGTACCGACGCACCAATTGGCAGCGGTGCTGTCGATGAATCCGGGGGCACTCAAGCACAAGCGGAAGCTACTTCCGTGACCAAGCAAACGACGGAAACTCTCATGGCCGGGGAACGTATCGTGGAAGCGATTGACCTCGCGGACGGGGAACGGACAGCGTTCCAGGAGTACGAGGAAGCGATGTCGCGGTTGTCGGAGGATGATGCGATGAGATTGCAGCCGCCTCCGCGGAATCCTGTCTTGGCTGCGTATGAATTGGAACCCGAAGCTTATGTGTTGAGGGTTGTGGAGCGGGTGCAGAGCACGGCATTGCAGGATGCGCTGTTAGTGTTGCCGTTCGGGAAAGTAGTTTCGTTGATGGGGTATTTGAATGTGTGGGCGCAGCGGGTTTGTTGTTCTTTCAGGTTGCGTTTGATGAGTGCTCACGCCCTTTCAGGAATGGAATATTACCCTCGTGTCGCGTATTATATTTTTCTTGCTCAAAACACATCATCACCAGATTGTCGCCAACCGCATTATGCGCACGGCGCTCATCCCGCTTCGCAAACATTTGCGTAGTGCGCTGCAGGGGCAGAAGGACGTGATCGGGTATAACTTAGCAGCTTTGCAATATATCCGTCGACGGAACGACGCTGAAAGGACGGCTCAGTTTTACGAGGAGGAAGAGATGGATGAGGAGAAGGTCCGGGCAAGGATCGCGGAAGGGAGGAAGAGGAAGAGAGTCACTCTCAAGGCATAGATTGGAGAGGATAGAATGTGTGGATACATCTAGCGAGACGGAGGATATACACAAGTAGTACTTCTACAAATCTAAGTTGTGATTGGGAAGGAGTCTAGTTATACAACATTAACGTAGTGTTTGTGTTCATTCGTGCTCATGCCAAAAGTCCAAATTGAAGTGTGTTTCTAGTTCGCCTTGGGACCCCAGAGACTTTCATGCCTACGAAAGGGAGATTATCATCCCGTCTAGTGCGAATTATAGACATGTGCTTACCATACATCTGGTTCCGTCGCCATCCTCAACTGGACAGTGAGGGTACCTACATCGAAATCTGCAAGAGCGCGAAAAGGCGCTCGGGTGAGGTCGACGTGTCTGGAGCCCTTTGTGCATCCTGCGCAGGTATCAACAACCCGCACAAATACACATTTTTTCGGGGTGTTGCATACTGAAGGGAGAAAGGAAGAAACGACATCAATATGGTGGAGGGTGGTGTGAGATGAGTGCATACATTCGAGAAATTTGAAACATTTAGGACGATTGGTCCAGCCTTCCAAAGTGAGGGCGCAAGCAAACGAGGCATCCTGGGAGGAAATACTATTCAGCGGGTGTAAAGTTGGGTAAATCTAGATAGGGAGGACGAACCGTAGGAGCCCAGCCAGTCTTTGACCAACAGCTCGGGTTTTGAAGGTCGTGGCCTGTGTACCTGAAAAAACCGGTAAATATTATTATGTGCATATACTGGTGCTACTGGGGATGAGATTGAGGGTGGTCGACCTGATACAGACCAAGTGATAGTGACGGCTTGAGATTTTCCAAGGCCTTTGAGACCCTTCCAGACGCTTTCTACCACCCCCTTGACTGTCCCGCCAATGCTCATGGGAACTGCCTTGGTGGAATTCTTCGAAGGAGGTTTGCTGCTAGTTCTTTTCTCGAAATCCAGGCCTTGCTCGCCGTTGAAAATACCAGAGTCGAAGGAAGAATCTCTACGATATTTGTAGTGAAGATCGGTGATGTTGACGTTTTGCCAGCCATCTCGTGGGTCAAAATTGTATGTATCACCGAGAGAGTGCGCGTTGGAGTACTTGCTCTCTGATATGGCACGCACGGTTGTAGCGTGGCTGGTAGCTGTGATGGTCGTAAAGAACGGAGAAATGGAGGAAACGGCTAGGAGAACGAGGGGGAAAATAGTGAGACGAGTCATCGTTGGGCGAGGTGAAATAATTAAAGAGGGCTTAAGAGTAGACGAGTGACTTGGGCGGGCTTTGAGACGCGTTTGCAAATCAAGGTCACGTTGTTTTATATTAGGCCAAACATGACCACATAAGATTATTAGACTAGGAATGCCGAGTCCGAGTCCGATCATCGGTTGATATGATGCCGGTCGATTCGAACAGTGATACTCGCCGTATCTCACGCAAGCTAACCACTGACGAAGAAGTCGACGTCAGGCGAGCTCGTGGAGAGGTAGCTTTTCACCTCTAGCAACTTCTTTGATGGCTGACTATTTTGTATCGATTTTGTAGCTCTCCTGCGCTGAATGTCGAAGGCACGTATGTTTTATGCTGCCAGTCCAGTCAAGCTGATGTATATTCTTGAAGGCTCAAACTCAAATGCGATAAAAAATTACCATGTAGCTCGTGTAGTATGTTATCATCTCCTCCAGCACCTCTCCGATTTAAATAAACATATTTGTGTTACAGTTCGTCGTGGCTGTCCTTCCATCTGCCCAAATGGTGTGCAACGTTGACTTTTGTGAGTCTTTGTCTTATGGCGATTGAATGATCATATAGGTAGCCTAGCGACTGGCCAGGGAACGAGGTTAGAGCTCCTGAATTTATAACCGACGACATGTGATTGGATTCAATTCTCGTTCTCCCAGATTTGTGCTCGCCGATACGACGCATTTACATTCCAAAATTGCCGAAATGGGACAACGAATTCGGCTTTTAGAGGACGCTCTTGCAATTTTTCAGTCCAGTGTTTCTAACGAAATCCACCCTCTCTTACGGGATGAATTTCTCGCAATCAAATTCGGTCCAGAAAAGGGCTACAAACCAGACAGAGAGCCACCCAAATCGGAAACCTCTATAGATTCTATTGATGCGCTGGGTACACTCACCATCAGTGACCATGGTGAAGGCCCATATTTTGGGCGTTCTGCAGGATCAGAGGTCTGTATTCTCAACTTGAGCAGAGGATTGTGAACCATACTAACCATCTCATCAGACACTCTTTTTGGTGCGAGAATAGTGGCCTCCTAATGTTCTGGTTGTCTGAAATCACTCAATCAGGCTGGCGCAGACATGTCCGGTACTGAAGACGACGAGGTTACACCTCTGTCTTGGGAAATTTCTCGACTCTCGAATTCATTCCCGTTCGGCCCCGAAGGACGTTGGGATACCGAACCTTCGCTTGACATCTTATACACCTTCCTTCCACCTCAGCCCCGCGCTTGGACGTTATGCGAGACTTACCTAGAGCATTCATGCTGGGCTTTTCGACCAGTCAAAAGGGAGGAGATCATTGAGGAACTTCTTACTCCAATTTACAAATCTCGTAAAGAGAGACAAGACTCTGGGTTTACTGCACCCCATTCCGTGTCGCCACACAAGTTTTCGGCACTCATGCTGATCTTTGCCCTTGGCGCGCTCCTAGACCTTACTTTGACCCCATGTGAGTTCTTGTCGTTCTGTTTGTCTGGGTTGGTATTGACGAAACGATACCCTATTCCGTTAGACAACACGGAGTCTGCAAATTACTACCATTTAAGTCGCGCCGCTTTGTCTCTGCATTCTATCTTTGATTGCCCCGAAATTGCAACCGTTCAGGCTGTTGTCCTTATGGCGTCCTATCACAGCTTGGGAGGAAGGAGATATACAATGGATAGTTCATGGTCTCTGATGTCTCTAGGATCCAAATTGGCCCAGAGTGTGAGTTCAACCTTGGTTCTGAATCCTTCATGTCGTTTATTCATTGATTACTTCTTGATTAGATCGGACTTCGTGCGTCATTCTGCCTTTCTTCGTGCTCATTGTAATTTATTCAACAATCTGCCTGCCTCAGACCGTGACAGTGCTCGATGGAATATGGATGCAAAGACTGTTGAGCGTCGTCGATCCCTGTTTTGGGAAATATTCTCCACAGAACTATTCTATGTATGTTGTGCAGAAATTTATTTATCCGCCAAAGGTTAAACCACGTCCAGAGTCTCGCCCTTGGTCGTCCCCCAGCTATCCGTCTGTCATACATCGATTGCGAATTTCCAAACGATGACGAGGCAACTCTTGACCAAAACGGCCAACCCCTACAGGGATGTACGTATTAACAATCTTTCTTTCCGGGCAAGACAAACGATCAGAAAGGGTGAATGGTGGAACTTTGTTCTGGTCATATACCAATCTTGCATATTCCACCATCCGTCGTTGTCGTAGCTCGGAGTATTTCTCCCTCTTGTCCTCCCCGGCTAACATCTCTTCCATCAAAATCTGATCAGATTATCGGTGGAAATATGAGTTCACAAAGGACATTTTCTCAACTGTCACAGAACTTACACTGACAGCGGAAGCACCCAACTATCAGACTGTTCTCGAATTGGATCGAATCGTCCGCGAGAAATCAGTGCCACCACACCTCAAGGTGTTTGTCAGTGCCGACGATGATTATTGCACCCCATCATCCTACATGCGAGGGACTTTGCTCAATCACTACCGCTCAGTTAGTGAGTAGTTCGTTCATACACTACATCACGACCAACCCAGGAACGCTTACTTGGCTTTTGTTCAGCATTACTGTACATTCATCGGAGTTTCTTTGCCCAAGCGATGCTCGATCACCCCGTGAATCCGCTGCGCAGTCCATATGCGCCATCTTTCCTTGCGGCACATCGTTGTGCCTCCTGGTTTATAAAAACCAATCTAAAGCACTTTGATAGATTTCCTGATTTGTTCTTGAGATGGTGGACAATCTGGACACATTGTAAGTTTCCGGCCTGTTGAGATCTACTTTTATTGACCCAATCTAGTATTTTCTGCTGCTGTCAGTCACTTCTTTACGGGAAACGTGAGTGAACTAAGTATAGTGTACAGATTATCGTCGGTTCCGTTGTCACTCGGGCTCCGTCCTCAAGCATGGCTCCTAGTGCCTTCATTGAACTCGACCTTGTATGCGGGTTATTTGAGAAAGGTGCTCTGTATTCTCGTCGAGCACGAAGCGGCCTAGTGCGTCAATGCTTTGTTCTTCCCTGAACTGAACCTCCATAATTCTACTCCTTAGGCGGTCCTGTGTAAGTTGCGAGACAAAGCACATCAGGTTTATTCTCGATACAACAGCGGTAACCCTACTGCCAACCCTCCCAGCGTGGACTTGTCAAGCAGCCGTCCCGACTACGGGGAAGACGAACTAGCAATTTTCGGAGGTCAGACCCGCGTGTTAGTCAGCAAGCTACTCTCCAAAAGAGGCCATCGCAAGCAACCATCCTCCAGCACCACCTCCCCCTTGTCCACTCCCTCGCCCCTCTCAGGTGAGAGTGAATCAAAGGGACCACTGTCTCCAGTGGAGACTCTCCCAGATGTTCATCCTTCGCTTGTCGAGTATCTGTCACAGTTCCCACAGTCACTACCCCTTGGTTCAGAACAGGGAGTTACCTTACCCTCGTCCATATTTCCGGAGCAACCCTTACAGCCTCACGCTGCAGCGTCCATTTACCAACTGTCTGCACAATTTGCTGCACAACATCAGAGTCCTTCGTTACCGTCATGGCAGCAGTCGCCATCAACTTTCGCGACATCTCGCATGACCATCCAGAGTTTCAACCAAGATCCCTCCACTTTCTTCGATGGCTTGCAAGGACAATCTTCTTTCACACCTTCCGGATTCCCACCCATCCCTCCAGACGATAGTCTCATGGATTTTAGGATGATGATGTCGGGAGAATCGGGCATAGATGAGCAATGGGTGTCGTTCATGCGTGACTCGGGCTTTTTGGATGGGAGCCTCGAGGAGTCTGGAGCTGTTTGAATTGCATAACGAAACCGGTTAATCAGAACATATCCTTGTTAATCTGTCATGCTACTATCTCTTCTGTATTCGATATCCAGTATTCATTCCCGGTAATTGTAATTTCAAGGCTTTCGTAGCTATTACTATTAGATCAGGTGACGAAAATTAAAGGAGCTTGCGAGCCCATTTGTTTAGCATGGGGACCCTGATTTCTTAGTGAGTATAAGTGCTCACACCCAACTTGGTTACCTTGGCGTGTTGCAACCCGCATATATATACAAGTCACCGCTTCTTCCACACAGTGACCAATCTGTTGAACCAAAAAACTGGGCACTAAGCCTACTCCGAGCCCAACTAAAATTCAGTCCCTCCAGTTAGATTTCTCTCAATTTGAAGTAGCATTTGGGCCACAAATAGAAAATGGAAGTCAAAGTCACAATATCCCAGATTCCTGATCATCCAGATTAGATAACCACGTGAGGACCTATCGGTAGTGCATAGGAAATTCTTATGTCTAAGAGATCTTAACTCAGAATTTCCGTAGTTTGGGCAAGAATCTAAGTTCAGCCAGTGCTGGCAACTGTCTGGACACAATCACAGATAAACAACAACAAACAAGGCCACCTGTGGCACAGTTATTTGTGAGGTCACGTGATCCCGGGATGGCAGATCCTGAGATGGTTGCAAAACTAAGATTCTGAGCCCCTGGCATAGCAAGGAGCGCACAGAGCACGCAAGCCGTACTATACCAGTGACTGCAAGAGGGAAGTGGTGGGTGCGTGCAAAAGAAAGGAGGGAAAGGCCACCATTGTGGTGGGAGGGAAGGAAGAAGGATGAGTCCATACTTTGGGGGAACCCCAAAGACGTGCCCCGGCATCGGGTCACGTGATGTGTTACCTAACTGATCCCCCTGTTGGGTTATCTAATCCTTAGATATCTTTGAGCCATTCGTGCCTCACGTCACAGATATCGCGGAATGTCAAGACTCAAAATAGTTGTTTTTGATTTTCAAAACTGAATTTCTACCAATATATATATGTACATGACTGACCAACCTGATTCCAACCTGGCCCAAAATCTAATATACTTGTCAAACAGAGCAAATTTCTACTTAAGGAATAAAAAATTGGCACGAAATTGGGTAAACTACTGTGCCTGGCCCCATAATGAGTCACGGCAGAGAAACTTTGCCCAGGCATTCGCATTTCCTCATATTTTGTAAATCCTAAGAGAGAGAAACATTCTGTATTGTCTTTCAAAGTAATCTAGCACTTTAAATAAATTTTAGGAGCCCATATTCAATGAAGAGCGAATATTCTCTGCAACAAGTACCAAAATGACCAAAGCGGACATAACGAGTCAGTGTTGTCAGAGCCTAACAGGAGATAGGATTTTGTCATGTTGGTTCAGTAGGATTGACATAGAGTCAAAGAACGATTTAATGCCCTCCAACAGGCAGTAGGTGCTTGGGTCAGTGCGCATGGCGCAGAGCAAAGTTGAGATGGGAGGTTGTCATGACCCAAAAGGGAAATGTCATCGAAATCAAATCGAAATGTGTACGGCTTTGCTTCAAATGCTTGCAGATTCACTCAGGATTTGGTACACAGCAAGAAGGAATACACTATTGGTTAGAAACAAAATTT
>Ga0210383_10006397_pt1 | contig 10291 bp, 9 predicted proteins | sample IncBWC14OmetaG_FD_160072 | JGI IMG/M metagenome (GOLD analysis project Ga0210383, IMG submission 160072) | Forest soil microbial communities from Barre Woods Harvard Forest LTER site, Petersham, Massachusetts, United States - Inc-BW-C-14-O ...
GTCGAGCCGAGGATGTGATCGGGCCGGCGTTGAAACATGGGACGCCGAAATTTATCGTGAGAGCTCACATATCCAGTTAACTTCCCATGTCTTTCCGCCGTCTGACGAAAAAGACTGTTCCATGCGCGATGATTTGGGTGAAATGTTGAGCCAGACATAGCGCACAAGCACTGCGCGGCCTTCCCAGGTTTGCTGGTTGTAGAATTCACCTCGCTTTCCGTTGAACTGGCCCACAACGGGCGGAAGATCGAGAGTACCTTTGTCGAGATCCACCAGGTAAATACTCCACTGGTGCGATTCTGGGTTATAGAGTCGGAGCGTTTGCGCCTTTATACGGAGCTTGTTATCGGGACTGGAAACTTCGAACTCTTCAAAATTAGCGTTGCTGTCGAGAAGCTTTTTATGATTCGAGATGCCATCGTATTCGACCCAGACATTCGAACCCTTCAAGCGTTCGGGGAGTCGACGAACATGGGCTTTCCAATCGCCGATGAGAAAATCGAAATCGTGAGATCCGTCTCCCTGCGTAGCCGTTGATCCGTTGGCCGAGACCTGCGAATTCGGGAATCCCGAAAGTGCATGAACTTCACCGATAAAGACTGCCGCACTCATCACCGCCGGCAGGACGCATCCAAATCGAATCGATTTCATGCCTGCCATGCTCTCATGCGTTTGAGAACAAGTGCAACGTCGCGGATCAGGAAACCCATGATTGTCGGCTGAAAAGGCGCTTCGGGCCGGGTTGCCGGCAACTGGGAAACTGGAGTCTAGGCGATAGCTTCAGGCTTGCCCGTCATGGGACCAGAATCTTGGCCCAGAGTCTGGTTGAAGGGCACTTACTGATTTAGAAACAGTTGGGCGGCATCTGCTAGGCGATTTCGGCCCTACGGTCGCAGAATAGATGATTCGAGGAGGCGCAATGCCGCGAATCCGTCACACCAATCCTCGCTTGCTGATCCTTGCTGCGGTCCTCGCGATGGTCGGGAGCAGCGGCCTGGCGGAGAAAAATTCGACTGAGCCGCAAGTCCACGCGGCCAGCATCGGACACGGCATCACACTGCACTATGTGGAAGAGGGCACGGGCGTGCCGGTAATCTTTGTTCACGGATCATTGAGCGATGGCGGTTACTGGGCCGATCAGATCGGGCGGTTTGCCAAGCAGTATCGCGCGATCGCCTACAGTCGACGGTACAACTATCCCAATGCGAATCCGGTACGGCGCGGCTACTCAGCCGTGGTGGATTCTGACGACCTCGCGGCGTTTATCCATACGTTGCATCTTGGAAAAGTGGTTGTGATCGGACATTCGTACGGCGCGCTCACCGGGTTGTTTTTGGCTGCACGGCACCCGGAAATGGTTCGGCACTGGTGCTGGCGGAACCGCCCGCCGTCTCACTATTGGCGGACGTCCACGGCGACGAGCGCGAGCGTGGCAAAGAGATGCTCTATGAAATCCGGCATCGCCTGGTCACGCCGATGCAGCAGGCTTATCAGAAGGGCGATCGCGAAGAGGGGATCCGGGTTTTCATGGCCTACGTCTTCAACGACCCCCATGCGTGGGATAAGATGTCGCAATCCTCTCGCGACCACACCCTGCAGGACGCCCATGAGTGGGACGTGATGATGACCACTGGAACTTTGTTTCCCGCCATCACGCGGCAGGCAGTTCAAAGAATCTCGGCTCCGGTGCTGATTCTCATGGGCGCGAATTCCTACCCCTTTTTGGGAGTGATTGGGCGTGGCTAGCGCGCTTGCTGCCTAGAAGCGAGACAATCGTTTTTCCGGATGCCGGACATCAGATGTGGTTGCAGGATCCCGAGGCGTGTCACAGAGACGTCGAAAAGTTTCTAGCTGATTTCGGGATACGCTAAGGCAAGGGTGCGAAATCGTTTGGCCGATTACTGGAGGGGAATCTTAGGCTGGCTCATACCGGCAGTCAATCGGGCCGCCCTGATTTCTCCATCAGGGCGCGGAGGAGTCTGCCACGGTGGGCGAAGGGTCGGTAACCTTACCGGACAAGATTAGGGACGAGTTGCGTCACCTGGGCGCAATCCCCCGAAGCCTCTGATGTAGAATCGGCGCTGGCCGTCGCTCTGCGGCAGGGCAAGGAGGAGTGTATGAGTGCTCGAAACGGCAGAGCCTTTTTGATCGCGCTGACCATATTCGGCGTGTCTGTCGCGACTGAGCTTTACGCCGGCGATAAGACCGGCCTTGAGCCTTCCCGCGATTCCATCATCCGTATCGTGACCCAGATTCAGCGGGCGGATTATGAAGGCGACTGCCCAACTCTGAGACGCCTCCACGACGAGCTCACGCCCATCCCAGAAGACAACAAACTGGCATCGCGGGTGCTCTACTGGCGTGGATTTGCCTTGTGGCGCAGAGCCATTAACGGCTTCAACGAGTCCCCGACTCCGACTGATCTGGAAGGGGACCTCACGCAGGCGGTCACCGATTTCAAAGACGCCATTGCCCGCGACCCGGCATTCGTGGAACCTAAGATTGGAGCAGGCTCTAGTCTGGGCTACCTGATGTACCTGCACAGGAAAGACACAACCGTCGTTCAGGAACTGCTCGAACAGTCGAGTCCGCTTTTGAAAGAAGCCATGGCCACGGCTCCAGACAATCCTCGGCTGCTCTGGGTGCTCGGCCCCATTCGTTGGTCGTCGCCTCCAGAACGGGGAGGGGGTCAGGACAAGGCGTTCGAAATTTACAACAAAGGATTGGAAGCAGTCCGCCACCAGAAGCCCGGCGTGGCTGATCCACTGGAGCCCTCGTGGGGAGAACCCGAGCTGCTGATGAATCTCGCCTGGTCGAATCTGAACCGAACCACACCCGATTTGAAGGCCGCGGACGGGTACGCACAAGCCGCTCTCAAACTGGTCCCATACTGGCACTACGTTCGCGACATCTTGATGCCACAGATTCAAACAGCCCAAGCCAAGGCCCTCCTTCAAGGTGCAGGCTCGGCTTTCGCGCAAACCCAGAACCAGCCGAATGCCAAGCCCGCCCAGTACTTCTTCGTGCTGTTGAATCGTCCTGCCGATGCTCCTCAACTGAGCAAAGAAGCGGGCGAAAAGCTTCAGGAAGAACACATGGCCAACATCCGCAAGCTGGGCGCCGAACACAAACTTGTGATCGCTGGGCCATTCATGGACGACACGGTACTCCGTGGCATCTTTGTGTTCCAAGCAGACTCAATGGCACAGGCACAACAGTGGGCCGGCGGCGATCCTGCGGTCAAAGCAGGCCGCCTATCGGCTGAGGTTCATGGACCGTGGCTCATCGAACCGAGCGCCATTCACGATCCTGCCGAGCCTCCCGGATTCGAGCAGTACACGCTGGTTCTGATGAAGCGCGGCGACCATTGGAACCCAAACGCGCCGGGTTTCATGAATGTGATGAAGCAGCATTCTTCCTTCGTCAAACAGATGATGGTTCAGGGAAACCTGGCAATTGCCGGAACCTTCCCGTTCAGCGATCAAGGCGAGCTACAAGAAGTCGCCATTTTCAGAGTGGGGGCGGACGAGACTGCCAAGTTGACGCGAGACAATCCAGCGGTCAAGGCTGGTCTGCTCAAGACTGAAATCCATCCCTGGGGAACGGGAAAAGGGGTGCTGGCGTCGGGACAGCCGATGCAATAAGAGCATGCCAGGTCAAGCGATTCCATGGGAGTGGTCGGCCAACAAGGAGCCGCCTCAACCGCAAAACGTTCAGTGCAATTCGTGTGACCTTATTCTACCCAGGGGTGCGTATTCCCTTCTTGAGCATTTCAATGGCTTTCCCCAATCGCCTCAATCGTGTTTCTTCTTTCTTGGCGTCGGTAATCCAGCGGCAGTACTCCTTGCGGTGGGTGTAACTTAGTTTTTCGAAAACCGTAAGCAGCCCTTCTTGCTTGATTAATTTTTCAAATTGAGCGGGCACTGCGACGGTTCTTAGCTCTTCATCTCTCCAAACAACGACCTCAATCGTATCGCCCGGGCCTTTGCCGATTTGCTCGCGTATGGATTTAGGCACTCCCATCATGTGAAGGGGATTGCGGTACTTGATCAGTGAACCGGTATACGGCACACCATTGAAGGTCGCCTTTACCGGCACCTTCCCTTGGGTGGCGAATTCCTTCTCGGTATCATAGGGAAAAAGGACATAAGCCCCTCCGCCATCACCCGCTTCGATTTTCGCCTTGAATTTGTATTTCTTCATCGCTCTGATTTTCTGACCGCCCGGCCTTGGTTACTCGGAATTAGACCACCTTCTTTGCTAGCGCGCTACCCAAGCGATTACACCCGGTTTTGTCGGCAAACGAGAACTAATTCCGTTCTTTGCGGCGTAGACCGCTGGGGCTCATACAGGAGCATCAAGTTGCTAAGACGCGAACTCCGTGTTCGAAAAGGGTACTGAATTGTCCTGAGAAAATGTGCTACGCCCCATCGCTTGCTTCCAACCATGCGCCAGACCGGATGTTCATTGTAAGCGTTTGACCAACACACCTGTTCGGGGAGTCGTGTCTGTGTTGCAGTAGCTCGATGACCGTAGAAAGGAAGTTGGTAGCGGATAGGAGTTGCGGTCGAGTTCAAGTTCGTCTCCGAATTTCACGACGTCCGCGGGCATATAAGCACACTCAGTAGAAGGAACACGAATCGTCAGGCACGCACCATTGCCAACGAACTGCCATTTACTGCTGTCCCGAGTCGAATCCCATGCGCTCCAACAAGTCCCGAAAGCGGGAGTCGATACGGAAGGTGTCCCACTTGGGATCGACCTTTGAGAAATATCATATGCACGTCTCGAGCCTCGTACCCTTTTTCGAGCCACTCCAGAGCGTGATCCTTTTCTCCTAGACCGGCATAGATCATGGCGATGTTGTATGGCGGGACGTAGCTGTTCTGTGAATGGCGCTTCAATTCTTCAAGTACATTTCGCGCCGCATCTTGCCCGCCGGATAGTGCGTACGCGTGTCCCAGCGAAGCAATCGTCTCCGAGTTCCCCTCGGAAAGATCGCGGGCTTTTGTAAACTCTTCAATTGCTGCCTGATACATCCCCTCCTGCTCGTAAACCTTTCCCAGGTGGAGGTGGCCGACCCAGAAATGCGGGTTCATTTGTATCGTCTTCTGCAGCTGTTCCACTGCCGCGTCGTACTGGCGCGCCTGAAAAAGGAACATTCCAAACAGCGCATTAGTGATCAAAGAGAGCGGATCGAGCTCACGGGCTCGTTCCGCTTGGGCAAGCGCTTCCTGGTGCCGTCCGATATTTGACAAAAGATGGGCATAGCGAACATGCGCACCCGCCAGGTTCCGGTTCAACGCAATCGCGCGCACAGACTGTCGCTCAGATTCAGCCCAGTTCCACTCGTAAAACAGCTTGATTCGCGCATCGGAATCGTGGGCTTGGGCGAGTGCATCATCCAATTCCAAAGCTCGCGCCGCTGCTGTCTGCGCATCTGGGAACGACTCCCTGGGAGGCGAATCGCCGATCATGGGAAGCACGGTATAGCAATCCGCCAGCCCGGCATAAGCCAGCGCATACTTCGGATCCCTTTTCGTTGCCTCCTGAAAATAGTTGATTGCTTGGCTGAAGCCGGTCGGGGTGAGCATGTTCCAGTAATACAACCCCTTCAAATAGAGGTCGTACGCCTCGGGATCGACCTTTCGCGTCGCCTCCAGTCCGCTCTTTTGTCCCGGGGTAAGTCGTAGACCGACTTGTTGCGAGATCACTCGTGCCAATTCGTTCTGCACGTCCAGAAAGTCTGGGAGCTTGCGATCATAGCTCTGCGCCCAGAGGTGAGTTTGATCCTGTACCCGGATCAACTGGGCAGCGATGCGGACCTTTTCTCCGTCTCGGCGGCACGCTTCCTTCCAGAATGTAGTCGACGCCCAGTTCATGCCCGATCTGGCTGATCGTCTTATTTGTGTGCTTGTACGCCATCGCGGAGGTGCGCGCGATGACGCCCAACTGTTCGGGGTCAGTTGGCCCAGGTCTGTAATGGTCTCCTCTGTTAACCCATCGCTGAAGTACTCCTGCTCCGGATCATTGCTCAGATTTTGGAAAGGCAGGATCGCCAGCATCACTCGCTTTTGGGCGTCTGGGTTTGCGGACGAATGCCACCGCGCTAGGTATGCGACGCCGGCCAGAATGACAATCACGGCAACCGCCGGAAGCGCCCACGCCGGACGCCGCGTCCGCCTTTGCCGAGCATGGGGCAGTTCTGCGGGGGCCGTTGGAGGAGTGACGATCTCGGCAAGCTGCGGTCGAGGAGTTGCCGCGACCGTTTCGGAAACCGGCGCGACGAAACGATACCCTCGGCGGGAAACTGTCTCGATGAATCGGGGGTTCTCGGCGGAGTCTCCGAAGGCAACCCGCAGTTTCCGGATGGCCGTGTTCAGCCCCTCATCGAAGCCCACATAAGTGTCGGCTGGCCACAACTTTGCCTGCAACTGCTCTCGGGTGACAACTTCCCCAGGGCGGTCCAGGAGGATCGCCAGAACCCGAAAAGGCTGCTCTTGCACAGGCACTTTTCGCCCTTCTTTATGGACTTCGCCAGAGCCGAAGTCTATTTCGAAGAGCCCGGTGCGAACACGGCGGCAGGAACTGGCAAGCGGGTCCATCAACCTCCACCCAGGGAACCTGATTTTACCCCAGACCTCAGTCCGATCATCAGACCGATCCGAGGACTTTCGCGGACCTTACGGTGGGATTCCGACGCGTCGAACCAGGTCTGAGAATCGTTCATCGGAACGCAGCGGGTCCCAAAGCGCTTCCAGTTTGAGATAGGCAAAACGGGCGTAGCGTTCATCGTACCCCTTTTCGAGTTGCATGAACGCTTGCTCCTTGTCTTCCAGTGCGGCATCAATCATGGCGAAATAAAAGGCCGGCACATAGCTCTTTCTCGAAGCCGCCTTGAGTTCCTCGAGCGTCCGAAGCGCTTGGCTCCGCTCTCCGAGCCGAGCCTGCGAGTATCCGACAAGCGCCCGCGAGTCGGCGCTGCCTTGGCTGAGCTCTGAATACTTCTCTAGTACGAGCGCGGCTTCGCGGTTCCTTCCTTTGGCCAGATAAGCTTGCCCAAGCACGTGATAGGCAACCGCAAAATTCGGGTCCAGGTCGAGCGTCTTATGGCACTGCTCGATGGCTTGGTCAAATTGTCTCGCCAGGTACAGCTGCACCGCCAGGTAATGGCTGACGGAGGGGGAAGCGGGATCGAGATTCAGCGCAGCTTTCGCCACTGCCAAGGCTTGCTGGGCCATCCCGCGAGAGCTGAGATAAAGAGGATAAAAGTTGTGCGCCCGGGTAAGAGTTGGGTTCAGAGCGAGGGCTTGATCAAAATGCTTTTCTGCGGCCGTCCAATCCCAGTCGTAGGCAAAGCTGATGTATCCCAGTGAAATGTGAGCCTGGGCAAGATGGTCATCGATCTCCAGCGCCTTCGTTGCGGCCGCCTTCGCTCGGGGCACGGCCTCGCGCGGCGGAACCACATTGAAAAACGAGAGGTAGGTGTATGCGTCAGCCAAAGCCGCGTAGGCCAGCGCGTAGGCGGGGTCCTTGGCGATAGCTTGCTGGAAATAGCTGACTGCTTTCTGTGTCCCTTCTGGGCTCCGTTTGTTCCAGTAATACTGTCCTTTTAGATAAAACTGATACGCTTCGGCATCCTCCGTGTAGCGTTTCGCCAGTTGCTGCCTCTCATCGCCGGTCAACTTCAGCCGCAACTTCTCTGCGATCTCGCCGGAAAGGTCGTCTTGTAGAGCAAGAACGTTATCCACGCTGCGGTTGAACTGACCGCCCCAGAGCTGCGCACCGGTTTTGACATCCACCAGATCGGCCTGGATGATCAGCACATTTCCCTGTTGCACTAATCTTCCCGAAAGCACGGCCTGTACACGCAGATCGTTTCCGATTTTTTGGGGGTCGGTGTCCTTTCCTTTGTAACGGAAGACAGTACTGCGCGCCATGACGCGCAGGTTCGGGAGTTGTGAAAGGTTGTTAATGAGACTTTCCGTGATGCCATCGCTCAAGTATTCGGCGTTGGAATCAGAGCTGGCATTTACGAAGGGGAGGACTGCCACTGACTTGATTGCGCCGTCCCGCGGGCGAAAGAGAAAGAACCATGCTGCAAGGGTCAACACAGCCAGGCCGACGATGGCGACGGAAAATCCCAGTCGCGGGCTCACCCGGCCAAAACCCCGCGAAGGCCAACTTCGATTTGTAGGCGTTGCGCTTTCTTGCCCGGACACCAGCTCTGGGGCGCCTTGGCGCTCACCAAGCTTCTCGACCTGCCCGATAAAGCGATATCCCCGCCGCGGAAGGGTCTCTATGAATCGTGGGTTGTCGGCCTCATCCCTTAGCGACTCGCGGAGCCGGTTAGTGGCTCGGTTGAGACCGCGGTCAAAGTCAACAAAAGTGTCCGAGGGCCAAAGCCTCTTCTGGAGTTCTTCCCTGGTGACCACTGCGCCGGGATATTCCAGCAACATCGCCAGAATCTGAAAGGGTTGCTGTTGCAGCTTGACCTTGAGCCCCTGCCTCCGCAGTTCGCCAGCCTCAAGATCGACCTCGAAGATCCCAAAACGAATTGGCGGACGCTTGCTCTCTGCCATGTGTTCTCGGCACCACGACACCGAACTTTATAGTACTTCGTCCGGGTTGAACAGACCTGATCCGTCCGGGGGAGCGGGCGCTGCAATCCGCTGATTCTGAGCCGGTTGTACAGGGACACACTCATTACACCAGAGGGACCTGCTCGCCATTTGAATTCCCGCCGGGCCGGGCCATGATAGGCACCAGGAGGAACACCAAAATGAAACTGAAAGGTTTGGGTCTATGGGCAATCGCTATGGGAGGCCTTCTACTGAGCTTAGGACTCCTCAACGCAGAACCAGGGTACGCAGCGGGAAAACAATGCAGCCTGGCCACATTGAAGGGACAGTACATGGTGGCAGCAACAGGAACGTTGTTCCCTCCAGCATTTGGGGTGACGGCGCCATCGGCATCCACTGCTGCTGGATATTCAATTTACAACGGTGACGGCACAGGAACAGACTACGTGACCTTCGCCGTCAACGGCGTTAACCAGAACGTAACATCCCCCACCGCCACAAGCTATACGCTCGGACCAGACTGCACCGGAACCAAGACGGTCCTACCGTCCGGACCACACTTCAACCTATTCGTTGCGTTCGACGGCGCGAGTCTCACCGCCATCGCGACGGATCCGGGCTTCGCAGTGTCGGAGTCCGATAGTCGAATACAGAGATCTCACTGAGGCGGCTTCGGCAGGCACCACGGCGAACTGGCCTAGATCCTCGGGCTGCCACGCTAGGCAGCCTTGGCGATTGGGCTATCGTCCTCGTGCGGGTGAGAATCAGGGAATGATCGCAGCCTGATTCTTCACCCCAGACCTCAGATCATTGAACTCAATAACTCCTTCGGCAGCTTGCTCTTGGCAAGTCACGGAGGGTTTAGTGCGGGTCAATTGACGGGATTCGGGTCCCGCACTAAGAGTACACACACTTCGGCAGTTGCTTCGCCATGAAGCGGGGCGTGCTGAGGAAAACAAACGGTCAATGAGGAGGGCTTATGCACAAGAAGCTAGTCGTAAATGTGGCCACGTCGGTTCTGCTAGTGCTAGCAGCTATGGGATCAGGATACGCGCAGAGTGACTCTGCTGCCTGCAATAACAAACTCATCGCTGGCAACTATGGATTCACCATCCAGGGCAACAAATTGGGGGGCCAAGGACCAACCGGCCCACAGGTAGGCGTGGCGATGACTGAGTTCGATGGCAAAGGTGGGCTTACCCAGATCGACACGGTCACTGTGAGCGGTGAGGTCGTCGCTGACTTTACCCATACTCGAGCCACCGGGGCTTACACGGTGAATTCCGATTGCACGGGAACCTTCACCATCGACTTCACCGATGGCCGGCCGCCGGTGGTCACAAACTTCGTCGTCGTGGATGACGGTTTCGAAATTGACACCGTGGTCACCAGAGCGGGCGGAAACCAAGGCATCATCGCCAGCGGCAGCATCGGGAAAAGGCGGTGCGCCAGACGCTGAACGTTGGCCTGCTGATTTGGGGAGAAGAGAACGCACAGGACCAGATCTCACAGCACCCCAGAAGACGGAAAGGGGAAATTCACGCAGGAGGATTTTGTCGTGATCAACGGCTCTCCAACTTCTTCTGGTTTTGCTTCCGAAACCGGCACATACAAGGTCAACGCCGACTGCACCGGCACGGCCACCATTAACTATCCGGACGGATTGGGGATCGATCTCGCACTCGCGGTTGTAAATCATGGACGCGAGT
>Ga0210383_10006398_pt1 | contig 10291 bp, 7 predicted proteins | sample IncBWC14OmetaG_FD_160072 | JGI IMG/M metagenome (GOLD analysis project Ga0210383, IMG submission 160072) | Forest soil microbial communities from Barre Woods Harvard Forest LTER site, Petersham, Massachusetts, United States - Inc-BW-C-14-O ...
CTCCTTTTCCCCACCTTGATGTCTGAAAGATCGTAATACCACACCCGCTCGGTGTGCTGGCCCTTGGTGAAAAACAGCAGGTTGGTTTTCACGCCGGCGCCGGCCGCCGTGAACACGCCTCCAGGCAGGCTCACGATGCACCAGAGGTCGCAATCGTCCAGCAGCTTGCGCTTGGTCTGCACGAAGGCCGTCTCGTTGGTGCGGAATAGCACGCCTTCGTCCAGCACGATTCCGCACCGGCCGCCGGGCTTGAGGCTGTCGATCACGTGCTGCAAGAAAAGAACCTGGGTGGCACCGGTTTTGTAGGCGAAGCGGGTTCGGGCGTCCTTGCCTTCCTTGCCGCCGAAGGGCGGATTCATCAGGATCACGTCATAGAGTGTCGGCGCATCGGCAAAGAGGCCGCCATAAGTCTCGGCTCCGGTCAAGGTGTTGCCGTGCCACACATGCGGCTCATCGAAGCCATGCAGTACTAGGTTGGCGAGGGCAACGGGATAAATTGTGTTGTCCTTCTCGCGGCCGTAAAACGTGCGTACCTTCAGCGTTTCGAGTTGATCGGGTGAGCTGATCCTCTCGTTATTCAGACCGGCTACGTGCTCGTAGGACTGCGCCAGAAACCCGCCCGTACCGCATCCGGGGTCGTACACCGTCTCGCCGATCTTGGGGTCAATCACCCACACCATGGCCCGGATGATCTCGCGGGGCGTAAAGAACTGGCCGCCGTCGTTGCCCTTCTCGCCCATCTTCAAGAGCAACCCTTCATATACCTGGGAAAGCGTAAAGACGTGCGTGTTGTCCACGTTCTCGTTGCTGATCTCGTGCACCTTGTCGAGAATGTCCAGCAGGTTCCGCTCGGTGTCGATGCGGGTGCGCTCGACGCCGGAGAATATCTCGGAGATCACCTTTTGTCGGGCGGTGGCGTTCGGGCGGTTCCGCAAGGCCTTGAGCTGGGGAATCAGGTCGCCATTGACAAAGCCGAAGAATGCCCCAAGCGTTCCGCCGGCCAGTTCCTTGCGCTTCGCGCCCTCGGGGGCCGCCCAGTCTTGCCAGCGGTAGGGCGCTTCGAGCGACGGCAGATATTCCGCTCCCACGGCCTCGGCGGTCTCGGCTTCGCGACCCTCGCGCTCGTCCAGGATGCGCAGAAAGAGAATCCAGGTTAGCTCGGGGACATATTGCAACGCGCCGGCGCAATTCGAGCGCCGCATGATGTCGCAGATGGACTTGACGGCGGCGTTTACGGACTGCTGAGTTGCTAGGTGCTTACCGTTTTGATAGCCCACTAAGTCTCCAGTTGCCGTGCTGACGGCGCCGAATGCGAAACCTGGCGTAGCTATCCGCTTCCCGCTTTCGCGGTCGCAGGACAAACGTCTATGTAAACCTGAGCGTCAGCTTTCAGTTTGTTCGTTGGCACTATGTAGCAGAGCTCATCGGTTGGATGGTATCGGATTTGAGGTCTGAACAGTATTCTCACGGTACCGGATTGACATTTGGCCGAGTTCTGAAACGCCAGGAAAAGTGTGCCACGAATCATTGGACCATATTCACTCAACACCTTCCTGTTGATCCTCCACTCCACAACCGGGCATTTCTGTTGCTCATCAACAAACTGATACAAAAACCAGTTCTTCTCGTTACCGGTATATGATGCAAGAACGTTCGACCCGAGCATCAGCCCGCTAGAAACGTAACTCAGAAGCGGGAGCGCAGATGCACCGATTTTGGCCATCTCAGCCGCCGTTTTCGGCACCATTGGCAAGGCCTGCTCCCAGACACTCTTGGTATTCTTTGACGGATGTAGCGTACTGAGGATCGCCGCAATCGGGATCGCTTCAGGTCCATCTTCGAAGGGCTCAGGCATTAGGGCGAGGTGAATCGCAAGAGCGCCTACGTCGGGAAGCTCTTTCATCCAGTTCCAGTAGAACCCATCAAGAAGCGTGATTCCGAATGCCCAGTCGTAGCGATAGGTCGTCAGCCCGGCTCCAATTTCGGGTGTTTCAGGAGAAGGTGGCCTGTCGGGCGGTGCCGTCGGGCTGTCTTCACCTTGGAGGCTTAAGTAGCATCGGAGCGTGAAAACCTTTTTCTTGACCCAACGTTCATAACCCGTGTCTGACTGTTCGACGGAAGACTTGGGGCGTCCAGAGATAATTCTAAGGTCACGGGACGCGGTAGTGTAGTCTGTGGCGACAAAGTCGAGGTACATTCTTTTGACCTGAACAGGCATTTCCTTCCTCCGATGATTGATGCAACATGAACCCTTTCGTCCAGCTCCGAATCACAACTCTCCGCTAAACGCCCGGCGCAAGAGGGCGACGGGCAGTTTGTTGATGGCGTCCAAATCTTCTTCGATTGCCGTGCGTGTTTGGTCCACCGCACGCATCTGCTCGTTCATAACGGCCGCAAGCTGCCTTTGCGCATCGATGGGCGGCACGGGAACTTCCTCAGCCTGTATCTGACCGCGCGTTATCTTCTTCATGGAGCCACTAGCGCCGCCCGCCCGTTCCTTCCAGTAGCCGGCAAGATACAGAAATGACAAATACCGCGTCAGGAATTCCGGGCAAAGGCCGTCAGACGGCCGGATGCGGACCGTCAAGTCCGAAGCGACGGCACCCGGAGGCTCACCAGCAAACATCGCAACGCGGCCAACAAGGTCGGGAGTGTTGCTCCTGGCGATCAAGACCTCTCCCGCCGAGACCACGCACTCGGCGGCATCGGCAGCCCACATTCGCGCGTTCTTGACACCTGACTCAGCGAATCCGGTTTCCGTTAGGCAAGCAGTGGTAATCGCTTGAACCCCTACGTCTCCGTCCGTAGCGATAGACCTGGAGGGCAGCAACTCTGAGACCTCCCGCATGGCCTTTCGGGGCCACGCCTGGGCCTCGGGGCTGTTGAACACGGCACGGAGGTAAGCGCCGGGAAGGGCTTTGGCGGCATCAAGTTGGATTTCGGCGGCGGCCCGCGCCGGCTCCACCGCCGCCATCTGCTCATTCAGAATCGTCGCGATGCGCTCCTGTTCGGCCAGCGGCGGCAGCGGAATGGTGCACGCTTTGAGAATCCTTGTGCTCAGTCCGGCCATTATCGCGCCACTGGCCATGCTTTCGATTTGTCTCTTTAGGCTGTCGTATCCATTCACAGCATAACAAAGATAGGGCGGGTGAACTTTTGACTCGTCGATCCGCATCCGAAACAGGTGAGAATCGATTATGGCTGTATCGATGCCGTCTGGAACCACACAAGCGCGCCCTATCGTCCCCATAGTCGTCACGAGTATGTCGTTCTTCCTGATCACGTAGTCCGAGAGTTGGTTGAACTTCTCAGGGGTCACGAATCTTCGAAATTTGGGAACAAAACGATTTGGTAAGACATTCTCGATGCCAACCACAGCGATTCCACTATCAACCAGTTCATCCTTCTTCAACGAACTGCCGAACGGGCCTATCTTGAATGAACCCGGGTCAGGATGGGCCACGGCGCCTATGGCAACTGTGGGATACGGTGCGTCAGTCTTGTTCATGCGGCGAACATCCGTTCCTTGGTTTTGTGTAAAACTTCGCCCGCGTCGCCGATGGCTTTCAGCGCGCCGAGTCCGCCCGCTCGCACCACTTCGGGCATCTCGAAGACGTGCGGGTTCTCAAGACCCGGTGTGCCGCCTCGTGCAAACTGTCCGGCGATGGCTTCGATGGTGGCCGCTGTAGGTCTTGGCAGGCTGGCAAGCCACGCGGCGTGCTTGTACGTGAAAGCGTGGGCGCGCTCCGGGCACGTTTGCGGGTTCAATCCATAGCCCAGCTCTCCGAGCACGTCGTAAAGGTCATAGTCCGTCATCTCTTCAAGGTTCTGCACCAGCAGCGCCGAGCGCCCGCCATCGGGTAAACGGCCCAGCATTTCTTTGCGCTCGCGCGGCACAATCCAATGCGCCCGGAACGCGTCCAGCGTGGGGGCCTCTTCCACCAGCTTGGCTGCCAATCGCTGCTTGTATTCCTCCACCGTCACTGGCATGGCCCGGCCGTCCACTTGCGTCATGATGTACCGCCCCGCGTCCGTCACGTGCACGTCAAAGCCTTCCACGAGGATTTGGCGCTCGGGCTGTGTTGGGGGTTCCTCCGACCCTTCCTTGGGCTCCCGTTCTACCACGACGCGCGAAATGAAATCCTCGCCAAAGAGCCGCGTAGCGTCCGTGTAATCATAAACCCGAAACATCAGCTTGCCGCTCGGAGGGTCAAGCCGCGTGCCGCGGCCCACCATCTGGTAAAACGCGATGGGCGAGCGGACGTACTTGAAAAACACGATATTGCGCACCACGGGCACGTCAACGCCGGTCGTGAGTAAGTCCACCGTGGTGGCAACAAAATGGTGGCGCGAGCCTCCGCGCAAGTCTTTGATTTGATCCGAGCCGCTCACCGACGCTGTGCATTTGAAGGCGTAGAACTCAAGGCGGGGCCGGCCGTTTTTCGCGCACCAGTCCGCGTATAGGTTGTTGAGGGCTGCGGCCACGTCGTCGGCATGACGGTCGCGGGCGCAGAAGATGATCGTCTTCTGCTCTGGCCCGCCAGTTTCGAGCAATCGCGCGAAAAGATGATGGCTCATGGCGGCCACGCGGTCGGGCATCAACAGGCCGTCCTCAATGGCCGTGGCGGTATAGTGCGCCTTCGCGTCGGCCTCGGACAGCACTTCGCCCGTGTTCGCGTCCACCAGCAGCTTGCCCGCGAGATCGGCTTTGGCCACACCGCTAACCCGTTCGTTCACCTGCTTGTTGTCGTGAAAGAGATCGAACTTGTCGATTTCGCAGGCGGCGAGATACCCGTCCTCAATGCCCTGGCTCATGTCGTACTCGTAGACGGGCTCGCCGAAGTGCCGGAGATTGTCAGCGGTGATGGCTTTGTCGGTCTGGGCTTCCTTGGTGCTCTCGGTGATCTTGAGCTGGCGTGGCGTGGCGGTCAATCCCACTTGTACCGCGTCCGGGTTCCGCCTTAAGACCTCGGACCACTTGCCCCACGCGGAGCGGTGGCATTCGTCAATCACGATGTGGCTGAAATGGTTCTCCGGGTAGTACGTGGTGAGAAAGCTGGCGGTGCCGTCCTCAGTGTCAATGTCGAGCGTCTGATATGTGCCCACGTGAATTCGGGCATTACGGGCTTGGTTGCGGCCGTCCGGGTCGCGACGGGCCTCTGCAGCGTCGGCTCCGAACACGTTTTGAAGTGCGCCTGCGGCCTGGTCGCGAAGCTCCTCGCGGTCACATAGGAAAAGCGCACGCTTGAGCTGGCCCGCGTCGGCGATCCGCTTAAGAAGCTGCACTGCAATGAACGTCTTGCCTGAGCCGGTGGCGAGCGATAGGAGGGCGCGCTTGGGCTGGCCCGTCCTCTCCGAACGGGCGACTTTCTCGAGCGTGGCACGGATGGCCGCGTCCTGGTAATAGCGTCGGGTCGCTTCGCCTCCGGGATAATGCGCCAGCAACGGCCGGGCGGCGGCATCCTCCAGGCTGAAGCCCACACGTTGCTCGTAGCGAGCGCGCAAGTCGGCCGGCGTTGGAAACTCGCTGAGCGGGCGCGGCGCGGCGGTCAATCCGGTGATGCGGTCGTATTCGACAAACAGGTGCCCATTGCAGGCGTATACAAACGGGACGTTGAGGCGCTTCGAAGCCCCGTAGAGCTTCGCCTGCTCAAGACCGTGATTGGGCGGCAGGTCCTCGGCCTTAGCCTCGATAAGCGCCACGGCGACGGCCTGGGCCTCGGGGTTTACTTTAACGCGGAGCGTGTAATCCACGCGGCCCCGCGCCTGTTTCCTTGGCTTGCCGTCGATCATCTGGATGGCTCCGGCGGTCTCCTCGCGGCGGATAAGGTCCTCCGTCCAGCCGCGAGCGTGAATAGCCGGGTCAATCAGCTTGGCGCGGGTGTCGGATTCGCTAAGCCCCAACGCTCCCCCTGGTTCCTTTGGTGCTCCAGTCCTGGCTTGGCTTTATGCTACCCGGCGACTATTGTACCCGACTGCGGGGCCGCCGAAAAGCAAAGCGCCCATCCGTGGGATGGGCGCTTCCGCCAAGTTCGTCGTCTTGGAGTGGCCGCCGTCCAGCTTCGCTCGCCACCGGATTGCGGGGATTACTAGGCCACCAACCTCGCAAGTACGGCAAGTACTCTCGCCGCCTTCCGTATCGCCCCTCTAGCAGCACCTGCCGACGGGCAAATCAGGACATGCCCTGGCCCACCGCAGCTAGGGTCCCTAAACACGATATTCCCGCATTGACGTGCTTGGCCAACGGTGATGGCGGCGATACGACAGCCTGGAAGAAATTCCTGGAGGGCCTGCACGGTTGTCTCGTCAGCAATAAAGGCGGACACTTCGTTGTCTGGGTTGTTGAGAAAGGCTAACGACTCCGGTCGCTCCCTGCCATCGTCGCTTCTACAAATCTGTCCTTCAGGCACAGCCCTCCATAAAACCACCTCGTCGGCGATTGTGTGATCGTCCTCGGCTCGTGGCATGTATACTAGTCAAGTAGACTACGGGAGTGTCAGCCAGTTCAGTAACAGCTCAACTCTGTTTGCGATGTTCTCCGGCACGGTGCCATATTCCGTCGCGTCGTTTCTCACCGAATCCGGTTCGAGCACTTTCAGATATTCAACCGATCCGTCGGGAAGCACCGAGAGCTCAAGTTCCTTAGTGCTGGTCTGCCAATGGAACCCGAGCCCACCTCCCGACATCGGGCACACGTGCGGCGACGGCAGATCATCGGAGTCAATCGTTGTCAGTATGCGCCTTGCGACCGACACTGCCGTCACTTGCAACCCTGGGCTACCTGATCCGTCCCAATTGGCCGGAAGCGTTTCCAGTTCAGAGATTTTATTCAAGGCCTGGACAACCCAAGGGTGTTGATCAACGACAAGAATTACCTCGGTCAGCTGTCGCGAAGGTGGACGCCTCCGGGTGCTCGGAAAGCACGACGCCACCGGGCACAGACCGTAACTCATATTGCCCTCCTCCATATTTGATGCATCTTTGCCGACGTAAAATCTGTGAAGCCCCGCACCACCCATTCTCGGGCGGCATCCACGGCAGCCATGAGATCGGATTCATTGCGAGAAGCGGGCCGGCACTGACCGCTGACCGTCAACTGAATCGTTTCCTTGGAATCGGTCTTTCGGATCGCCGGTTGCAGGTTTATTTCGAGCTGGCCGTCCATCTGTCGCATCGGATAGTAGGCCTGAATAGCCACCGCTGTGGGCGGGGGCAAAAAATCGCCGGATGCGGAACCCGTCCACGATGGGAAAACCTCTCGCAGATCGCTAGGAGAGTCCCAGCCCTTGCCCCGATCCACGTGGTTAACGTAGGTGACCTCACAGCGCAAAATACGGGGCTGTGAAACACCCTGCCGCTCCAAGAAACTGCAGAAATTGCGCCATCCATTGAGGAACATCGGGCGAAGCACATCATAATGCAAATACTCGCCGCCCGGCTCTCTTCGCCAGTTGTGAATGAAGCAGTTTCGCTGCACTTGTATGAGAGTTGTGTGTTTTGGGTTCAGAAACCAGCACCGAACCGGTGGGTCTGTCTCACAATCCTCCGGTTGACCTGTACCGCCGGCCTCGAATCTCAGGACGGTTCCGGGCGATATTACTGGAGAGTACACCTGTACGCTCGGATAGCTCCCTCGAATTGAGTCCCAGAACAAGCCGAAGTGAACCACCCGCCAGCCCGTTAGAGGCAGGAAGTGAACGGCCACAAGCGTCTCAACTGCTGGAGGATCCTCAAAGTCGGGCAGGGTCCGCTTCGTAGTCTCCATGATAATCAGTTCGTTATCCCGCTGGGCTTGGCTCCGTTCTCTGGCGCTTAGTGCAGCCTGCGAGGACCTCCATCCCCCTGCACCAGCTATCGGCTCCAGTCTAATTCCACTTGTGGCAATAATGCTAGCGTTTTTCAATCGCCCCCCCCTTACTCAAGGTCGTCGCTGACGACCTTGCGCGCGAATCTCAGGACTTCCTTTGGCGTCTCGTCACCCGTCAACTCAGCTTCCAGGCGCCGCCGAACGGCGTTCCGAAAGTGGTCAGTTAACTCGCTGTCCCAATACTCTTCGCGGGTAATCTCGCCCTTTCGGTACCGCGTGCCCGGCGCCGGCGCCACATCTCCGCGGCGAACTCCTGGTGTTTCTCCGGGGCGTCTCGTGGATGATCTTCCCGCCGGCGTTGTGCGCGCCTCGGGTGTGCTGCAGGGCGGCCTCGGTGCATTCCGCGAGGGTGCGGTGCGCCGGGGCGTACTGGCGCGTTCGCCTGCCCAAGCCCGCTCGGGCGGCTGCGAGCCCAAGCCGCGTGTTGCACGATTTGCAAGCCAGCGGAGATTCGACGGCCTGTCGTTCCACTCGTTGCCGTCGCGGTAGTCAATACCAGGTCGCGGCGTGACCCGCACGTGCTGGCCAGCGGAGGAGGAGATGCGCGGAGCGTCGCCGGATAGGGGCCAGAACACTGTAGCGGAAACTGTAGCGGGTCCCTGCTTAGACGCGTTGGTATCAGTTGGCTGCAACCGCCCGTAAGTCCAAGCAATACAAAGGGAGCCTAACCCAGCCAAAGCGTTCTGAAAGGTCTGCAAAACCTTTATGCGGCGGTTCGATTCCGCCCCGCGCCTCCAGCACCTTCCAGGAATCCTACTTGCCCTTGCCTTGGATCGAGAGCAACTCGACTTCAAAAACGAGCGTGGCGTTAGGCGCGATGTCGGGTCCGTGACCGGTCGAGCCGTAGGCGAGATCCGGTGGGATGAAAAGTTGCCACTTCGATCCGACCGGCATCAGTTGAAGGGCCTCCGTCCACCCCTTGATCACTCCATTTACGGGGAATGTGACCGGTTGGCCGCGCTTGTAGGAGCTGTCAAATTCCGTGTGGTCGAGGAAAGCGCCTTTATAGTTGCACACCACGGAGTCGGTCGCGGTGGGTTTTGGCCCGGTGCCTGCTTTCAGGATTCTGTATTGTAGGCCGCTCGGCAGAGTGACCACGCCCTCTTCCTTCTTGTTGGCCGCCAGAAAGGCTGCGCCTTCTTTTTCGTTGGCCTGTCCGGCCTGTTGCATCTTCGCTTGCTGCCTCTGGCGCACCTCGGTCTCGAGCGCCATCAGGGCGGCCTTCGCTTCGTCGTCAGTCAGCAAGGTCTTGCCGCCGGCCATCCCGTCCTTTAAGCCCCTCAGCACGAGGTTCGGATCAACATCCACGGAATCCCGGTGCAGGTTATTCCCGATATTCAATCCGATGGCATAGCTGGCTTTGTCCTTCTGGGTCTTGAGCGCCAGAGGCGCCGCACTCTTTGCCGTGGCGGTCGCGCCTGTTTTGGCCGCAGGAGCTTTTTGAGCCTTTCCCGTGGATTGAGAACCGGGCGCAGGAGTCTGCTGCGCCTTTGCGCTCCCAAGCAACGTGAATCCAGCCACAAATACAATTGCAGTCGTTACGATGAATTTTTGCATTGAGGGATTTTATCACACTGCCGTCGCGGTAATTGGCGCTATACTTGATCGCCAATCGGGAAGCGAGAATCGAAATCCGGATTGGAAACAGAGGGGTGCGCCGATGTTATCTCTTGCTTTTTTAGGGGCCTCCGCCAGAAGAACGAGCGCCTTCGCAGCGTTGATCCTGGCTGTGGCCGTGTCCTCGTGGGGTCAGACTTCGATCACCACGTATCATTATGACAACTACCGAACCGGCTGGAATTCTCAGGAAAGCGTGCTGACTCCGGCCAACGTTGGCACTTCGTCTTTCGGGTTGCTGAAAACAGTAACCCTTAACGACCAGGTGGATGCCCAACCGCTCGTGGTCCCGAACGTCACGATCACCGCAGGCAAGTACCCGGGTCAGCACGATGTCGCGTACGTGGCAACTGAAGGCAACACCGTTTATGCGATCGATGTCCACAGCGGTGTGGTGCTGCTCAACCCGAATTTCGGCGCACCGGTATCGTACCCTTTGGGCTGCAGCAACAACGGTCCAAACGTGGGCATCAATTCTACGCCGGTCATTGACCCGACCAGCAGCACATTGTACGTGGTCGTTTACAGCGAGGGTAAAAGCGGCCCCGTCTACCAGATCCACGCGCTTGATCTCGGCAGCCTGACGGATAAGGTCACCCCAGAAACGGTAACCGGCTCCCACACGCTTACGAATGGAACCACTTATGACTTCAAAGCCAGGGTACAACGACAGAGGCCGGGCCTTCTTCTGGCAAACGGGAACGTTTACGCCGGCTTCGGCAGTTTTTGCGATCTTGAGGCCAACCTGTCGCGCGGCTGGCTGCTGGGCTGGCAGACAGGAACCCTGACACCGCTGCCCGCAAACCA
>Ga0210383_10006399_pt1 | contig 10290 bp, 9 predicted proteins | sample IncBWC14OmetaG_FD_160072 | JGI IMG/M metagenome (GOLD analysis project Ga0210383, IMG submission 160072) | Forest soil microbial communities from Barre Woods Harvard Forest LTER site, Petersham, Massachusetts, United States - Inc-BW-C-14-O ...
CGTTTCCCCGCGGAACGAACGAAACTCCCGCCGCTTGCTTTTCCCTCTTCCTTCTCTCCTATGTCCATCCTTGCAATCGGCCCCAATCCGTAACCGACGACGAGGACGATTATAAAGACGAAGAGGGTTAGGACAACAAGTTAGCGCTTATGGGTTGAAACCCTGGGCTTTGTACCCAATTTGTGGGCGGAAATAAAGCATCGCTCGATGGTGTGAATGAATACAGGCTGGAAGCCTATGCTACATTGCTCTTCGGCGCGTCGAGCGATCACTCGAGGTCATGCGGAGGTCATGCGGAGGTCATGCGGTAGACCCATCACCGCGACGAGGCGACGGCGTAGTGTAGGATAGGCTTCCAGCCTGTCTGGGCTGAAATACTCGATCTCGCCGCGCTTCCAGCCTGGAGCTGCCTTTTCTCCGATTTGTGTGTAAAGCCCTGGGTTCGGAACAGACACCATCGCAGCGACAGAAGGAAAACGGGCTTGACTTATCTGTTTGATGCTTGTACAAGTATCGAAGTGATACCTAACCTCTATTTTATACTTTATTTTTCATGAGCAAGTTATTCGGTAAAGTCGCTGTTGTCACCGGTGGTTCCAAAGGGATCGGTGCCGGAATCGCCAAGGCCCTGGCCGCTGAAGGCGCCTCCGTGGTTGTCAATTATTCTACCAGCAAGGAAGGTGCTGATCGCGTGGTTGACGAAATTTCAAAACGCAACGGCCGTGCCGTTGCCATTCAAGGCGATGTCGCCAAAGCAGCTGATCTCGAGCGGCTTTTTGCAGAGACCAAGCGGGCGTTTGGCCAACTCGACATCCTGGTGAACAACGCGGGCGTTTACGAGTTTGCTCCGCTCGAAGCGATCACCGAAGAGCAATTTCATCGTCAGTTTAACACCAATGTGCTTGGCCTGATTCTCGCTACACGTGAAGCGGTAAAATATTTTGGGGAGCGCGGTGGCAGCGTGATCAACATCGGGTCGGTGGCCTCCCGGCAGACGCCTCCATCCACTGTCGTGTACACCGCCACCAAAGGCGCTGTCGACGCAGTGACCGGTGTTTTAGCAAAGGAACTTGGTGCAAAACATATCCGAGTCAATTCGATCAATCCTGGTTTCGTTGAGACCGAAGGTGTGCACGCCTCCGGTTTGATCGGCAGCGAATTCGTCCAGGATATCATCGCGGAAACCCCGCTCGGCCGCGGCGGTCAGCCTGAAGATATTGCACCCGTGGCGGTATTTCTCGCCTCGGACGACGCGCACTGGGTGACCGGCGAGCATATTCTCGTTTCCGGCGGACTGCGCTAAACCACAAGGGTGGAGACCTATCATTCGACTTGCATAGGTGGCCGCCCAAAGCCGATTATTTCAAGGCTTCTTAGCGAATACGAACAGCCGGAAACGCTCCGGCTGTTCGATCGTTGGTGGCCGGAAAAATGCAGACGCCCAAATTGCCTCGACTGTCAGAGGATCAAGTGCAGAACATCGCGAAAGCGCTGGCTGATCCGCGTCGATACGAGATCATCAAGAGGATCAGCCGCTCCGCACAACCATTGGCCTGCGAATCCGTGCGTGGGTGCCTCGAGATCACTGCGCCAACGCTTTCGCATCACATGAAAGAGTTGGAAATCGCCGGCCTGATTACCGTCAGGCGTTCCGGGAAATTTATCAATTACGAGTTTCGGCGAGACGTCCTGGAATCCTTTCTCGCCAGTCTACGCCGCGAATTCATGTAGCGGCAAATAGTCATGGCCTTTTGATGGCCTTGAGTGTCGCTGACTTTGCCTTCGATTGACATAGCGACCAGTCCCCGGAGTACCGCCTCAATGGGAAGGGCCAAAGATCGTCCGCTTATCTGATCTTCAAATTCTTTCGCAAGAAGGTGGGAACGTCCAAGTCCTGGCCGTCGATGATCGTGGGTTCACTCTTCTCAAAACGGCCGCGTGAAATCGGCTCGAACTGCAATGTTTCCTGTTTTGCTTCAGCCTTCTTCGCGGCCGCCGCCTGTTGCGGTTTGGATTCCAATTTGGAGGCGGCCGAACGAACATGCGCAGGCTTTTGCGGTTCGGATTCGGCGCGCGGAATCATCAGTTCTTCGGCGGCACCCTCCGGCGCGCGTTCAATCGAAGCCTCGTTTTCCTGCGAAGCCGGTTTCGGAAGAGGCTCGGGATTTGCCGAAGGCATCCACGGTTCCGGTTTGACATCCGGTTGCGGTACAGGTTCGACAGGATAGACCGTTCTCTGGCGGGCTTTAGCCACAGGTTTTTCCGCGCCGCTGCCCAGGGAACTCAAAATCGAAACAGATAAACGGTTGCCCATGCGCGTCTCAATCCCGATCCCCATGAAGAGCTGCGTCTGATCACTGATGTGCCGGTTAAGCTCTTCCATGATGATTTGGACTTCGCCCAATGTGACATTCGCACCGCCGCAGATGTGAACGATGGCGTGAAAAGCATCCTCCAACAGCTCTCCACGGTTCATCAGAGGGTTCTTGAGCGCCTTCGCCAGCGCGTCATGCGCGCGGTTTTCACCCTCCGCTTCCCCGAACCCAAAAAGCGCGCGTGCATCGCCGTTCCGCAACACAGCGCAAACATCATCAAATCCAATGTGTAAGAGCCCGGGCCGCTGCAGGAATCCGGCCACGGAACGAATGCTTTGCGAGACGGTGAGATCGGCAGCAGCGAACGCTTCATGTACTCCCATCCGCGGGAGAGTGATTTCTGCCATCCGGTCATTTTCGAAACAAACCACCGCGTCGCAAACGGCGCGCAACCGGGTCAAACTCTCTTGTGCTTGGGCGCACCGCCGGCGACCTTCAAAACTGAAAGGAACAGCCGCAAACGCCAGCACTAATGCGTTCTCCTCCTTGGCGATTTGCGCCACCAACGGCGCTGCCCCGGATCCGGTCCCGCCGCCCAAACCGGTGGAGAGGAAAATAACCGTGCCACCTTGCAGAACAGAACGAATCTCGTCCGTTGCTTCTTCGGCGGCAGCATATCCCAATTCGGGGTCGCCGCCGGAACCGAGCCCGCGCGTGAGATTTCGACCAAGTTGCACCTTATGTGCAGCCACTGACGCCGCGAGCGACTGAACATCCGTGTTGATTGCGACCAGATCCGCCGCTTCGATGCCATCAAGCATCACGCGGTCCAGGATGTTGGAGCCTGCGCCACCAACACCAACCACCTTCACGTGGATTGGTTCGCCCGAGGTATTTGCTCGGTCGTACTGCCGATTTAGCTGCACCATATTGCTGAATTAGTTACGAAATATTCCTTTGATTTTCTGAAAAGCGTTCCGGATCAGCCCACCCGAAGCGGGCCTGTCCGTCTGCACCAGGTGGGCGTACTTCACCAGGCCTAGCGCAGCAGAGAACTGCGGATTCTCGAACGCTGATGTCACTCCGGCCATCGGCAACGCATGCGCCATCGTCACCGGCATCCCGAATATGTCCGACGCGAGATGTTCCAACCCTCGAATCTGGCTGCAGCCTCCCGTAATGAAGACTCCTGCTCCGACATAGTGGAGATTTTGATCCGCCTCGATCTGCCGCTTGACGATATCCAGGGCTTCACGAAGACGTTCATGAACGATCCGATTCAACGACTCTCTCTCTATCTCCCTTCCGGCAAAGCCGGTTTCGTCCTTGAGCAAGATCGTTTCGCCCGGAAATGCGGTTCCGAGTGTCACGTTTCCCTCCTCGACCTTTAGCTTTTCGGCGCGCGCCGAGGGAATTTTCAGGCCAATGGAGATATCGTTCGTGATATGGTCACCGCCGATGGCCAGCACACCGCTCTGCTTGACTGCGCCGTCGACATAAACTACGAAATCGGTTGTTCCACCGCCGATATCGATCACGATTGCGCCGAGTTGCTTTTGGTTTTTCTCCAGAATCGCCTGCGCCGTCGCGAAAGAGTTGATGATCACGTCGGCCGGTTCAAGTTCCAATTCCTTCACGCATCGGATCGCGTTCTGGATCCGGGTGCGGATACCGTAGACGATATGAAAATCCGCCTCCAGTTTCTTCCCTAGCAAGCCGACCGGGTTGAGGACGCCGTCTTGTCCGTTCAGATAATAGTGCTGGATGATCGTATGGAGAATGCAATCCTCCATCGGCAAACTGACTTCTCGAGCATTGGTGCGGACATCGTCCAGGTCTTGCTCGTCGATCTCTTCTCGCCCTTCTTCCAGCACCACCACCCCACGGTTATTGAAACTCCGGATGTGACTCCCGGTGATCCCCAAGTAGACCTCGCTGATTTCAACGTCGCTTTTCTCTTCCGCGTCCACGATTGCGTCATGGACACACCGCTTTGCGGTTTCAAAATCAACGATCTCACCCTTGCGGACGCCGCGGGCAGGAACGCTGCCCACACCAACGACCTTCAGCGTTCCATCACTCCGCGCCTCAGCTACCACCGCGCAGATTTTTGAAGTGCCAATTTCAAGGCCTACAAAGATGTTGTCTCTAGCCATTCAATCGAGTCGTCTCTACCGGGAGTGCTCGCCGAACCGGAGGCGCAGACTGCCTCCCCCCTGCTCCTTCTGCCGCAGGCGGAGGACTCGAAGATCGTCCCTCCTTAAACGGCTTCAACCTGGCGTGCTCCCGTTTTTGTTGAGGTTTCTTTTCTGGTGATTTTGAACTATGCGCCGGCACGACGCTCTTTGTTGGGGCCGGTTGCGAGGACGCAGTTTCGTCCGTCGACCCCGGTTTTGCTTTGGCGTCCGCGCCCGTTACTTCAGTCGGACTCGACCCGGCGGTTGGGTCACCGGGCGGAGTCGGTGGAGTTTCCGGGACAAATGTCACAGGCACATTCCGCTGCGCCATCAGATTCACGGTCTGTAATTCACGGCTATTTTTGTCGCAATAATTCAGCACGGTTCCTAAACGGCGCAGCTGCGATTCAATCTCCTCCGTGCTGAACGTGACACTCGCATGCTGTTTATCGGTCACCGTGAGGCAATATCCTTTTGCAACATCGATGCTTTGAATCTGGAAACGGCCCTGCAAAATCTCCGCGGAAGTACGTATCAGGTCGAGGGCCGCCTTCACGTCATCCTGTTCCAACGGTTGACCGGCCTGGCAATTTGAAGTGTCGACTCCGATAATCAGAGGCAGCCCGAGGTATTCCGGGGCGAGTGATTTTGTCTTCAAAAGGATCCCGCGCCGATCAACGAGATAGGCGTTTTCAAAGTTAAACGATCCAAGATTGGCGTCCCGCGGGACCACCCAGGCCACGGGTCGGCGTTCCTGAATGGAAATCACCAGCTTATTCGGCAGAATCCGCTGGACTCGGCTCTCCTCGACTTGTGGCAGCGCGCCGAGTTCTTCCCGCACTTTTGGAAGATTAATCGAAAAAATGTTTTTCCCTTCGGCGACGTCCGCGGCACGCAATATCGCTTCCCTGGTCAAATTGCCATCCGAAGTGACTTCAATTGATTTTAAGGCGTAATCGGCATTGGCAAAGAACAGCGCATTCAAGATCCGTTTCGCTCCAAAGGCGATCCCTCCAAGCACCGACGCAATCAAAATAAAACCGCACACCGTCAGCAACACGCTCTGAGTGCGTCGTGCGGCCACCTTCTTCGCCCGGACCTTGACATCAAGCAGGTGCTGGCGCTTTCGCTGCCTGGAGGTGGAAGCGCGCTTATTCTGTTTGCGCAGTGTTGATTGAAAGATCACCGCTTGCTTGCCAACCTCCTTTCCAAAGACAATTGGACAATGCATTCACACAGCCGGGACATGGAGATACCAGCCGCTGCAGCCGCCTCTGGTAACAGACTAGTCTCCGTCATCCCAGGAATCGTATTCACCTCCAGGACCTGAGGCTCGCGATTCTGGTCCAGGATAACATCCACTCTCGAATAGATTTCCAGCTCCAACGACCGGTGCGCGGCCAGGGCGGCTGATTCGACCCTTTCTTTCTCCATTTGGCTCAGACGCGCCGGGCACTGGTGTTCGGCCGCACCACCGCGATTCGTCCAGGTGTACTTATTCTCGTAACTGTAAAATCCTCCGCGTGGTCGAATCTCGATGATCGGCAACACGGTTTCCCCCAAGACTCCGACCGTCAGTTCGCGACCGTGCACCAATGCCTCGACCAAAATGGTCTCGGCTTGCGCGAACGCTTTTTGCAAAGCAACGTCACGCTCGTTCATTGCTTTGACCAGGTAGACGCCGACGCTTGATCCCTGGCAGGGCACTTTCACCACATAGGGAAGAGGGAGGTCGGGGACCTCTCCTTTTTGCAAGGTCAGGTAAGGAGCGGTCGGTACACCGCATTCGACAAAACGTTTTTTACTCTCGATTTTGTCAAAAGCCATCCGGCTGCATTCTTCCCCTTCGCCGGTATAGGGGATTCCTTTCTCTTCCAGGATTGCTTGAATGGCGCCATCCTCTCCGAAAGTGCCGTGCAATGCATTGAAGGCCAATTCCGTCCCGGCTGGCAGATGGAAATTGCCGTCTCGGACATCGATCTTGAGCGCATCTGCTCCCAAAGATCGCAAGGCATTTGCCACCGCTGTTCCGGAACGGAGCGAAACCTCGCGTTCCGAGCTTGGTCCACCACACAACACTGCAATTTTCTTACCTAACAAAAGGCTATTCATCATCCACTCCGACAATCTGAACTTCAGTCTGTAAATCGATCCCTCGCTGTTTCTTGGCGATGGATTGGATCTCTGCAATCAACTGCAGAATTTCTTCTGCGCTCGCGCCGCCGTCGTTCACGACAAAGTTTCCGTGAACTTCCGAAACACGCGCTGCGCCCACCCGGTGATTCTTCAACCCCAATTCTTCGACGAGCTTTCCTGCAGGAATCTCGCGCGGATTCTTGAAGATGCAGCCCGCACTAGCAGCGATCGGCTGGGTTGTTTTCCTTTTGTGGCTTGATTCCATCAGTCGTCGATCGATCGCGTCGAGGCTAGCTTCTTCCCCGCGAAAGAGGGCGGAAACAGCGTACCGATCCCGCAAGGTTGGCACGTTACGATACTGAACCTGCATCTCGCCCGGCCGGAGCGTCTCGAACTCGCCCCGGGAACTGACCACCTGCACACTAACAATTTTTTCAAATGTTTCAGCCCCCATCGCTCCGGCATTCATGCGGAGGCTTCCGCCCACACTGCCAGGAATCCCTTCCATCCACTCCAGCCCGCCGATCCCGGCATTACGCGCCGCGGCAGCGACTTGCTTGAGCCGAACCCCTGCGCCGACCTGGATCTCGGCACCCTCCACCGTCAGCTCCAAAAAATCTCCACGATTCAAATGGAGAACGACGCCGGCAATCCCACCATCACGCACCAGAAGGTTTGAACCGCGACCGATAAACATGACCGGCAAACGGTTCACCGTACAGAATTCCAAAACGTTGGCCAACCCGCCGCGCGTTTCCGGTTCAATCCAAAATTGCGCCGGACCGCCTGTCCGAAGTGTGGTGTGTTTGGAAAGGGGCTCGTACAACTTCACTTCGCCCGCGCCCATTACCTCTCGGAGTTGCGCGGATACCTCGAGATCTTTGACCAGCTTGGTGGCTTCTTCGTGAATATCTCCTGCTCCGAGACTGAGGATCAAATCTCCCGGTTGCGCGATTCGTCCGATCTCCCGGTGCAGAAGGTTTCGTTTCGGCACGTACACAGCGGCGGAATGGTGGTGCGCGTTGATGGCGGCCACAATGGTGTTACCCGAAACCCCGGCGATCGGCGCTTCGCTCGCGGCGTAAATATCCGTCACGTAGACCAGATCCGCCAGATCGAAGGACGATCCAAACTTCTTCTCGAGCGCCTTGGTCCGTGAATAGCGATGCGGCTGAAACAACACAATCAGACGTTTGCAGTTCAGCGAGCGCGCAGTTTCGAGCGTCGCTTTTATTTCGGTGGGATGATGACCGTAGTCGTCCACCACCGTGTACTCGCTGGTTTGCAGTCTGATCTCGAATCTTCTTCTGGCCCCGCGGAAGGATTCGAGCGCCTCCGCGATCTTGTGGAACGGCACTCCTATCTCCGTGGCAAGCGCGACGGCTCCCAACGCATTGCTCACATTGTGAGCGCCCGGAACTCCAAGCGTTAAGCCTCCTAGACACTGATCTGCTCTCCAGACTTCAAAACGCGATCCGGACGGTCCACCTGCAAAATTCCGATACCGATAGAGGGCCGTATCGGATTTCCCGTAGGAAATGGAGTTGGAACGGGTAGAACAAAGTCGCGCCGCATGTGGATCGTCGGCACAATAGACGACTTTACCGGTGACCTGGTCCATGAACCGGTTAAAGACCTGCTCAATGGCAGCCAGGTTAGAATAGTAATCGAGATGTTCCTCCTCGATGTTAAGAAGTATTGCGTGCTGCGCATGATAAATGCGAAGTGTGCCGTCGCTCTCGTCTCCTTCCGCCACCAGATATTCTCCGCTCGGCTCCCAGTGCGCGTTGGTACCGAGGATCGGGATCTCGGCGCCCACGTAATGCGAAGGGTTCAGCCCGCCGACTCGCAGAACGTGTGCGGTCATCGAGGAGGTCGTCGTCTTGCCGTGCATCCCGGCGATCACGATCCCTTTTTTGATTTGCATCATCGCGGCCAATGCTTCCGCGCGCCGCACCATCGGGAGTCCCAACTTGGCTGCTTCATCGAAGGCGGGATTTCCACTGCGGATCGCAGAAGAATAGACTATCAGTTCCGCGCCGCGCACCGTCTCCTCTGTTTGGGGAAGATAAAATTTTAAACCTAGCGTCTCCAGCCGCCTTGTTTCAAGCGTGCTTACTCGGTCGCATCCGCTCACGCGATGGCCAAGAGCTAGCAATAAACCGGCGATCCCGCTCATTCCGGAGCCGGCGACTCCTATCAGATGAATCCGTTTCGGATTTGTCAGCAGAAATTCAGCAAGTTTCTTTGGCAGATCGAACGTCATTTGCGGGATTTCTCGATGATTTCTACAATCCTGTTGGCAGCGTTCTCCGGTCCTAGAGCAGCAGGTCGCCCGATCGCCCGGCGCACCATTGCTCCATTATTCAAAAAGTGATCTATCAATGAGCTCAGAGTGTCTCCGTTGACACGCGACTCTTCTAATACTTCAGCAACACCATGTCTCGCAAATATTTCCGCATTAAAAAATTGATGATTTTCGGCCGCGAAGGGATAGGGAATCAAGATGGTCGGCAAATCGAAGTAGGAAAGCTCGGTCAGACTGGCCGCGCCGGACCTGGCGACCGCCAGATCCGCCACGGTATAGGCTTCCTCCATTCGATCGTAAAAAGCACTAACAAACGCGGGGACTCCGGCCCTTCGATAACATTCGTCAACAAAGTTCTCGTCCTCTTTTCCGGTCAGGTGGATAAACTGCACGTTTTTCCCTGCGAAGCGGCATAAAACGCCTACCACGGCTTCGTTGATGCCATGCGCTCCCTGGCTTCCACCCATCACCAGGACAGTCCGCCAACCGCTCTCCAGGCTCAGGTGCTGCAACGCCCGGCGGCGATCAACCGGATTCCGCAAACTGTCGCGGATGGGTGTGCCGGTGACTTCAATAACCTTGTTCGGGAAATAGCGCGCGCACTCCTCGAACCCGAGCAGGACCTTTTTCGAGAGCAACGCATTCAACCGATTAGCTTTGCCCGGGATCGCGTTTGATTCATGGATGAAGGTCGGCAGACCGGTCATCCGACCGGCCAGAATCGGTCCAGTGGAAGTGAATCCACCCATGCCGAGAACCGCGTCCGGCTTGAACGAACGATACATCCGCAGGCAGGCGAGCAAACCATTGATGAACTTCGCGAGAAACAAAAAGAACTGGATCGAAATCAGCTTGGTCAGACCAACGGCAGGAAGCTTCTGAATGCAAAACTCTTTTCGATTTCCGACCGCGATCGTATCGATCTGCTTTTCGGAAATAAGCAGCAGAACCTCATGGCCGCGGTTTTTCAAGACCTCGGCGACGGCTAATCCAGGAAACAGGTGCCCGCCTGTTCCTCCACATGCGATCGCTACTTTCATCAGCAGGGACTACTAAATTCGGGAAACATGTCTGATCCGAACCATCATTTCGGTGTTTGCAGTGGTTTTGTCTTCTTTGCCTTGCCGGTAGATGTTGATCAGGATTCCAATGCACACGAGGCAAAAGAAGATATTCGACCCGCCATAGCTAATAAACGGCAGCGGAAGCCCTTTATTCGGGAACAATGAAGTAGTCACCCCCACATTAATCGCGGCTTGCAAACCGAGAATGGCTGTACAACCAAACCCTAGCAACATGCCAAACCGATCCTTGGCATTCAGCGAAATTAGAATTCCGGAGGTGACAATTAAAA
>Ga0210383_10006400_pt1 | contig 10289 bp, 8 predicted proteins | sample IncBWC14OmetaG_FD_160072 | JGI IMG/M metagenome (GOLD analysis project Ga0210383, IMG submission 160072) | Forest soil microbial communities from Barre Woods Harvard Forest LTER site, Petersham, Massachusetts, United States - Inc-BW-C-14-O ...
GTCGTGATTTGACTCCATGACTAATACGGTGCAGCCGCGCAAATGGTTCCGGACGTTGGTCGGCATATAACCCAGGTCGGTGGCAAAGCCGATCTTCACTCCCTCGGCACGAAAGGTGAAGCCGACGGGATCGGCAGCGTCATGAGGAATGGTAAAAGGCATGACTTCGATGTCGCCTATGCAAAAGCCGCGGCCGGCCGAGAAGTGTTCCGACTTCGGTAGTTCCGGAATCGCGCCTTCCTGGTCGCGCATGGCCCGGTTCCAGGCATGATGGGTGGGAGCGGTCAAAAAGATGGGTACGTTCAGCTTGGTGGCTAGACGCTGCAGTCCGGCGACATGGTCGGAGTGCTCGTGCGTGATCAGGATAGCGGAAATATCATCGGCGCGCTCGCTTGGAGTCCGATCGGCCAGGACCCGCAGGCGCTTGAAAGTTTCGCGGCCGGAAAGACCGGCATCGACGAGAATGCGGGTTGAACTCGTCGACACCAGCGCACAGTTTCCACGACTGCCGCTGGCGAGCACCGACACTGATACACACATGCTGGTAGCTTACCCCCAGCGGCTGTGGAAACGGGAACAGATTTTCGCAGACCGGTACCTTTGGTGGGACGGGCTTGTTTGGCACGGCCTTCCGTGAGACGGCCTTTTGCGGAACGGTTCAGGCGCACTCCAACAATGTGTGCGGCGACTAAGCCAGGAATTTCTCGAGCGGCTCCCAGTAGTGCGCTTTCCATCCTGAAGCCAGGGATTCGGCCTCGCCGTTGGGAAAGCCGGTGTGGTCAAAAATTATCTTTGTCCTGAGGCTCGAGCCTGAGCTTTGCTCCACAAGTTCGAACCGGGCAATCGAATAGATGCCCGAGGGCCAGCCGCCAGCTCGCCAAGCTTGCACGATACGCTGGTTCGGCAGCAGCTCAACGTTGCGTCCGGTGATGTAGCCGCCGAAGAGTACGAACGCGCCGCCGACTTCGCGACTGATCTCGGCGGGCTTGTCTCCGAGATGCATGGACTGCATGACTCCGCTGATCTGGATGATCTTGTCGAACTGTTTGGCGTCGGTAAGCGCTTCGTAAACACGTTTTGGGCTCGCTTTGAAAACCGGCTCCTGGTGGATGGCGGCCGCTGTGCGGGAGATCCCGGCTTCGGCATCCGCCGGAGCCGCCCACACTTTAGCTGAGCGTAGGGCCAAGCCGCCGAATGCGATCGCAGCTCCGGCGATGGCTTGCCGCCGCGTCGGTTGGCTGGCCGGTGCTCCCAGGTTACTTCTGTCGCCTGTCATTTTAACGGTCATGTTATTGTCCTCACTTCCCGGTGAGCAAATTGTCGACCACACCTCGCCCGATGGCGCCGCCGAACGCGCCGGCGATTCCTGGAAAGAACGCCAGGAAGGATTCGTAGATCTGCGCACGCTGCGGTTTTTCGGTGAGGAAGAAATATGCCAGCCATTCGAGTAGCGGCACCAGCACTCCTATGAGCACAACCCATCGCCAGGGCTTTCGCGGGCTCAGAAATCCCAGAAGCATGTTCGCCGCCAGCACGACCATCGCGGTCAGCAGCAAGTCGCCGACTTTGATAGCCAGCCACCCGGCGAGCGTTCCGAAGAGCACGGCGAGCAAATAATAAAAGCCGTCGCCGCCGGATTTTCCTTCGGGAAGAATTCCGTCCCAGCGTGTGGTCATAGGTTTATTCCGGACAGCGAGATTCCGAATAGCGGGCGGATTCCGCATTGCTGCGCTACGAACTTCTAGTACGTGTAGAATCCGCGGCCGCTCTTGCGTCCGAGCCAGCCCGCATCCACCATCTTGATCAGCAGCGGACAGGGGCGGTACTTCGGATCTCCCAGGCCATCTTGCAGCACTCGCATGATATCCAGGCAGACGTCGAGCCCGATGAAATCCGCGAGGGTCAGCGGGCCCATGGGATGTGCCATTCCGAGTTTGAACACTTCATCCACCGCCTGCGCGGTCGCCACGCCTTCCATGACGGCATACATGGCCTCGTTCAGCAGCGGCATCAGCACTCGGTTTGACACAAATCCGGGAGCATCATTTACTTCTACGGGCGTCTTTTCCAGCTTCAGGGCTAGGTCGCGCACCGTTTCGAACGTGGCTTGCGAAGTCGCGAGGCCGCGAATCACTTCGACCAGTTTCATCATCGGCACTGGATTAAAGAAGTGCATGCCGATGACCTTGTCGGCGCGCCCGGTGAGCGCTCCCAGCTTCGTGATTGAAATCGAAGATGTGTTGGTGGCGAGAATTACTTCCGGCTTCAGGATGCGATCCAGGTCGCGGAAAATCTCTGCCTTGATAGGAAACTTTTCCGTCGCTGCCTCGATCACCAGATCGCAGTCGGCAAGCTTGGCGCGATCGACTGCCGCTGTGATCCGCGCCAGTACGGACGCCTTATCGGCCGCCGTAATTTTGTTCTTTGCCAGTTCACGATCGAGGTTCTTCGCAATCGTTTCGAGGCCGCGATCCAGAAAACGCTGCTCCACATCGCAGAGCACGACGTTGAACCCGGAGCGCGCAAACACATGGGCGATGCCGTTGCCCATGGTGCCCGCACCTATTACTCCAACAATCTGAATCGCCATGATTTGCCTCGCCGAGGACAGCCTCTATAAAGCTGCGAACTGGAAAGTCTAGCAGAGCGGACTTCGGCCTTGGACGGGCATGACCTCAGAACCGCAGGAAATTCGCGAGGCCAATTGACCCGCAGGTTCGCGGCGGTTACCCTTCCGTACGAAACTGAACTTCTCTTGATTCGTTAATACTGGTGACCGAGTGCGGCATCAGAGGCAACTTTCCGAACATAAGGAGGAAACGTCCCGTGAAGCGATGGATGGTATATGCACTTTTCGCACTCATAGCCGCAAGGTTGGTCGTCGCCCAAGAGTCGCCTGCTAGCCAGAAAGCCGCGGACCCGTATCAGCCAACTTTGGATCGCCTGCAATCGCTGACTACTCTGCCTTTGCCCGAATGGCGGTTTCACGCTGATGTGCCGCATCCTGAGGATTCGACGTTGGATGAAGCGAGCTGGGAAACGATGAAGGTAGGTGACAAATGGTCGACCGGATCTCGCGTGCTGCGGCGCTGGATTGAGATTCCGGAGAAGGTCAACGGTTATGCGGTTCGGGGCGCCGGCGCCAAATTAGACCTCGGTTTCGATTTCATGTGGAACAACAAAGGCCCGGTCATGATCGCGGTCTTCTCGAACGGAGCGCTCGTCTCGCGCGGAGATGATGACATGCAGCAGCCGATTCCGCTTACGGAGAACGCGCAGCCGGGGCAGAAATTTCTGATTGCCGTGCGCATCGACGCTCCCGAAGTTGAGACGCTATTTCGGCGCGCTCAATTGCGCATTGAACCTGCCGCCAACAGGCCTGATCCGGCGATGGTGCGTACGGAGATTTTGGCGGCGCGTCCGATGATTGCGGCTTATGAGGAGGGTCGAGCGGAACGCCAGCAGCAGCTCGATGCGGCGGTGAAAGCCATCGATTTTTCTCCGCTCGACAACGGCGACCAGGCCGCCTTCGACGCGTCGCTGCACCTGGCGCAGAGCAAACTGCAATTATTGAACCCGTGGTTGAAGCAGTTCACGGTTCGAGCCGTCGGGAACTCGCACATTGATATGGCGTGGTTGTGGCCGTGGACGGAGACGGTCGAAGTGGTGCGCAATACCTTTCAGAGCGTTCTGGATTTGATGCGCGAGTATCCGGATTTGAAGTTCACCATGTCGTCGGCGCGAACTTATGAATGGATGCAGGAAAAATATCCGGACATGTTCGAGCAGATCAAACAGCGGGTGAAAGAGGGTCGCTGGGAAGTGATCGGCGGCATGTGGGTCGAGCCCGATCTGAATATGCCGGACGGCGAATCGCTGGTGCGTCAGATTCTGGTCGGCAAACGATATTTTCAGAAGAACTTTGGGGCTGATATCAAGATTGGGTGGAATCCTGATTCTTTTGGATACAACTGGCAGCTTCCGCAAATTTACAAGAAGTCGGGCATTGATTATTTCGTAACCAGCAAACTGCTGTGGGCCACGGACTACACGAAATTTCCCTACCGGCTGTTCTGGTGGGAAGCGCCCGATGGTAGCCGTCTGCTGACTTATTTTCCGCACGAATACGCCAACGAATTCGATCCGCAGCAGATCACGCAGGATTTTTCGTTTTATGCGCCATCAATCTACGGCAGCAAGCTCGGCGAAAATAAGCTCGGGGAGAATAAAGACTCGCCGCAGATGCTTTACCTGTACGGAATCGGCGACCATGGCGGCGGGCCGACGCGAACCATGCTCGATGAGGCGAATCGCCTGCGCGATCCGAACACAGTTTTTCCGAAGATTGAGTTCAGCACGGCCAAAGATTTTTTTGCGGACCTGGCGCGGGAACTTCCCAATCTCAAAGTTCCGACGTGGAAGGACGAATTGTATTTCGAATATCACCGGGGAGTGCTCACCACGCAGGCCGACACGAAACAGCGCATCCGACGCGATGAAGAGCTGATGCTCGATGCGGAGAAGTATGCATCGGTGGCTTCTCTATTGGGTCGCTCGTATCCGCAAGCTCAGTTTGAACTAGCGTGGAAGAATCTGCTGTTTGATCATTTTCATGACGTCATGCCCGGCTCTGGAATTGCGGTGAACTATCTCGACGCCAAGCGAAATCTGGAAGATGTTGCCCGCTCGGCAAAAGAAATCACGGATGGGGCGCTCGGCGAGATCATGGCTCACGTCAACACTCAAGGTGTGAATCCGCGCGGCGACGGCGTCCCGGTTGTGGTTTTCAATTCGCTCTCCTGGGTGCGAACGGAAGTGGTCGAGGCTGAGGTACAGCTTCCGGGCCCCGCGCGCGACGTTGAAGTGCTCGACGGCGCGGGCAAACGAGTCGATCATCAACTGCTCAGCATGGACTCGACCACGAATCGAGCGCGCATTCTGATCCTCGCGGATGCGCCAGCGGTCGGTTACAAAACTTATTTTGTGCGTTCATGGAACGCCGCCGCGGAAGCGCACGGTGACGGGGCGGGCGTGCTCAAGGCCACGGCCAGTTCGATGCAGAACGGAGCCATCCGCGTGACCCTCGATCCGAAGACGGGATGCATCACCAGCCTTCTCGATCTGGCAAATCAGACGGAGGCGCTGGCTCCTTCTGAAACCGACAGTGGCGGCCCGAAGACGTCCATTTGCGGAAACCTCTTGCAGGCATTTACCGACAAACCCAAACGATGGGACGCCTGGAACATCGATTCCGATTTTGAGAAACAACATTGGGACCTGGATAAAGCTGACGAGGTGAAGCTGGTTGAGCATGGGCCACTGCGCGCCGTAATTCGCGTCAAGAAACATTTTCAGAATTCCACGTTCGTGCAAGATATCACCATGTATGCAGGGGTGCCGCGGGTCGATGTAAAGATGCAGGTGGAGTGGCACGAGAAACACATTTTGCTGAAAGTGGCATTCCCTTTGAGCGCTCACAACGACAAGGCTACATTTGAAATTCCCTACGGCTCGATTGAGCGCCCGACAACTCGAAACACGCCGGCAGAGCAGGCTAAGTTCGAGGTTCCGGCGCAGCGCTGGGCCGACTTATCTGACGCCGCACACGGCTTCAGCCTGCTCAACGACAGCAAGTATGGGTACGACGTGAAGGGCAATGTGCTGCGCCTGTCGTTGCTGCGATCGCCGGAGTGGCCCGATCCACATGCTGACGAAGGTCACCACGAATTCACCTACTCTTTGTATCCGCATGCGGGAACTTGGCGGGACGCTCAGACCGTACGCCGCGGCTACGAACTGAATTACAAGCTGTTCGCTCTGCAGTCGCAGAAACACGCGGGACCGCTTTCGGCCGAACGTTCTTTCGTGCGAGTTGATGCGGACAATGTGGTGCTCACCGCGTTCAAGAAATCGGAGGATGATAACTTTCTCGTCCTGCGTTTTTATGAGTGGGCGGGGAAAAAGGCTGATGTAGAACTCCAGCTTCCTCCGGGAGCGCAGTCGGCATCGGAAACCGATCTGATGGAGAGATCGATTGCCGATCTTGCGGTGCACAATAATGCGGTCACGGTGCGTACCAAGCCGTATGAGATCAAGACGCTGAAAGTCCGGTTTGCGGCGCATGTTTCAAACTAAAATATCGTCATGCAAAACGTGACGCCGGCGGCCATTGCGGTGCTTGTGCTGGAACTGGCGCCAGCAGCCGCGTTTGGATTGGCCGGTGAGCGCGTTGGCCAGGCTTGCTCTCGCTGGCCGTCCATAGTACGAACCGCGTTGCCTGCTTTCTGCGTTCTGCCTTACGTTCTGATTTCCTATTCGCACCAGATGTTTTCATGGCGATGGTGCGCTCTCTACGCGGTACTGCCAGTGGCGATTGCGTGGCTGCTGGGGCGGGCTGCGATCGCCGACCCCGAACAGCGCGGCAATTGGCGGGACGCGATTATTCTTCTCACCCTGGGGCTGGCGGTTGATTTGCGCTGGTTCGAACGGGCGTGGCCTAGCGGACTGGCGGGTCTGGGGAAACTGCTTCTCGTGGATGCGGGTTTGTACGGATTTGTTGCGATTCGACGGCTCAGCGGGACTGGCTTTGACTTTCACTTCCATTGGAGCGACTGGAAGACTGGCCTGCGCGAACTGATTTTCTTTACACCGCTGGTTCTGGGGCTGGGGCTGGCGCTCGGCTTTCTCCATCCGCATGGCAACGCGCTGCGAGTTTCGATGATTCCGAGTTGGATTTATATTTTCGTTTTCATAGCGGTCCCGGAGGAACTCTTCTTTCGCGCGTGGGTACAGAATTTGTTGGAACGGCGGGTTGGACGGCGAGTGGCGCTGGCTATCACGGCAGTGTTGTTTGGGCTCTCGCACTTCAACAAGCGCTCGGCACACTTCAACTGGCGTTATGTATTGCTGGCTAGCGTCGCCGGAATTTTCTATGGCCGGGCATGGCGCGAGCGGCGGCGAGTGCCGGCCTCGGCGATCACTCACGCCAGCGTGGACGCCATCTGGTCGTTCTGGTTTTAGTGATGGGCGAAATGGCGGTTGCTCTGAAAAACGATCCCGCGCGCGCGACCGGCTATCGCCGCTACTTCGTTTGGGCGCAGATCGTGCTTGTATTTGCATTTCTGGAGCTGGCGCTTTGGGCTCCGACGCGGGAGGTCCGGAACCGATGGGCGGCCATCGTTGCGATCGCGATTCTCGTTCTCGTCCTGATCGACGTAGTGATCGACCCGCCGTCGCTGAAGCGGCTCGGCCTCGGGCTGCCGAAACTCTTGGGGGCTGGCGTGGTACTCGGGATCGGGCTGGCAGCGGCTGTTTTGCTCTTGATCCTGGCGAAATTGGCGGGCGGTCGAGTCCCCGCAAATCCCAGTTGGTTTCCGAATCTGCGGTCGGCGTGGGGGTACGTGATCTGGGCGCTTATTCAGGAATTCATTCTGCAATCGTTTTTCTTTAACCGCTTTGAAGAACTTTATGGGGGCTCGGCTGCGGTTTGGATGGCGTCTGCGCTCTTTGCAGTCGCGCACCTGCCGAGTCCCGTCCTCACGATCGCTACGTTGGCTGGCGCGCTTTTCTTTTGTGAAATGTTCCGACGCTACCGCAGCATCTACCCTCTGGCTCTCGCCCACGCGATGCTGGGGATCACCGTGGCTCTCACCATGCCCGACAGCCTGCTGCACCACATGCGGGTGGGGCTTGGGTATCTGCGGTACAAAAGCTAACTGACGGCTTTGCTGTGGAACTGTCGTAGTCCGATAGCTAGAAAGAGCCCATCAAACGCCGTCAACACGATCAGCACGGCCAGCACGGGAAGATGCGGGAACTGGGGTACGAGGGTTCCACGCAATCCCTCGCTGGCGTAGACCAGAGGATTTATCAAGACGATTTTCTGCAGGATGGGGAACTTCGCTAAAGCGCTCCAGGGATAGTAAGTGCAGCCGAAAAAGATCATCGGAGTTAAGACCATACTGAACATCAAGCCGATGTGAGTCTGGCTGACGCTGCAGCCGAGGGCTAGACCGCCGCAGGCTGAGAACAGCGCCACCAGCAGCGTGACGCAGCCAAACGTCAGCGGAGAACGCAAGTTGAACTCGACTCCGGGACGCAGCAGCAGCCACGCCATGGGGATCACCACCAAGCCCGCGACCAGGGCTTGCATTGTGCCGAAGAATACTTTTTCTATCGCCAGCCAGGAATTTTCTATCGGCGCGAGCAAGCGGTCTTCGATCTCACGCGTGAACTGAAATTCAGCGATCAACGGCATCGCGACTGCCCAAACGCCGGTGAATATCATACTGATCGCCATGATTCCGGGCAGCAGCAAGCTCTTGTAGGCGGCGGGCATGTAGCCGCTCGAGACCATCACACGTCCAAAGATAAACACGAACATCATCGGTTGCAGAAAGGTCTGCAACACCAAAGGCATGAAGTTGCGGCGAGCGACATGAGCATCGCGGCCGAGCAGCGCCAGAAAAGTCTTCCAGTTCATTCGCGCAAGCTCCTTCCGGTGTGGTGCAGGAAAAGATTTTCCAGGCTGGGCTCCGAAATGTGCACGTCGCACAATTCGACCGAGGCGCCGGAGGCGAGATTGGCAATCTCTGAAACCAGCGAGCCTCCACGGTCGGCATAGATATCGGCGGAGTTGGTATTGTCTCCATCTTTATTCGTTCGCACTTCTCTCACACCCGCCAACGCCTGAAGGCGCTGCAGCAATTCCGGAGAGTTGTGGCCGAAGCGCAAGCGCAATAAGTAGCCGCCGGGGACCGACGCCTTCAACTCCGCCGGGGTGCCGAGGGCAATCTTTCTTCCGTGATCGATGATGGCGAGGCGCTGGCACAGGAAATCGGCCTCTTCCATATTGTGGGTCGTCAGGAGGATGGTTTTGCCGCTCTGGTTGTATTCGCGGATGATTTCCCAGAGCAGCAACCGGGTTTGCGGGTCGAGGCCGGCGCTGGGCTCGTCCAGAAAGAGCACTTGCGGATCGTGCATCATGGCGCGCGCAATCGAGAGACGCTGCATCATGCCGCCGGAGAATCCGCGGACCATCTGGTCGGCGCGGTCGGTGAGTTTGAAGCGATCGAGCAGCGCGTCCGCGCGCGCGGTTCGCTCGCGGGAGTCGATGCCGAAATAAGCGCCGTGGAAGAGCAGTATTTCGCGCGCGGTGAGCGAAAAATCAAGGTTCGGACGCTGCTGTACTACTCCAATCAAGCGCTTGACCGCGACTTGTTCCGCCCATACGTCGTGGTCGCCGATCCAGGCCTGGCCGCCCGTGGGGTGGACTCGGGTGGTGAGGATCCCTACGGTCGTCGACTTGCCCGCGCCGTTCGGTCCCAGCAAACAGAAGATTTCTCCCGGAGTGACCTCCAGCGAAAGCCCATCGAGGGCGATGATCTCGGCCTTTGGCTGTTTCTTACCCTTGGCGCGCGCCGAGCCGAAACCGAAGCCGCCGCCGGAGGCCAGAGGGGGCGGCGAGGTGTAGATCTTGCGCAAATCGCGAGTTCGAATGCCGGTTGACATGGCCAGTCTGTGTGCTGCAGGAGTCTGTGGATCCCGCGAAGATTTTGAACAGCATACCAAACCGGACAGCGGTGCGCCGCTTTGCTAAGCTGATTTCTGCGTGAATAAAAACGTTAATCAGAACGTTAATCAGAACTACGACGTCATCATTCTTGGAGCCGGTGCTGCCGGGCTGATGTGTGCCATCGAAGCGGGCAAGCGAGGACGGCGCGTTCTGCTACTCGAACGAGCGGATCGAATTGGCAAGAAAATCCTGATCTCCGGCGGTGGCCGCTGTAATTTCACTAACCTGCACGCCGGCCCAGACAACTTCCTCTCAGCTAATCCGCATTTCGCCAAGTCGGCGCTTGCGCGCTACACTCCGACCGACTTCATACGACTCGTCGAAAAGCATCGCATTGCTTATCACGAGAAAAAACTTGGCCAGCTATTTTGCGATCGGGCGGCTAGCGATATCACTGCCTTGCTGGAGCAGGAATGTCGCGGTGCGGGAGTGGAGATCCGTTGCAACATCAAGGTGGAAACAGTTCAAAAGAACGGTAACTTCACCGTACACGCCGAAGACGGCAGCTTCAGTGCGGGCCGCCTGGTGGTCGCGACTGGGGGTTTGTCTATCGCGAAGATCGGCGCTACCTCATTTGGTTACGATCTGGCCCGGCAATTTGGACTGAAGATCGTAGCTCCGCGCGCGGCCCTGGCCCCTCTTATCTTCAACGCAACCGACCGCAAACGCTGGTGCGATCTCGCGGGAGTCTCGACCGCGGTGGTTGCTTCCACTG
>Ga0210383_10006401_pt1 | contig 10286 bp, 12 predicted proteins | sample IncBWC14OmetaG_FD_160072 | JGI IMG/M metagenome (GOLD analysis project Ga0210383, IMG submission 160072) | Forest soil microbial communities from Barre Woods Harvard Forest LTER site, Petersham, Massachusetts, United States - Inc-BW-C-14-O ...
CGACGGCAAGCATAGCGCGGATCAGCGGCGACGCGACGAGGTCACTGCGCTTCGCGTCTCTCACCAGACTTATTCAGGGAGGGACCCGGCCCCGGCCCCTTCCCCCTCCCCTGCCCCTACCTTGAACCCGGTGTGTAGGATGTGTATGTTTGCCCCGACATGAACAGCCGGGAGGTCATCCGCGCGCTTGGACGCGACGGCTGGGAATTGGTCCGGGTGAGCGGCAGTCATCACGTGTTTCAGCACTCAACCAAACCTGGACGTGTGATCGTGCCGCATCCGGTGCGCGACATCCCGCTCGGCACAATGCGCTCGATCGAACGGCAAAGCGGACTAAAGCTGAGGTAGGCAGGGTGGATTACATCGCCATCATCCACAAGGATCCGAACAGCGACTTCGGCGTCAGCTTCCCGGACTTTCCCGGCTGCATCAGCGCCGGCCGGACCCTCGACGAAGCCAAGGACATGGCGGCCGAAGCCTTGCATGTATGCATCGAGGAGATGCATGCCGCAGGCGAGACGTTACCCACGCCTTCAGCGCTCGACGAGGTCATGCGCGCTCCCGATTTCCGGGACGGCGTGGGTTTTCTGGTCAGCGTCAAGGAACCCAGCAAAACCGTGCGGGTCAATATCACACTGTCTGCGGGCGAGCTCGCCGAGATCGACCAGCGGGCGCGGGCCGAGGGCCTGTCGCGCTCGGCCTATCTCGTCGACCGTGGCCTGCGGGCGTGAAACCAAGCCGTGTGAATCGCGCGCGCTCGAATTGATCCTGGGTAAGGACGCCCGGAGCAGGGAGAACTGACATGAGCATGCTGGGCACAGCAGCCTCACGCGCATTTGCGACATTCGTCGGAGGTTTGCTGATGGCGGGCGCCTCGGCGGCATCGGCACAAAGCCTCACGCCCAGCGAAGCCAAGGCGATCGCCGAGGACGCCTACATCTACGGATACTCGCTGATCACGACCGAGGTCACGCGCATGCAGATGTCCAACGTCGGCAAGACGGAGGGCACGCGCGGTCCCATGGGACAGTTCGTGAATATCGAGCGGTATCCCCCGGCGAACTACCGCGGTGTGTCCGCGCCCAACGCCGACACGCTATACTCGCTGGCTTGGCTCGACCTGACCGAACCCCAGGTGTTCAGCCATCCGGACATGGGCAAGCGCTTCTACTTGTTCGAGATGACCGATCTGTGGATGACCGATTTCGAGACGCCGGGTACACGCACTACCGGCGGGCGGCCGCGACCTACCTGATCACCGGCCCCGGCTGGAGCGGCCCGGTGCCGGCCGGCATGAAGCAGATCAAATCAGCGACGCGCTACATGGTGATCCTCGGCCGCACCTATGCCGACGGCGCCGCGCGCGATTACAAAACCGTCAATGCGCTGCAGGTGCAGTACAAAATCGTTCCGTTGCGTGCCTATGGGAAGCCGTACGCCTACCAGGCACCGCCGATGAACCCACACCCGGGTTTCAGCATGACCGACGCACCGCAGACGGTGATCCTCGGCATGGACACCTCGACCTACTTCAACATGATGGCAAAGCTGATGGGCGGCGCCGCCCCGCCGGCGCCGGAAGACGCACCGATGCTCGCGCGCATGGCCAAGATCAGCCTCGTCCCAGGCCAGCCTTTCGACATGGCCCAACTCGACCCGGCGGTGCAGGCGGCGCTGAAAGATCTCCCAAGACCGCTCTGCAGCACATCGAAGCCAACAAGGAGTCGCTCGGGAAAATGGTGAATGGCTGGGTGATTACCACGGGCCTCGGGATCTACGGTACGAACTATATGAAGCGAGCCGTCGTTACCGCCTTCGGCTGGCCCGCAAACCGCCAGGAGGATGCCGTCTATCCCTATACCGAAGTCGACGGTCCCGGGCAGGAGCTGTCGGGTGCCAATAAATACACGCTGACTTTCGCCAAGGGCGAGATGCCTCCAGTCGACGGCTTCTGGTCGATCACCATGTACGAGATCGACAAAGGCTGGTGGTTCGTTCCCAACGCATTGAACAAGTTCACGGTCAGCCCCCGCAACAACCTCAAACCCAATGCCGATGGTTCGCTTACGCTCTATTTCCAGCACGACTCGCCGGGCAACGATAAGGAGGCCAACTGGCTGCCGGCACCACAGGGCGACTTTATACCGATGCTGCGAATGTACTGGCCAAAGGAACAAGCCCCGTCGATCCTAGACAGGTCGTGGAAACCGCCGTCGGTTGCTCTCGGCAATCGAGGTTCACCGTCCCTCAGGGCTGGCCGACATTCCGGTGTGGCATGCACCGCAGTCCGTAAGTATGGCGACCGTCCAATCGCGCGGATTGGCGCGCATTTGCTCGCGCAGCTCGTCACGCCAGAATACCACCTATCGGGTACGAATGGGCCGCGGAACCGCGATGGACGGCGAGGCAGCGCCGGGGAGCTGCCGGGCGGGTGACGGCGGCGGCAGCGACTGCAGCGCATCGCCGGCGAGCACCAGAAGTCGGCCGGGCGTGTACATCGGGGCCGGTGATTGGTGGAGCAGATTGGCCACGCTGTGGCGGTGGCGAGCACCCGAGCGTCGGCAACCGAGCGCGACGATTTTCCAACCCGCATGGCGGCCCCCGTAAAACGACGCGCCGGATAGCCTAGCCGCAACGACGTCAGCCTGTCAGGCGGCGCACAGTGAGGCTTGCGCAAGCTTGGGGCCACGTCAGCCTCGATGCATGCCGCGCCCTCCCTCTCCCCCGCGTCCAACCCCCGCCGCCCCGTCCGTGTTCTATCGGCAACACCGTGACGTCGAAGCGACGGAAGTATCACGCACTCTGTTCGCCACCTACTAGACTAGCACACGCGATCGAGCCTCGATCGTCTGCTAGAGACCGGGGCGATCAGAGCTTACGAATATTGGCAGGCGCAACAATTCAGCGCCCTGGTCGAGAAGGTGGGGCGCTCCGAAATCCGGGTGTAAAACTGGGAGACGATCCACGGTGGGTGCCACTGCCGCCCGCCGCAGCGCGAACCGAGCGAGCAGGTCCCGGACGCGCTCGCGCAATTACGGGTCATCGAGGAAGTGCTAGGCGAGACCGTCTACAGCTTGGCGCTCGCCGTCATTGTCGAGGAACGATCATTTATCGCCATCGGCAAGCAATTCGGCTGCGATGCCCGGACGATAAAGAAGTGGAGCGCGTCGGCCGTCGCAGCGCTGGCGGTCGTGTGATGGTTGCCGAAATGCGGTCAGGTCAGGGCATGCGAACGCGGGCATTATCGCTAGTCGCCGGGCAGCTTTCCCACAACGCCTTGCCTCTTCGCCCGTCCCCGCCCTATATCATTTTCGGCATGGCGAACGGCTGGATCGTCGAGACTCTGGATGCGACGGTAACGGCCGAGGTCGAAGCGTTGCCGGCCGATGTTCGCGGACGGCTGAACCGCGTCGTCGGCCTGATCCAAAGCCTCGGGCTCGGACGGGTCGGCATGCCCCACGTCAAGCATATCGAGGGCAAGCTATGGGAAATTCGAGCGACGGGCCGGGACGGCATAGCGCGAGCGCTCTACGTAACCGCCGCGCCGCGACGCGTCATCGTCCTTTGCGCCTTCGTCAAGAAGACGCAAAAGACCCCGCGGCGAGAGATCGAGCTGGCGCTGCGCCGCGCCCGGGTACTGGCATGACATTCGACGATCTGCATCGCGAATGGATGAAAGACCCGGAGTATCAGGCCGCGCATGCCGCTAGCGAGGAGGAATTCGCGCTGGTCTCGGCGCTAATCGGGGCGCGCGCCGAGGCAGGGCTGTCGCAGAACGAGCTGGCGGAGCGGATGAGCACCTCGCAGGCGGCGATCGCGCGGCTGGAGAGCGGCCGCTATTGGCCGACGATCCGGACCCTGCGACGACTGGCGGAGGCGACTGGAACGCGCTTGCGGGTCTCGTTCGTCAAGCCCGAAGCCTAAAAAGGCCAGGACATCGGTGCAACGGCGAAACCTACGACAGTCTCGATGACTTAATGCGCGGATGACGCATCAGCGCGAGATATCCCGCACAGCGGCCGCAATGCTGGTTACTGCACGTGCAGTAGGCGAGTGTGTCCGATCAGCGAGCTGGTTTTTGGGTCTAAAATTGCTTGTCAGGGACATGTGTTGGATCGAGCTCGTGGAGATCGACGACCTTGATGGAGCCATCAATCGCGAGATCGATCACAGGGTATGACACGCCCTTTTGATAGCGATCGCCGCCTCGCAAATCATCAAAATTTCATGTAAATTTTTCGCCGCCGATGGTTAATAGCTTGAAGTTTTTAGGTATTTACGATTCTCATCCGTATTCCACCAAACTTGTGGATAACCTTGTGGATAACACGATCGGGCGGCGGTCAGATACGGCAAAAATTGCCCAGTTTTATAAAATGCCTAAAATTTAGTCAGGTGCGTTAAGATGTTGTATTTGAGATAGTTTTTTCAATGCACCATTTTTCGCGCGTTCCGCTCGATGGCACAAGATCGTCGCATTTCCTGAAAGCCATTTCTAATTCATCGAGAGCCATGAGGCTTATCCACTCGTAAAGGAGATCGTCTCTGAAGCCGCGGTGGTGCTTGGCCATGCTGGGGTGTGGGTCACGCTATAAAACGGTGGCGTGCTCGCGGGCGTATGCTGACGATCAGCAATCCCGATCTGACTCGCAAGGGTATATCCGTGCGGGATATCACGCACCGACCCTGCGGAACTCGTGGCTTTCGTGGAGGTTGACCCCGTGGGTGCAAGGGCCAGCCGCCGGTTATCACACGACTGTCTGATTCTCCTCACGGACCTGAGCAGCAACTTCCGTACTTCGATAAACAACGGGCCGCCGAACCGATTGCGTAATCTCCTAATTCGCAACGCAAAACCCGGCGGTTGGCGCCGCCGGAGGAGATCACGCCATGACCAAGGATATCGCTATCGAGGGCGAGGTTCCATTGCTGGGTGCGGATTGGTTTGATCCGCTGGAGGCTGGGATTCACCAGCGCATCCAAATGTCGGGTGCGGTTGCGGATCGACCCTCCCTGCATGACGCTCTCGAATTCGCGCATCGCGGCGACGTGGAAGCTCGACCGCTTGGCGCGTTCGATGAAGCAATTGATCGAAACCCTCGAAAACCTGCGGGTGAGGGGCATCGGGTTTCGCAGCCTGACCGAAGCCCTCGAGACGACAACCGCGCAGGGGCGTCCGGTTTTTCATATGTTTCGGGCGCTGGCGGAATTCGAGCGCAGCCTGATCCGGGAGCGCACCCAAGCGGGACTCGCCGCCGCGCGACGTGCCGGCCGCACCGGAGGTCGTCCGCCAAAGCTGACGGAGGACGACCTTGAAGCCGCGCGGGCATTGCTCGCCAACCCGGATATTGGCCTGACGCACATAAACCCATGATTTACGGCTATGCGCAGATGTCGACCGGCGGGCAGAGCGTCGCCGCTCAGGTCGCGGCACTGAGGAAGCACGGCGCGGGCAAGGTGTTCCGCGAAGTGGCAAGCGGAGCCAAGACCAAGCGGGCGCAGCTTCGCCGCATCCTCGACCAGCTCGACGCCGGCGACGTGCTGATGGTGACCCGGCTCGACCGGCTGGCGCGATCGACGCGCGACCTGTTGAACACGCTGGCAGCGAATGGCTTAAAGGAAAGCGACGAGCACCGCCGCAGCGATTGCGAAGCCGAACCAAATGCTGGCGTTCATTCTGATGGCCCTATCGCCGCCGTCGGCGATGTTCTTCGGTCGTTTCGAGGGCCGATATTCGGCCTCACGTAACAGCGACAAATTCAACATTTCCTCAACAGTTCCTGGTAATCGGATTTGCGCAGAGGAGTATCCCGAGCATTTTGACGGAGGTAGCGGATATCGCGCGCCCATGACGAGAAGGCCGCTGATCAGAGCCGGCATATCTTCTGGGTCCACGTCATCGGCGCGCGCGAGCGTGATAGGTAACACTAACCGGTACTGGCTACTCGTGGCACCTGGCAGTCGTGCGTCCCGGATCTGGCCACGGCAGATGCAGCGGGCCACCATCATTGGTAATCGCGTCCTCAAACCGCACTTCGACCCGGAAAGAGCCGCACTTTGGCTCAAGGCTAGGCGCAATTCGCCGTGCGAGGCGGCGGCGCACGGAATTATCGCGGGCGCGGTCTCGGCTAGTAGGGACCGCGTGGGACCGGCCGAGATCGTCCTCGCTTCCTAAGAGTGTGGCGGCCGGTACGGGTGCCGGATCGCAGATGGTATAGCCGCGGCCGTGCACAGTCTTGATGTAATGGCGGCCGCCAGTGGCCTCGGCCAGCTTTTGCCGCAGCTTGCAGACAAAGACGTCGATGATCTTTATCCCCGGTTCGTCCATGCCGCCGTAGAGATGGTTGAGGAACGCCTCCTTGGTCACGACGATACCCTTGCGCAGGCTTAGCAGCTCAAGGACGCAATACTCCTTTCTGGTGAGGGGGAGCGGCATATCGGCCACAGAAGCGCTTTGGGTATCGAGGTTGACCACCAGCTGGCCGATGCGGATTTCGGATTGCGCGTGGCCGTTGGCGCGCCGGACGACGGCTTTGACATGTGCGACAAGCTCGCGGTTATCGTAGGGCTTGGTTAGAAAGTCATCGGCGCCAAGACCGAGGCACCTGACCCTGAGGTCGATTTGCGCGGCCGCCGCGGAGACCATAATCGGGGTGCGCACCCCGGCCGCGCGGAATTGCTTCACCAGTTCGCAGCCGACGCCTATCTGCGCGCTGAGGTCAAGAAGGATAATATCGTGATCGTACAGCTTGCCGATAGCGACCCCGTCTTCGTCGAGGCCGGCGGTGTCGCAGATAAAGTTCTGCGTCGCTAGGACGGCCTGGGCTCGCAACGCGGCGGACGCATCATCGGCGACAATAAAAGCGCGCATTCCTATGTTCCTCTCGTTGATTTAGTCAAAGGGAAGCGGCGCGCCGCTTCCCAGCCCGAGCCGACAGACCCGATTGGTTTTGAAGGGCTCTGGGTTTCACGCTTTTCGCGAAAAAAACGGCGAGGTTAACTCTCGCCGACGTCACCGCAGGAACCTTAAATGAATGTGCTTACCCCATATAAAACGTGCACCGCACGTAATCCGAGCCCGCTTCATCGACTTTCGCAGCAGCCAGCGGTAAGCGCCGTTGACACATAAATGTCATATCTAAGGCGATTTGTCCAGTAGGGTTAAGGCAACTGCGTCAAGCTGACGCGAATCGCTCCGCGGCGTGGTTATCCGACGGTAGGCCCTATCGCCGTCGCCCGGTGCGAGGGCACGTCAATGAAGTCTGGGGCTTCCGCCTCGTTTGCTCACTAACCACCCGGCCGACGGCGGTGAGGCGGATCACGTCATAGTTCCGCCTCCGGACTCGTTGCGTCCCCTAAGCATGTATTCGAGCGCGGCCCAAGCTGGGTCAGCGATGGCGAGCTGCTCTCCTTCCCACCGGCGGATGGTACGGTCGCTGGCGATGAGCAGCGCGCGAGCCATTGCCGGTTGGGACAACCCAAGCGCCTTGCGACAAACTGGAACAGCTGAGCTTCGGTCATGTTCAATTGCGCCTGGCGGTGGTACCGCTGTGGGCGGCGGCTTCAATTTGAGATACGCGCGGCCCCAATGTGGCGTACTCCTGTGGAAGGACGCGGATTTAGCCGACCGCGCCGTCGAGCCGGCGCGGGTAGTATTGGATGCGGGTGCTGCTCAGACCGGGGATGCCGTAGGCCATCCGGTCGGCGCGGATAACATTGGATGCGGGTGCTGCGCAGCCCCGACATGCCGTGCGCGGCGAGCGCGCGGCGCCAGTCCGTCAATTCCTCGGGGCTGAGCGCATAGAGCGCTGCAGCCTCCTCCGATGGTGAGATCGGCTTTGTCGATTGCGGCGACGGGCACGGCCTTGGCGCGGGGCGACCAGCGCCCGCTCGCGGGGGCGATCACGCTAGTCTCCGTCGCAGCTGGTTTCAGTGGGATAGGCTTCGCCGTCGAGGCGACTGCCCATGTCCACCTCCCGGCAAATGAATTGACTGACGGGCCGCGGCGCCAACAGTTGCAATAGCAGTTGGTTCTCGAATTCTTCCTGCTTGGGGGTCAGCGTCGGCGGCGGCTCGGCGCTCGGACAATGGCCGAAAGTGGTGAAATAGCTTTCCCCGTTTGTGCCTTCGCCTGGGCAGTGCGTGACCGGCCACGCGTCCAGTTGTGCTTGGGCTTCATTTAGCTTTTGTTGACAATACGCCTGATCGGCTTCCGTATCCTGTTGCACTTCGGCATTGAATGCGGCGCTGCCAGGCATGGGTGCGCAAGCGGCGGTGCCGAGCGCCGCGGCGAGGGCTATGGCGCTGATCGTGGTCTTGAACATCGCATCTTCCATTGGTGGACGGGCAGGATTGCCCTTTGCGATGGTTTTGAGGTGGTAAACGCGCCGCTCGCGATCTTGATAATTTCGGCCAAAAGTTTGATAGACAGGTGGGTCGGACGCGGTTCGGGACCTGCTCGCCGTGTTTGACGTGAAACACCAGCATTTCCGCCACTTTGGCTCACGTAGGCCACCGATGACTCATCCGCGGGTGCGCCTCTTGAGCGCGTCAGAGATCGTGTCCAGGGCTTGCTCCAATGTCTCCCCTTGCGGCGGGTGGTTGCTGCGCAGGACTTCGTTCAGTCCGTTGATCGCGTCGCCTATTCGCGCGGCGGCCTTGGCGATTGCATTCGCCTGGAGCCATGCCGCGACCATCTCCGGGTGTTCCTTGGCGTAGCCCTTGCCCAGCACTTGGTCGATTTCTTCAACTGCCGTTCCGATAGTGTGGTCGTTGGCCATGATCGAGCCTTTCCTCGATTGTGGTCAGGGATGCGGTCCGGTGCTTATGACATGATCGAGGGGCGTGCTGCGGCACTGTACCGACATGGAAATCCAGCGCCATTACGTCGACAGCCACGGCCAGAGCGAGGTGGCGTTCGCGTTCTGCTATCTACTGAACATCGAGCTCGCGCCGCGCCTGAAGGCGGTCGCGCGGCAGAAACTCTATTTGCCGGACATAGACTTGCGCGACCTGCTCGGCGATCTCGCGCCGGTGCTGACACGTGCGATTGACTGGGAGCTGATCGAGCGGCAATACGATGAGATAATCAAATACGCCGCGGCGCTTCGGCGCGGCACCGCCGATCCCGAGGCGATCCTGCGCCGGTTCGTCAGCACGGCCGTAAAGCATCCGACCTATGCGTTCGCGGAATACGAGCGGGAGATGGTGAAGGAGCGTACCCAGGCCTTGGTCCAGGGCTGGCCCGACCGCAAAGCCTTTGATGACAGCCTGATGGCCGCTTCGACCCGCGATTTCCGCGGGAAGCTGACCCCGCTTGAAGGCGCGCTTTACGACGAGCGCCTCTATCACGCGCTCAGATAGCCGCGGGAGTGTCTGGTGATAACCCGCGGCTTATTCGTGATGGCGATCGGAATGTTGGGCGCGGCCCTCGCCTCGATAAGGCCGGCCGCCGCGGCACCGAACAGTGGCGCCGTATATCGGGTGACCTATTTTGAGGCGGCCGCACCGGATATCGGCAAAGTCGGAGTGGATGTCCGGCAGTTCGCCGCGGCGAGCCGGAACGAAGCCGGGAATGCCGGTTTCGAGGCATTCCAGGAGATCGCCCGGCCGAGCCGCTTTGCGATTGTTGAGGCGTGGCAGGACAAGGCGTCGGCCGACGCGCACAACACCGCTGCCGCCACCGTCGCTTTCTGCAACCAGGCACAACCGCTACTGGTCGGGCCGTTCGAGGTCTGCACTCTCACCGGGTTTTCGATCGCGCCGCCGAATGGCCAGCGCGGCCGCGGCGCGGTCGATGTGTTGACCTTTGTCGACGTCTTCCTCGCCGGCAAGGAGCGGACGCGGTCCTTGCTAAGTCAGGTCGCCGAGGCCAGCCGCAAACTACCCGGCAATCTGCGGTTTGACGTGCTGCTGCGGGCCGACGGGCCGGGCAACCATTTCATCGTGGTCGAGGGATGGCGCGACCGTCGAGCCTTTGCTGCGAGCGTGACGGCGGCCCCGGCTCGCGACTTCCGGCAGCAACTGACCCCGCTCGAAGGCGCCCTCTATGACCAGCGGCTGTACCAGCCGCTGTAGCGCGTCGGATTGCTTGAGCGCAGCAAAGCCCCTCGCCGCGTGCGACGATGACGCGCGCGACGGATGGCGGCTTAAAGTCGTCGGAGGACGCCGCGAAGGGCGCCTCTTCCTCCGGCAGTATCCTGGCGGTACATAGCTGTCAGCAAGGTGAATTACGTCAGGTGAACTTCTCCGGGGCTCGACTCGCAAGACTGACCTCGAAGAAGCGG
>Ga0210383_10006402_pt1 | contig 10286 bp, 10 predicted proteins | sample IncBWC14OmetaG_FD_160072 | JGI IMG/M metagenome (GOLD analysis project Ga0210383, IMG submission 160072) | Forest soil microbial communities from Barre Woods Harvard Forest LTER site, Petersham, Massachusetts, United States - Inc-BW-C-14-O ...
AACCGCGCGCTGGAGAGAGTACGAAACGTCGGGCGTTCCCTGTTGGCGGCGTCTGCTTCGCTGCGTGGGCAAATCCGCCGTGGCCAAGTACTTGGATTTCTCAGCGGTGTAGCGGTCGCCACGGGCTTGTTGACGCTCAAGATGGCGGATCGGCTTGCGGCCGCGCTGAGAGTAATCCCCAATCCGGCGCTGCCTGTTCGGATCTTTGTTGTATTGGTGACGGTGCTGGCGCTGGTCTGGGCTGCACCTAGGATAAAGTGGGCGATTATTCGCTGGAGCCGCCGTCGGCAATGGCTCGCGTTCGACTCCGCCTTGGCAGGCGGAATCCTAGTGTCGCTGCTGTCCCTTTTCGTGGCTCACGACCCGGGGTTCGACCGTGACGCGCTGCTGCTGCTCTGGTGTGCCGGCGTTGTGGCGGGGATCCTCCTCGTAGTCCGTTGGAGTCTGCCTACGAAAGTGAGAGAGGCCGGCAGGCTGGCTCTATCGGATTCGCGCAGCGCAACAGCAAAGAAAGTCGAATCAATACTCGCAGAGCTGGAATTGAGGCCGCAGTTGGCTGTGCCCGATGACTTGCAGGGACGCCAGGACATTGCCAACAGCATAACAACGATTCTCGGCGCATCACGAAGCGTCGGCCTCACAATTGGCGTAAACGGCCCATTGGGGAGTGGCAAGACGACTCTGGCTAACGAGATCTCGGATCGTCTCAGAGTGACAGGCGCGCTCATCGCACGCTTCGACGCGTGGAGCTTTCGAAATCCCGATCGCGTCGTTCATGGCTACTTTGCCGCCGTAAACGACACGTTGCGATCCTGGGCCTCTCTCCCGGGACTCCGTACACTCATGGCGCGTCTCAGCCATCGCGTCGCCGTCGCCGCTCGGGGTGTACGGGCAGCAGACCTAGCCGAAGCTCTGTTCACCTCGGATGACAGTGCCGAGGACCTGGCGAGCGACTTGGATAAGGCCCTGCGCGCTCTTGATAGGTCGCTGGTGGTGATAGTTGATGATCTAGACCGACTGGATGACGCCGAACTGCGAGCTGCGTTCCGCGCGATTCGCCTGCTGGCTGACCGGCCACGAATTTCGCATCTACTCTGTTACGACAGCCGCCGAATACAACAAACTCTCTTCCCGGGAACCGACAAGACGACTGCCGCGGACGCGCACTTATTCCTGGAAAAGATCATCTCAATGGAATTCGAGTTGACTACGCTCCCGCTTGACACGAGGCTCGGTCTGTTAAGCAAAGCCCTGGAGCCACTGCTCACTCGAGCGGAAAACGCAGATGAGTTGCGGGAGAGGCTCGGTCACATCGACGGCAACGCCATCGCTGGAGCATTGCCAACCCCGCGGAGAATCAATCGCGTCGCGTTAATGGTCGCGATGGAATGGTTGATCCGTCGCGATAAAGTAGACATCGGCGACCTGCTCGTACTCACAGTGATACAGTACGCTTTCCCCCGCCTGTATCAAGTGATGCACGAGCAGCCTGACCTCTTTCTACGCCCCGACTGGACAGCACATCCGATTGCTCTCGACCCGACCATTTTGCAGGAGAAGCGAGATCGAGTACTGAATCCCCTCAAAGAAGGCGATCCAGACGACGTGCAACACCGCTTGCTCGCCATGCTCTTTCCCGACGTCTTCGAGACCGCATTAGGCGGCAAGGTCGATCGAGCCGCAGCCTTGGCCGATCGCCGCATGATGCATCCTGACGTATACCCCTTGTACATGCGCATGCCATTGGGCCCCGGCCGATCGTCGCCCGAGGAGATGGAAGCCTATGCCCACATGCTTACTTCGCCCGACTTGAGAGAGGGCGTCATCCGCGAACGAATCGATGCGGCCGCGAGATCCAATCAGTGGGTACCGTTCTGGGAGATGTGGCGCCAGTCCATCGAATCGCTGCGACATGAGAATGAACTGACGCCCGACTTGATCGCCGATTTCGTGCGCACGCTTGCGAAGAACAGCGGGACAATACCAGGAGAGCCAAACGACCCGTTTGCACAATTGAGGTTCGCGTCCGGAGAGGCAATGAGGTTAGTAAGTCAGCTACCGGACGATGCTTCAGCCACTCGCGCCGCTGTTGATGCGATCCGCATCTCCACGAATCTTGGGTTTGCAGGAGACATGGTATTCTATGCAGTTACACCTGAACGTACCGCTTCCATGTATCGCCTTAGACGGCCGGATGCGACTCAGGTGCAGGAGGCATTCGACGCCGAGGTGCGCCGTCGGTTCGTCGATGGAGCTCGGACACTGCGCGAAGCCTCTGACTACGAGCTACTCGCCGTAATCTACCGCACCGGCGACAAGACGCTTGCCAGCAGTGCGCTGCACACGGCTGCGAGCTCTGACGCACCATTCATTGCCCGACTCCTGCGCCAATTAATCTTCCTGGATTCAGTCATGGAGCGGGGCAAATGGACGGTTGGCGATCACCACCTTCAAGGCCTCGCTCAACATCTGAATCTGGAAGTCCTTGCTAACGAAATTCGCCAGCTCGGCCTCGGCGCATGGCCCGACGCGAAAGAGAAGGCGCGGGTGCAATTCTTTCTGAAGTTCGTGGACAAGATCTAACTAACAATGCTGGAATACCCGGGCTGGTGGTGGCTGCCGGACAAGGCCGACATGAAAGTCGCTGGCGTATTGCGCATCCAGCCAGAGGAAACGCCAGAGCTAGAACTTATTGGCTCTCTTCACGAGCCATACTTGCCGATGGGTACCGTGCGACCTCCGATAGTACTTCGCGTGTCAACATCCTGCATGAAGATCACACTCTACAAATGCTCGTTGGTCGGTGAGAGGGGGTCGAGCTTAGGCACTGTGTCTGCAAAACTTCACGCCCAGTTCGTGCTCGAAGGATTTCACTTCCCCTCGCCACCGATTCTGTTCGAGAGTATGGCGATGGGATTCCAACACTTAGCGGACTGGACACGCTTGACGGGTCTAAAGGCTCACGCCGACTTGGTAGCTGAGGAGCTGCAATTTAGCGCTTCGTACCGCCCCCCCAGGGCTCCCGCAGTTGCCGTTGGCGAATGGACAATCGGTGTTGACTTGGAGTTCGCTGAAGAGGGCGACTCAATCAGCAGCATCGTTTTCAAACAGCGCACGGCCATACAAGTGACACCGAATACGCCACGCAGTCTCGAATCGTACTTGGATGACGGCCCCCGAACTCAAGGCGCATATCGAGGGGAGACGTGGCGATGGTTCACCGTTCGTGTTCGTTTATCCTGAGGACCCGATGCGGCCGCTAGACAAGGACCGCGCGGACACGATGCTTGAACGCGCTTACAAGCTCGCAGGAGTGAAGCGCCAGAAAGGTGGACTGTGGCATCCTTTTCGGCGCCGGTGGGCGATGAAACGGAAGGGACTACCACTGACTGACGTCGCGGAGACCGGGGGTGGGACGATGTTCGCACCTTGCTCACCTGCTACCAGCTAGCCGACCCCGACACGATGCGGCGCGTCGCGGATTTCGCCGACTGAAATCGCAGTGCCGCTGTAACAGACACAGATACGAAATAACAGACACACGAAAGCCGCGACGGTGAGAAGATCCACCTCGGCGGCTTTCCGTAAGTACTTGGGTGATATAGGCAAACAGAAACGCGCCCGGAGAGACTCGAACTCCCAACCTTCTGATCCGTAGGCAGACGTCTACCGACATCGCGCTTCACTCTACAATCACCCTTAAGTATCGACATTACCGCGAGATCGCGTCGTCCGCTGCACGATTTTGCTTACCGCGATGCCGGCATTTGCCGAATGTAACACGCACAGCTGAGGGTCGACCATTCACGCTTCCCGGTGGTCGGACCGAGCCGTAGCCCACGGAATGGGAACCAAGACCGTGAGGAATTCGCCTCCCCGCGTACCGATTCGCCAAATGAAGTAATACCAGAGACTTACGGCAGTGCGCGCTCAAACGATCGGCGGACTCTCAACCACTATCGCGCCCGGCACGGGCTGGCGACGGCGATACGCCTCATGCATTATCTAATGTTTGCGTTGAGCCGGCCTCTGCCGAGATCGCTCCCTCCAACCGCGTCGCTTCAACTGCGAGAACCAACAACAACACCTCAACGAGTAGGCGCCCTTCACACACTCGCACGCCAATATGTTCCTCGGCCAATCAAGCGTTCCGCTCGACGGTGTGTGGAATGGATCCGCGGAGCGGTCGCTCTCACACTTGGCCGCGCTTTCTCTTGGCTCGTCACAGCTGTCGTCGCGGTGTTTCCTCTCGTTCGAGAGTACTACAAACCTCTCGAGGACCAGAAGTGGCTATTTGGTTGGCTCGGCCTCTTCGTCGTTCAGGCGGCGGCCGAGAGCATCCGGAAGGGATCAGCTGACGTTCGCGTTCAAGAAAAGCTCGGAGCAATCAGCGACGCGCTCGGGGGGACTATCGAGCGCTTTCAGACCGCGTTGTTCGGGAACGCGAAGCGTCAGCTCGATGAGACCAAAGCCAAAGAGGTCATGAGCCGGGTACTACAACGAATTCGCGAGATTGCCGAAATTGGCTTCGATATACCTGAATCTTGCCGGGTACGTGTCACCGTCGCCCGGCCAGAGATCGACAAATTGACCAAGCAAGTGACAGCGTTGAAGGTGTGGTGCTACGATGACGATCACACCGACGCTCAGTACAGCCGGATACCGATGGGGTTGCCAGGCGCCCCGGCAGCGTATGAAACGCGCGCTATGCAAATCATCGAGGACGTCCACACTATTGCGGGGTACGAAGACAGAAAGTTTCGCGGCGTTCTGTCGATACCCGTACATGCGGCTGGACTCGAAGGGAATCCTGTCGCAGTCGTTAGTATTGATGTATCGGCAACGGACTTTTTTCGTGATCCTCCAGCAGGTCGCGTAGTACGATTGATGTCTCCCGCGTTGCACATGGTAGCATTCGTTCTAGGAAGTATTAAGGAGAAAGCCGGCAATGCCCCAGGTCGCTAAGTCGCCCGAGGTCGTGCAGCCCGGCACACGTACCCGAAGCGTGCCGTTGACTGGCACAGATCCCGAGACGCGGTATCAGACCACACCCGTTAGTTTCTTCCGGCGTGTACTCGAGCAGTTCTTGCTCGGGGTGTTCGGGCCGCGCAATACGCGCCGCTATCGCGAACTGTACGACACCGCGCTGCGAACTCATCGTCAAGTAGCTGAGATGGCAGCGGCAGCGGCGCGAGAAGCGGCTCGCCAACGCGAAACCAACTCCCGCGATCTCAAGCGATAGAAAGAATTGGCCGACACGGTGGGCAGCATCGAGGGCTCACGGGTGCACGATCCGCGCTCATCACTCCGGCGGCCCGTGAGCACTCACCTTCGAACGGAGCCACCAGGATCTTTCTCATGTGCTCCGATCCCAGGCCCGTCACCAAAGATCCCGACGAGCCAGCCCTGCGTCAGCTCCGGCCAAGCACGACCGAGGCTCGGTCGTGTGTTACCTCATACTACAAGCAAAGCGACAAGTGCGGAAATGGCTTCGCTCTGATGAGCAACTGAACGCAGCAGGCAGCTGGATCCGTCGAGCGCTGCACGGTGCCGCGGAGCCCCACTATAAGCAAAAGTTGCTACCGCTTTTGGCTGCCAGGACCGACATCGTACACAACACGGCCGGTCTCGAGTCGCCGGAGCTGCTACCGGCACTCCTGAAAACGGGCGCAGTCAAGCCCGGTCAGTATGTAGAGGGTACCGCTTTTTACTCACGATCCACCGTGAGCCACGGACCGATGACCACTGGATTTCGCGTTCAGAGAATCGTGGAAAACATCATGCGAAGCCTGACTCAGGGACGACTCGTGCCAGATGTGGCGCGCTACGTCTTGCCGACGACGACTTATCCCAGAGTCCACAAGCAATATGACGTGGGATTTCTGTATCCGCACCATATGTATGGCTTCGCGGTCCCGCTGGTCCACGACAATACCGCGCGCTCGCTTCCGTTCCGAGGAAGGTTGGTGTGCGTCCTGAACAAATCACTCAGCCTTGCTAACCTCGACTGCTCCATCGTGCGATATCGGGGACGAGTGTTGACCATACAGCGGCACGACCTACGGGGGGTCTATCCGAACATATCCGATATGGAGTGCGACGCCCTGCTCGCTGAAAGCGGCGGTTGCATGCTGTCGATCGCAGAAGATGATACGACAATCGAATTCCAAGAAAACAGCCCCGTCGAGGACAGCGCAGCACCCGTAATCGTCGGCGCTCACTTCGTCGAAGCGCACTGGGAACAACCTTCTGTGCTGGATGACGCCAGCAATTTTCGCAACGTGCTGGAAGCCGCCTTATCAGCTGCTGTGGCAGCGCGCGCCGAGGTCGGTACCATTGCGCGAGCCCACGACGATACTAATCACCTCAACATGTGGTACAGTAGAACCATAGAGGTCATTCAGCCGGCGGACCTGCCGTACTTCCACTTCCAGCTGACGGCACCGCTCAATGAACGGCCAAACCGTGAGCTAGCGCGTCGTGCGTTCAACGAGATTGCGGGGACACTATTTTCCGAGATCAATCACCAGTACTCTATCGAGAATACCTGCAATGATGTGAACAACATCGTGAACTATGTGAACCTGCACTACAGCATTCTCCAGTCGCAAGCCGCGAAAATGCTCGATGACCCGGTGGCAGTCGAAGTGAGAAATTGGCTGGCTCGCTCATGCTGAACCGAAATACCCTATGACGCTCATTGAGACGGTGTCCTCTGGCAAAATCGCCATCCAAGCATCCGACCGGCTGGTTTCCTTGAAGCGGCAACCATACGACGAATGGGCGAACAAAACGGTGCTCTTCACTGCAAAGGATGCCATCGTCGTCATGAGCTACACCGGCGACGCATACGTTGGTGACGAACCAACGGACGTATTTATCGCTCGCATTCTCAATGGCGGACACCTACCAACCATGTCCAATGGGAGATTGGGCATCTGTGTGCGTGGAGCACCCCCAGAGTGGCCGACACTAGATGAGTCGATCGCCGCAGTTGGCTCACAACTAGCCCAGCGGCACGCGAGCAAGAATGGACGGGCCGAGTCCGTAAACGTCAAGATCTACGGGATCGGGTGGCGCCGCACGGAACGCAAGGGCCATCAAGAACGCATTGTCTTCCGAAATCAAGCGACCGAATCCCGCATCCTACGGCGTGGCGTGGCATCCGCCGCTGGGGCGAAAGGGGATGTTCATCCTGCCATCCATGACCCTCGATCCCGAGGAAGTAAAGCTGCTCTTACGTGATCTCGAAGCGGTACGAACGCGAACCACACTGATCGATCTACTCGAAGGGGTCGAGTACAGTGTGGTGGCGTCGATCCAGCGGGCGGCCAGACAACATCCCAATGTGATTGGCGAGGATTGCGTCGCCGTGACGATCCCCCCATTGGGCGACGTCCGCATTCGGTACCACCCAAGGGATCCAATGGCGTCAGGGATGCGCCGGGTCCCCGATCCAATGGGGCCGAATGCACCGCTTGAGTTTAAGGCTTTAGCTAACTCCGGCATGATCGAGCTACCGATGTGGTACTCTCCATGGATCGTCGGCCCCGAGCTCGTTCATCCGCCTACGAACATGAGTGGGCCGCAAATCATGCCGCTCAGCGACAGCGGTCGACAGTTCTTCCTTCAGACCACGGCCCCCATCGAAGGTGACAAGTTCGCGTACTCAGGCACGGCCGATCGTAAGAGTCGTCCTTAACCACACACCGTGGGGTTGGCGAATAGCGAGCCACCTGCAGCGGCTCGCAACCCCGCTACTATGCTGCTCAACAGACGGCACTCCGGGCGGTGGTGCATCGCACAGAAATCGCGGATGACACCGATCACCCGTCCGAGGATCAACGCGTCATCGCGGCCTTGCGACCGTCATCGTTTCTGACCAGCTTCGCCATACGGGATCACTGTATCCGACGCGAAGCGTCGTGGCGAGTGTCAGGAGCGGCGCAGTGTACGATATGCGGCCGGCGGGCGACAACGGACGGCAGACCGAAGCCCAGCTCATCGCCGGCATCCGCGCCGGGGATTGGCCGGCGTTCGAGATCGTTTATCGTACGTACTGGCCCCAGCTCGTCGCATTCGCACAACGATACGGCGCTCGTTCCAAACACGACGCAAAAGAGATCGCCCAAGAGATCTTCCTCGGCGTCTGGCGGAATCGAACCACATGGGAGGTCCAGAACGGGCTCGAGGCGTACCTATTCGGCGCCGTCCGCAACCGCGTGCGACGAGCGCGCCGTCTTCGTCTCCCTCGCATGCTCCGCGCGACCACGCGGACCAGCGTCGACAACTCGGGAGAACACCGCCCGATTGTCAGCGAGCTCACTGCCACTATCGCCGCCATCGTCGACGCCATGCCAGCGCGTTGCCGTGAGGTCTACCATCTCCGCTATTCCGATGGCCTCGACACTCGCGCGATCGCCCGGTCGCTCAACCTCTCGGAGGTGACCGTCAAGCGCCACCACGCCCGCGCGCTCCACCTTCTCGCGCGCGGCCTCGCCGCCACCGAATGGGCCGACGTCGTGCGCCGCATAACCGATGGCACGCCGTACGGCGCCCCGGAGCGTGATCATGACGAGCCCTGAGCTGCCCGACCGCGATACCGACTATCTCCGCATCGCCGAGTACCTTCGTGGCGAATGCTCGGCCGCCGATGCCGCGCGGATCGAGAGCGAGCTCGCGATCGATCCCCGGCTCCAGTACGCCGCACAACTGCTGGGCCTTGCACTGCCCGCGACCGCAGATCCAACACCGTCCGACACCGACGAGGGCTGGGCCGATCTCACGAGTCGGATCGACGACCCTCAGCGCCCACGAGCACGAGTGCGCCGCGGGCTGAGACGCATCGAGATCCTCGTCGGCGCCATAGTAGTCCTGGTGTTCGGGTGGGCCACCTACAAGAGCGTCGCACCAGTGATCGCTGGGCATGCGTACGAGCACTATGAAGCGCCCATGGAATCGCGTCGCATCGTGCGCCTGCCCGACGGATCGCGCGCCACGCTCGAGCCAGGCGCGCGTCTCACCTATCGCGCTTCGTTCTTCCCCAGGCCACGCAGCTTGGCGCTCGAGGGTGAAGCGCGCTTCCAGGCACGCCCGGACTCCGATCGCCCGTTCGAGGTGCACGCCAACGGCGTTCTCGTGCGCGCGATCGGCACAGTGTTCACTGTTCGCGCGAACCCATGGGAGTCCACGGTTCACATTGCCGTTGAGGAAGGCACGGTCAGAGTCTGGCCCGGGGCAGCGACACAATCACCGCGCACGGTGAGCCCTGGCGAGTCCGTCGATGTTCCTGCCTCGCCATGACCCCGCTGACAATGAGCCTCCTGCGATCGTGTGGGTGCATTGAGGCGAATTTGCCCCGTACGTAGATCGCGCTCATCCCGCGTCTTATTACTCAGGCGACGAAGAACTCGGGCGGACGCCCTACGGTGACGCCCTACGGTGTCGTTTTTCGCATCTCATGTCATGAATCCTCTCGACGACGACCCAAGCCGACGATAGTGGACTCGCTAACCGTCGCATTCGGAGCGGCCGTGGCCCGTCGCCGGCGCGCGATGGGGTTAACATGGCGCGAGCTCGGCACCCGGTGCCGTGTCAGCGCGAACACTATACGCAACGTGGAGCGCAGCACCGGCAGCAGTCGACTCGACATTATCGCGCGCGTCGCGCAAGGTCTACGCACGCCGCTGTCACGACTGATCCGCGAGGCCGAGCGGAGTCGCCCGTGAGCGCGACGCGCACGGCGGCCACCAGACAGCGACACGACTCCACACCGAATATCGAGTTGCAACCTTAGGATCAGATTCGGGTGCTAGTCGCGGCAACACGGGCAAGGATTTGGGGGGGGGCGAAAAAGCGATGCGACATATGATGGTAATTTCACACTGAGCTTGACACCCACCTCGTCGCCCTAAGTCTGCGCCGTTTCCAACGGATCGAATGCAAGAGGGACTCGAATCCGCGACACGCGCCTAGAGCCGCGAACGGAGCCGAAGCGTTCCAATTTGGATCGCGCGAGACTGACCGCGGAGTCGGCTATGCACGATGGAACGTGGCTTTCCACGGGCGCGACGCAGAAAGTGGGCGAGGCGCGCCATATCTGCCGACGTGGCCAGCGATGAATGTGTCAAATCGATCGCCGTGATCGAGTCCGCGGCGACGCCATACATCGTCGCCCCGTTTGGCGCGACGGTAAGCTTATATGCGGGATGCGGGATGACCGCGATCTCGGTGGGCGTGCCTCCTGGCAAGACGCAGTGCAAATACAATCCTGGCACCGAGTCAGC
>Ga0210383_10006403_pt1 | contig 10286 bp, 9 predicted proteins | sample IncBWC14OmetaG_FD_160072 | JGI IMG/M metagenome (GOLD analysis project Ga0210383, IMG submission 160072) | Forest soil microbial communities from Barre Woods Harvard Forest LTER site, Petersham, Massachusetts, United States - Inc-BW-C-14-O ...
CCAAGTTTAAAGCCGTTAGCCGCGATACGAGATTGCCCGACAATCACCCTGGCCGATAACTCACGCAGATATTCTGCCGCCATCATGCGCTTGAGCATCTTCAGAACGGTGGACGACGAACTGCCGCCGTTCGGGAAAGGCTCAGCGCAGTAATGAACCGTTAAGCCAGCCCGACGACATAGAAACTCATAACAAGCGGCTTCGTCGCAGTCCTGGAACCTGCCCCAGCGACTTACGTCATAGACCAGCACTGCCTGAAAATCAGCCCGGCCGCCGACAACGTCGTCGATCAGGCTTTGCAGCCCGGGACGATGCTTTATATCCAACCCGCTTTTAGCCGGGTCAGAATACGTTTTGACGATTTCGAAATTGCGTTGGACGGCGTATTCGGCTATTGCCGCCTGCTGGTTGATGATCGAGTATTCCTGAAGGTCCGTAGACACTCGCACATATTCGGCTGCTCGCATTAAACGCCTCCCGATTCGGACATTGAAACGCGAGACTGTTATCGGTACTCGGCGCTGGTTTCATTAGTGGTCCGAGGAACAAATTTCGAGGCTAGTACGATCCGGGTGCTTGGCGTGTAATCACGACGTCAGTTTCGATGGTCGGGAAGGCTGACCCTGAGCTACGCACTTTAGTAACCCTATAGCTTTAAGCAATATCTCTGTTGCTGGAGTGCGGCATCTAAAATTGGCAGCCTCTGAGGCGGGTGGGCATACATCCCTTGACCGACAATTTCCTGGCCGACCCCGCTACCTGACACACTCCTCGGTGACGAGAAAGTTCCACTTCCATCTCTGAATCAGGAGGCACCAAATGCGTGCAGCCGAGTACGTGAGGGTTTCCACCGATCTCCAACAATACTCAATCGTCAACCAGCAAGCTGCAATAGCTGAATATGCGGCACGACACAACTATGAAATTGTGAAAACGTATTCGGACTCAGCGAAGAGCGGATTGGACATTAAAGGCCGTCCGGGTTTGCAGCAGTTGATTGATGATGTTCTAGGTGGCGGGGTGGATTTTCATGCGGTGATCGTGTTCGACGTAAGTCGCTGGGGCCGGTTTCAGGACTCTGACGAAGCAGCTTGTTACGAGTTTTTGTGCAAACGCGCTGGTATTTTTGTCCATTACTGCGCGGAACCTTTCTCCAATGACGGAACGCCGTTCGACAGCTTTCTCAAGACGATCAAGAGGACGATGGCAGCGGAATACGCTCGCGAGTTGTCGGCGAAGGTTTTCGCCGGGCAAAGCCGCTTGGCAGCTAAAGGGTACAAACTCGGAGGTCGCGCCGGATTCGGCTTGCGGCGGCTTCTGTTGGACTCCGAGGGAAGGCCGAAAATCATTCTTCAAGAAGGTCAGGAAAAGCATCTTGCAACAGACCGAGTGATGTTCACGCTTGGGCCGCCTGAAGAAGTTGCCATCGTGCGTGACGTATTCTCGATGTTCCTCGAGCAAGATATGGCGCTCTTCGAGATTGCCCGAGTTCTTAATGATCGAGGTGTCAAGACTGCAAACTCTGGTCTCTGGGACACACAAGTGGTCAGCCGCATGCTGAAACATCCAAAGTACACAGGCAGTGCGGTGTTTAACCGCCGTTCCCAGAAACTGCGGAGCAAAATGGTTCAAAATCCTAAGGAACAATGGATCCTTCGGGCAAATACCTTTCCCGCGATCATCTCGCAGGAGGATTTCGACCGGGCGCAAGCCAAATTGGCCAATCGAGTGCCATGTCGCTCGAACCAACAGTTGCTGGAAGAAATGAAGGCGTACATTGAGAAACATGGCAAGCCCTTACCGCGTTCTGGCCTAGAACCGGGAATGGCGACTCCCGAAACATACGCGCGTCGCTTTGGGGGAATGGTGGCGCTGTACGAAACGTTAGGCTTCAAGTCTGTATTCTGGACAGCGAAATCGTTTGAGCACTTTCAGGAAACCGCGTCATTGACGTCTGAAGCATTTGCAGAGATGCGCCGCGTATTGGCGCACAGTCGCATTAGGGTTGTTGGAAGGAAAAGTATTTTTCGTGTCCAGGGCCGCGGTTACTTTCGCCTGGCAGTTGGTCGGCGTTTCACTACCGCCTCGGGCGATCTTCGATGGAACGTCATGACTAGACCAAATTGTCCGAAGCACACCCTAATTGTGATTCGCCTGCAACCTGAGAATGAGGTCCCCAAGGACTTCGTGGTTTTCTCGAACGCGCCAAAAGGAAAGAGGCGGTTCACCTTGAGCAATGAAATGGTCCACGAATCGGGCATCGTTTATCCAACCGCAAGCGAAGCTGCCAATGCAATCGTCTCCACGCCGTCCCGGCGAGTTTCCGCTTCGAAGAGCGCGACCGATGCGTTACCGAAGTCGGGGCGCTTATCCAAGCCTCAGTGAAGCGGTGGCGAGTTTCTGTTTGAGCTGCGGACGCACTCCCGATAGCCCCTGAAGGTCGGAACTTTCGAGTCTCCACCTTCTTGGGGAAACGGCGAAGTGCGAACCGGGCCGATGCAGGCGCAACGGGAGTCGGGGCGAGGTGTCGCTAGGGACATGTCAGAGGGGCCCTGCGCTGTGCTATGACGCCACACGGCTCGTATAGGCGAGCCAGATTGCCATGCAATCGAATGCCGGCTGGCCAGAATCGCGTACTAACACTAAGCCCGCAGGGAGGGACTCCTGCAGGCCATCAACCTACCATTCGACTTGCGCCGATTCAAGGTTAGTATCAGCGGCCTGGAACCCAGTGTCTGTGATGCGCATCACGCCCGCGCGAGACTTGTATTGCGCTTTTTGAATGTTTCCTTGACACCTAGCCACGCATGAGACACACTCTCCCGCAACATGGCTCCGTTAGGGCTGTCCACAGGCTGCTCCACCCCAATCGCCTTCCTGCTAACGAAGTGTAAAAGTGCCGACGACGTCATTTCGTGTCCCTTAGCCGCATTGCTTTGCTGACCAGCACGGACGCCGGAAGGCCAAAGCACCGGGCTCACAGAACGTTCGATGTCGCGAGGAGAGACATGGATCAGTCTGAGCTTATTCCAGCCGCCCAGTACCTGAGGATGTCCACAGAGCACCAGCACTACTCGCTTGCAAACCAGCAGGCTGCGATTGAAGAGTTTTCTCGTCGTAATGGGTACTCCATCGTCCGGAGTTACGAAGATGCGGGAAAAAGTGGGTTGACAATCCGAGACCGGCAGGGGCTTCAGCAGCTGTTGCGCGACGTCGTGAGCGGTCCTGTCTTGTTCGAGGCGATCCTGGTTTACGACGTAAGTCGGTGGGGCCGGTTCCAGGACGCCGACGAAGCCGCGCACTACGAGTTTGTTTGCAGGAGTGCCGGCGTTCCGGTCTATTACTGTGCTGAGCAGTTTGCGTGCGACGTTTCGGTTTCCGCGGCAGTTGTTAAAGCCCTGAAGCGCAGCATGGCTGGCGAGTATAGCCGTGAACTGAGCATCAAGGTACTTGAAGGACAGAAACAAACGGCCTTGAGTGGGTTTCGTGTTGGGGGAATTCCGGGCTATGGATTGCGTCGATTGGCCGTATCAAGAGACGGGATCCCTAGACGACTACTCTCTGGGGGTGAACTCAAGCCTTTTGTAGCTGACCGAGTGAAACTTGTCCCCGGCCCCGCCGCAGAAGTTGCAATTATCCGACGAATCTACCGCACATTCATTCGGGGACGTGGGAAGATCGGCTTTTCGGATATTGCGAGTGAGTTGAATGGATGCGGCATTCCGTCCGGCCAAGAACGACCATGGACTCGCTTTAAGGTCCGGGAGGTGCTGCGCAATCCGAAATATGCCGGGGCGCTCGTCTGGTCGAAAAGCACTCAGAAACTGCGCACCAGAACCCGACCGAACCTGAAACGCGATTGGATTATCAATAAAGAGGCTTACGAGCCGATTATCGACCAACGCACGTTTGCACGGGCTCAGGTCTTATTCAAGGTGAGGCTCGATCGCAAAGTCCCCGAGCGAGAGCTTCTCCGATCTTTAAAGAGACTCTTGGCGCAGTATGGATCTCTTTCCGAAGGCATGCTCCGTGCAAAAAAGGGCGAGTTCGGGGTGGCTACTTACTACAGGCGACTCGGGACAATACAACGTATTTACGATTTGCTAAAAGTGGATCATTCATCCGGACTTCTAGCGCCTCGCCCAAGGGTGCCAGCAATAGTGAATGTTAGAAACTCGATAATCTTGCGATTTCTGCAACGATTCCCCAATGATCTGAGCGCGCTGCCTCCAGCGGGCGCCCGTCGGCGCTCAAATCTCTTGCTCGACGGCAGAATCACGGTGTTCGTCTGGATCGCCGTCCATTACAGGACCAAGACAGGAAAGTGCGGCTGGAGGTTAAATCCGCCTAAGACTGAGAAGGGTTCGCCAGTTCTTTTGTGCTCGATGAAGCCAGGAAATAAGGACTACAAATCACTTTATCTATTCACCAAGCTCAACTGGGCGAGAACAGAATACACATTCGGACAAGAAGATAGCTTTTTAAAGAGCGGCCGCAAGTTGGCCAGTATTTCAGAATTATGTTCGAGACTCCGACGGCTTGTCGTGGCGACCGAGAGTCGCCGCGTTCCCGAGAGTTATCCCGCGTTCTCACTCATACCGTGATGTCAAAGTGCACATTACCTGCTGCTCAGTACCTAAGAATGTCTAGCGAGGAGCAGCATTATTCATTCGCGATGCAACGGGAAGCGATTCGCCAATATGCACAGAAACATGGCTACGAGGTCACCAAAAGCTACGAAGACGCCGGAAAGAGCGGGATAGGGCTGAAGGGCCGGCAGGCGTTGAAGAGGCTTTTGAACGATGTACTGATGCGGTCTGACGGAATCAAAGCAATTCTTGTATACGACGTGAGCCGCTGGGGGAGATTCCAGGATTGTGACGAAGCGGCCCACTACGAGTTCTTGTGCAAAGAGGCGGGAGCTTCGGTTCACTATTGCGCTGAGCAATTCACGAACGACCAAACCGCTCAGAACTCGATACTGAAGGCTGTCAAAAGAACGATGGCGGGCGAATACAGCCGGGAACTGAGCAGACGATCGTATGCTGGCCACAAACGTGCCGCGTCCAGCGGAATCCGGCCAGGCGGGCCGCCCGGATACGGCTTGCGCCGAGTTGCCATTAGCGCCGACGGCAAAACTAAACGGCAACTGTTGCCAGGAGAGCGTAAAGCGTTCCCAACTGACCGGGTAACTCTCGTTCTTGGGCCCAAAGAAGAAGTTGCGCGCGTTCGTGAAATCTTCAAAACGTATCTTCAGGGCAAAGGAAAAGTCAAACCTGGGGAAATCGCAAGGCGCCTAAATCGGGATCACGTTCCGGCGGCGCACGGCGGCCCTTGGACCATGCATTCTGTATTGGGGGTGTTGACGAACCCCAAGTATGTCGGAAAGCTGGTGTGGGGCCAGACCACCCAAAAGTTGCGAACCAAAGTTACCCGGCTGCCAGTCCGCGACTGGATTATGCGCGATGGGGCATTCGAGCCAACGATCCAAGAGCGCACTTTCTCACAGGTCCAGGCTGTTCTGAAGAGGAATTGTGGGCGTAGAATCACGGATCGCGACCTGATTCGCGCGGTCCGTAGCGTGTTCAGCAAGCACGGACGGGTCAGCGAGAGCCTAATGGGACGAAGAAATGGCACCTACTCGCTTTGTACAATTTATCGACGATTCGGAAGCGCCAAGCGGGTTTACGATTTGATTGGCTTTGATTGTCCCGCTGTCAACTTCAAGCGCGGCAAGGAGACCACTCGAACGCGGGATGGAATCGTGCGCGAGATCCTTGCGATGTCTCACGGGCAGTTCGCGCCTTTCCGCCTACCGAACGCCGGGAGTCGAGCCAATCTAGTGTTTGAAAGCACGCACAGGCTATTCGTTTGGGTCGCACTCCACGATGAAGGCAAGCTAGGAGAAGACAACAGATGGATCCTACGTCCCGTACACAGAGAGAATGATGCCCCGACACTGTTGTCCGTTATGCGACCGGGAAACAATGAATATGAGGCGCTCTATTTACTTCCGGCGCTGCGTTTCAAATGCACTCTGTATAAATTCGGATCCAATGATGTGCTCCTCAGTCACGGTGTCCGTCTTAGGGATTTGTCCGCTCTGTGTCGAGGACTAAAGGAAATGATTATGCGAGTTGCCACCTCTACTCAGTGCATCGACATCGAGAGTGTTCACAGATAATGTTTGTCTCAGACTCGAGTGCGGATTCCGTATTAGCGACCAAGCTCGGGACGGCACCGGCATCGAAAAGCAGAACCGGACAGCTTTATCCTTGACGGCGGCGAACTCAGCGACCGGATAACCAACAACACCAGAGATACTCCATGAAGAAACTGCCGTTACTGACCGTCACATTAACGGGGCTCGGCTACATATTCGCCCGGCACATGACGCCGGCACCCACATTCATCAACCCTTCGCTCAGACACAAACCTTCACGGCGATCAACGGCATCTAATTTGTCTGTCAGCAGAGCGGAGCGGACATTGGCGCGAAGTTCCAAGCGTCCTATGACAGCCTGCCAACAGATAGCAACGGCTACCGGACCGGCGCGGTTTCCTTCGACGGCTGCTCGGGCTATTACTCGTGGACGACCCAAGTTGTGATGACCAAGGCACACATCAAAGTGGTTGGCGACAACAACACAACCGAAAAGTGGATATTCAGCGCAACACGACAAAACTGTGTCACGCTACAGCAGACTTCTAGCGCCTCGTCGTCGGACGGTGCCTAAGACTCCGCCTTCCGATTCGGCGGGCGCGCAATCGATCGCTGGGCCGTTCCCTTGCTCAGATTTAGCGTTCGACATACCTGGGACCACGAAAGCCCTTCACACCGAAGCGCGGCCACACGAGAAGCGTCAACATGGGCACGAGGTCTACCAAATTTCTTACCTTTGGCGCGTGCATTACGCAGCCCGGCCTTAACCCGCTCTTGGATCAGTGATCGCTCGAACTCGGCCATTGCACCAATGATCTGGAACATTAAGCGCCCAGAAGGAGTACTGAGGTCGAGGTTGTCGCGGAAACTGATAAACGCGACGCCGTAGGCGCAGAGGTCTGCGAGGGCGTTGACCAGGTGCTTCAGCGAGCGACCGAAGCGATCGATCTTCCAGACTAGTACAGCGTCGAACCTCCGCCGGTGAGCGTCGGCCATAAGTTGATTCAATTCAGGCCGAGATTCCTTCGAGCCGGACACGCCCTGATCGACGTATTCGCTGGTGATGGTCCAGCCGCGGCGGGAAGCGTACTCCCGCAATTCCGAAAGTTGCATCTCGGGGTCTTGGCCGTTCACGGTCGAAACGCGCGCATACAGAGCGACGCGGGCAATTGTGAGGGGTGGTTCTTGAGCGGGTGAAGATGCGGTGCTACGTTTATTGACAGCCATTTGGGTGCCTCCTTATCAGGTGCCCTGGTTAGCGTCGCGTCGGTGTTAGCACACCGGCGCGGCGCGTTTTTGTCTAGGCCGACTTCTTGCGGCCTCTGCCCTTTCCATACTCCTCAGTCGTTCTTTCAATTTTCGACGATTGGGTCAACGGAGGGGTTCAACTCCCTCCATTCGACTGTGCCCAATTTTGTGCCCACTGGCCGGTTGTATGCGCTTAGTGGACAGTGAAGCGATGATTGAGAAACCCGCATAAATACTAGTGAATCCCACTTCATCCAAGCCGAGCTAAGTTGCTGATTCCTCGTGCGACAGGAACTTAGGATCTGGCGGGTAAAACCGTGGGGGTTCGAGTCCCCCCTTTCGCACCAATAACTTCGTTGAAAACCGGATTCAGAGCTCCTGCCAACCGTAAGGCTCTGGCGGGCGAACCATTCGGGCTTGCCAGCAGTCAATTGGGGCCTTAACATGCGGACTTCCGACCTTGGAGGTCTGTCTCATGCTTGATCGCCGGCAGTTTCTGACTCACACCGCAGCAGGACTTGGCTTCGCCCTGGCAGCGAGTCATTCCTTACTCGCGCAACTATCGAACTTACCGGCGACTCTGCCCGATCCAAAGCAATTCAACAACGACCAGGAAGCGTACTGGACCGAACTGCGCAAGCAGTTCCTCATCCCAGAGGACGAAGTGTACTTGAATAACGGTACGGTGGGATCGAGTCCCGCGCCGGTGTTGCGGGCGGTATTCGACGGCTACACCAAGACTGAGCAGATGGCGCAGGAAGATCCGGAGAACTATCCGATCTGGGGCTATGAGCCTTACAACGCATATCGCGATCCGCTGGCGGCGTTTATCGGATGCACGCGCGACGAACTGGCGTTGGTGCGCAACGCGACCGAGGCCAATAGCTACATCGCCAACGGAATCGATATGAAGCCGGGCGATGAAGTGCTGATGACGGACCAGGAGCATCCTAGCGGAGAAGGACCCTGGAAACTGAAGGCGAAACGCTACGGCGTCGTAGTCAAGATGGTCACGCTGCCCAAGCCGGTGACGAGTACGGCGCAGGTGCTGAACCTGTTCAGTGAGGCGATTACGCCGCGCACGCGAGTGATCTTCTTTAGCCACATCACGACGGCTACAGGCGTGGTGCTCCCGGCGAAAGAATTGTCGGCGCTGGCGCGGTCGAAAGGAATTCTGTCGGCGGTCGATGGAGCGCATGTTCCGGGCATGATGGCGCTGAACGTGCACGATATTGGTTGTGACATGTACTCGGCCAGTCCACACAAGTGGTTGCAGGCACCGAAGGGATCGGGCTTTCTCTACGTGCGCGACGAAGTTATCGACCAGGTTTGGAGCACGGTCACAACCGCTGGCTGGGATGACAAGAAGATACGGGCGGAACGGTTTCAGCGCATCGGGTCCTCAAATGTGCCGTCGTTGATGGGACTGCGGGCGTCGATCCAGATGGCGAATGACATCGGTATGGACAAGATCGAGAAGCGGCACCGCGAACTCGCGAGTTACATGTTGGCGCAGATGACGCAGCGCGGAGCAGAGTCGTGGACCTCGCCGGATCCGGCGATGCGTTGCGCCATCGTGACGGTGAACGTCCCTCCCGTAAAGCGGATGGCGCTGGAGGAGTGGATGTGGAAGACGCAGAGGATCCGGATTCGCGGCGGCGATCCCTCGAAGCTGCGGCTGTCCACGCCGTACTACCTGAGCAAGAAAGACATCGACCGGTATCTGGCTGCGTTCGATCAGTACAAGAAGACTGCGGCGTAACGAGTTGTGAATGACATTACGGTTGAGACCGTGACCGCCGCCGCGACCTCGGTCGGCGTGTAGAATCGATGCATGGGTTTCAAAGACTCCCGCACTAGCTCAGCGACGCAAAAGGGCAAGACTCCGCCACCAGATGACACTCACCAGGAAGCCGCGTACCTGAAAGCGTTGGGCGAGTCCCAGACGCCGGTCAGCGTCAAGCTGATGGATGGGGACGTTTTCCAGGGATGGATCGAGTACTACGACCGTCGCATGATCCGCCTGACACGCGAAGGGGCGCCCAATCTGTTCATCTTCAAGCACGAGATCGCGTACATTTCAGAAGACGCAGTGAGCAAGCCTCGTAGCGAAAAAATCGTGTCCAGTCGCAACCTGCCGATCCGCAAAAAATGAGCCAATACCTACACGACCTGGAACCGATTGCACGCGAAGCCGGGGCGCTGCTGATGACGTATTTCGACCGGCACATCAAGATCGAGTACAAGGGCGATGTGGACCTGGTGACGGCGGCGGATCGCGCTTCGGAGAAGCTGATCGTCGAGCGCTTGCAGGCGCGTTGGCCGGAGCATGGGATCGTCGGCGAAGAAGGTACCCGCAGCGACGTTGAGGCCGATTACCGTTGGTTCGTCGATCCCCTGGACGGCACGACAAATTTCGCACATGGATACCCGGTTTTTTGCGTGTCGATAGCCCTGACACGCAAGGATGACCAACTCGAGGTCGGCGTGCTGTACGACCCAACGCGCGACGAATTGTTCGCCGCCGAGCGCGGTTTGGGCGCGACGCTTAATGGCAAGCCGATTCATGTCTCGAAGACCGCGCGTCTGGCAGAGTCAATTCTGGGTACTGGCTTTCCGAGTCAGAAAAGGCACCAGAACCCCAACATCCATTTTTATCAGCAGATCACGTTGCGTTCGCACGGGGTGCGAAGAGCGGGTTCGGCCGCGCTCGACCTCGCCAATGTCGCGGCCGGACGCTATGACGGCTTTTGGGAGTTCAACCTCAATCCATGGGACACCGCGGCGGGCGTGCTGATCGTGCAGGAAGCTGGCGGGAAGGTAACCCGCTTCGACGGAACGCCGTTCCGCCTGGATAGCCGCGAAGTGCTGGCCA
>Ga0210383_10006404_pt1 | contig 10282 bp, 9 predicted proteins | sample IncBWC14OmetaG_FD_160072 | JGI IMG/M metagenome (GOLD analysis project Ga0210383, IMG submission 160072) | Forest soil microbial communities from Barre Woods Harvard Forest LTER site, Petersham, Massachusetts, United States - Inc-BW-C-14-O ...
GTTTTTCCGGGCTGGTATTTGGCGAGCATGGCCCAGAAGCCGTCTTCGATAATTTTCATGCTGTGGCGGATGCCGGCGAGCTCTTCTTCGCTCTTGATGGCGCGGGCCATATCGAAAGCGCGATCGAAATTAATGATTTCGAAGGCGCCTTTGGTGAGTTCGCGGTAATCGCGGACGGCCATCACCGCGTCCAGTCCATAAACGCCGAGGCGCTTCCAATTTTTCTTTGTGGCGTGCTCGGTGATCCATTTGCCGGGGATGTCGGCCCAGATATGCTCGCGAATCCACGGTGTGCTTTTGTCGCCGATCCAGCGGGCTTCGGCGGGAAAGACCAGCGTCGAATCGCCCGCGAGAGGGATCACCGCATACACGTAGCGATGCACGATTTCGAAGCCGGAGACGTAGCGGATGGCGCCTTCGAAGCCGGTGTATTCGTTGCCGCAGACGATGAGCGCGTCGAGATTTTCTTTGGCCATGGCTTCGCGCGTGTTTTTGTAGCGGCGATCGATTTCGGATTTGGTGACCAATGTTGCTCCTTGGGCTTGGTACTTGGTTCGCTTTTGACTCTTTGGCGCTTAGATCCTTAGGCCAAAACCGGGCCTCAGGTTGACAACATTATTCTAAGAACGGACGCCGCAGATTTCTGCTATTGCTAGCGCGTAGATTTTTGTGATGTTCACGAAAGTTTCTACGGCTACTTTTTCGCCTTCGGCGTCGCGCGGGCCGCTGGACGGGCCGTAATTTACCGTTTCGATGCCGAAGCGTGTCATTACTGAGGCGTCGGAGCACCAGAGGACCGTGTCGCGCTTTGGAGCCGAGCCCATGATTTTTGTGTGGGCTGCGTCGATTGTTTTGACTAGCTCGTGATTGGCGTCGATTTGCGCGCCGGGGACGGAAATGTAAGTTTCGAAATCGAGCCCGTAGCTTGGAAATTTCTTTTGTAGATCGAGATAGAGTTGCTTCGCGGCGCGGCGGGCTGTGGCCAGCGGCATATTTGGCGGCACTCGAAGATCGAGGAATACATCGGTGCGATCCGGAGTGCGGCTGGCACGCCATGGGTATCCGCCGCGGATGCAGCCTACATTTACGACGCCGGTTTTGCCTTCGTATGCCGTTTGTGCTTCGAAGCCGGGAATCCATTCGTAGATCGCGCCGAGAACATCATGCATGCGGCGAATGGAGCTTTCCTTCTGCTTGCCAACCGCGAAGGCGGTGTGGACATAATTCCCGCGCACTCCGATGCGCACCCAGACTGAGCCGTAGTGCGCGAGGATAATCTGCATGTCGGTGGGCTCGCCGAGAATGCACATGTCGGGCAGCACGCCGTGGTTCACCATGTAGTGCGTGCCGGCGCCGTAGCCGCGATATTCTTTGCCGACGAATTCGTCGCTCCACTGCGTTTTTTCGATTTCGCCTACGACTGCCGCGATTAGGACGTCTCCATCCAGCTTCACGCCGGCGCGCTGCACCGCTTTTACTGCTTGCGTGTAACAGACGAGCGCGCCTTTCATGTTGTAAATGCCGAGGCCGTAGATCATTCCATTTTTCAGAACGGCTTTCGGTTTGTAGCCGAGGCCGGTGAGATAGGTTTCGCGGCCGGTGTTGGAGGTGTCCATGTGGGCGTTGAACATTAGATTCTTGCCGGTGCCGGCGCTTTCGAGGCGGCCGATTACGTTGGCGCGGCCTTCTTCCACTTCTTGCCAGGTGACTTGCAGGCCTGCTTCGGTGAGTGCACCTCGCATGTATTGGCCCATGGCTAGTTCTTCGCCGGTGGGGCTGGGAATATTTACGACGTCGCAGCACATTGCGACTAATTCGTCTTCGCGGACTTGCGAAGTGATTTTGTTGGCTAGCGATGCGTCAATCGGCAAAGTGCCTCCGCTGGGTGCCGCTGTTTCATGTCCCTGCTAAGCGTTAAATTCTGAAATCGTCCGGATCAGTACAAAGTTTCTCGCTGCCATCCGCGGTTACTAAAAAATTGTCTTCGAGGCGCAGGCCACCGCCGCCTTCCCAATAAATTCCGGGCTCGATGGCCAACACCATATTTTTTTTCATCACGCCGGGGGCGGCTTTGTGCGAATACGGTGGTTCGTGGGCGCGGGCGCCAACGCCATGCGCGACCGGGTGCGACGGTTGGCCTTTATAGCCGGCTTCGTCGATGAGGGCGCGGATGATGCGATCAATCTCGCCGAGCGGGGCGCCATCGCGGACGATACTCACCGCTTCGCCAAAAATCTTAAGCAGCAAATCGAGCAGGCGATTGTATTCGGGAGTGAGCGTGCTCGGGCAAATATTCTTGGTGAGGTCGGTCCAGTAGCCGTCGGCGCAGACCCAAATTTCGACGAGCGTTGGCTCGTGTTCTTGCACGGGGCGATCGCTGGTGGCGGTGAAAGTGGCGATGCCTTTACCTGACCAGACCAGAGTGAAGGCGCGGGCCATGGCTACTTTGCCTTGATAGCCGACGCCGACTTCGTGAATGTGGCCTTCGATCATGGCGGCTACTTCGCTTTCCTTCATGCCGGGGCGGATATTTTTGCGGGCGTAGGCCATGCCGATTGCCGCTAAATCATTGGCGATGCGCATGCGCTCGATTTCTTGCGGGGTTTTGATCATGCGCAGTTCGGCGAGCAGCGGCGCAGCGTCAGTCACTTCCGTCGCGGCTTTGCGGAAAGCGTCAAAGTAGCCCTGCGTGAAAACCGTTGGCTCGCCCACCATTCGGTCGCAAATTTGCGAGCCTTGGTTTAGCTCTACCGCGATGCGTCCGGTAAGCTTTTTTTCGCGCAGCACTTCGAGCGCCGTGTCGAGCGAGCGCGCCGTTGGCGGACGCGGATCGGAGGGATGATAGAAATTGAAGGAGCGGACGTCTTTGTTCCAGGCGGTGTGCTGGGCTTCGCGGAATTGCGGCTCGAGGACGCAAAGAGTTGGTTCACCTTCGCGCGGGAAGACTACGATTTCGTAGCCTTTCATCGTCCAATAGTTGGTGAGATACAGAATATTGTCGGGAGCGCGGACGATTACGGCGTCGAGATCTTTCTCGGCCATCGCGCTGCGGAGGCGCGTCCATTTTTCGCGATCGAGTGGGTAGAACATTTTGTCGCGCCGTTACGCCGTTGCGTGCCCTTTCGATTGAAACGTCCAGGATTCTTCCTTGCCGCGGATTAGGCGGTAGAGGGCGGTGTGCAGCGGAGCTGGATGGTTGATGCGTGCTGCTTCGCGAGCTATGGCTCCGCCCAGGAAATCGATCTCCGTGCGCAGGTGATGTCGAATATCGTAAAGCATTGAAGGTGGATGATCGGTGCGCGCGCCGATTTTGTTCATTTCCCAGGGATCTTCGTGAAGCGTGATGCCGAGGGCTTTGGCTACGTCTTTGCCTTCGTTGATCAGCGAGTGAAGCAAGTGGCCCAAGTCAGCGAACTTTTCTTCCTGCGCGTAATGTGCGGAGTGGGGCAGTTCGGTGAGCGCCGCTACTGAATTTACCGAGGCGTTGAAAATTAGCTTCGACCATTGCGCGGGGCGGGCATCTTCGAGGGCTACGGCTTTGAGGCCTGAGGCGATGATCCAGTCGGCAGCGGTCTTTACCACCGAGAATGGCGTGTGGGTGGGCTCGAACGGGCCCATCCATGTTTCCGTGTCGAGTTCATATTGCACGTGATTGTCGCTGTGGCGCGTGCCGCTCATGAAAGTGGTGCCGCGAATGACTTTGGTCTTGGTCATATCGGCGATGATTTCTTCGCAGCCAAGTCCATTTTGCGCCGAAAGAACTGCTCCATTCTTGAATTTATGCGCTACCGGCCCCAGCGCTGCTTCTGTCTGCGTGGCTTTGCAGCTCACGATGCCCAGATCGCAATCCGGAAATTCGGCGGCGTTGGCCGTCGCGTGAATTTTGCCTTCCAGTTTGTGCAAGCCGGTGACTCGTATCGGATATTCGTTGAGCGTGCGCGCGTGTTCAGGCCGCCGAACGAACGCATGCACCTCGGCGACGCTCGCCAAATGCGCGGCGTAGAGACTTCCGATGGAGCCGCATCCGATGATTCCAATTCGAGGAGGCACGATTCGTTAATCCGGGACTCACTGCATGCGCTAAAAAACTGGCGGCAGGAGCAGCTTACTGATTCGCTGGGGCAGGGAAACCGCCATCATCTTTTGGCCGCCCGGCTCTCGACTTCTACAGGCGTGACGGGTCCATTGCCTCGAAGCGCCTGGAAAATGGTTTCCGCATTGTTGTGCGAATCCGAAATTATGATGCCTTTGTGCGCGAGCGCGTCCTGCAGCGCGGCGCTTACCGTATGCACCGGAGCCGCTCCGCCTTCTCCCATCCCTTTTGCGCCGTTGTAGCTGAAGGGTGAGGGCGATTCGATATGGCCGTAGAGCAGGTCGGGCATGTTCATCACGGAAATCGGCGTGTAGTCGCTGTACGTGCTCGTGAGCATCGTACCCTCGGCGTCGTAAACGCAATTTTCCATAAGTGCGGCGCCGATGCCGTGAGCGGTGGCGCCATGAACTTGGCCTTCGACGATCAGCGGATTGATGGTGCGTCCGCAATCATCGACGCAGGCGTATGCGAGAATCTTCGGTTGAAAAGTTTCGCGATCGATCTCGATGACCGCCATGTGCAACTGCGCCGCATAGGTCAGGCAGAGATTGCCGTATTTGCGTTTTACATCCGGAACTTTGAACGGTGCGCGATAAACGTAGCGGCAGTTCAGTGTGACGTTGGCCATATCATCCGGTAGCGCGGCATTGTTGACGAAGACTAGATTCGCGATGCCCCAATAGTTGATCGAGTTCTTCGTGCCGCGAACGCGGACTTCGGGCCCTTGCTCGCCCACGCCGAATTCCAGATTCTTTTCTTTCGTCTTCAGCGAAAATGCGGCGACGCGGGCCATTTCGGATTTCAGTTGCTCGACGGCGCCGTGAATCGCGGATGCGCCCGTGACGGCGAATTGGCTGGCGTACGTGCCGGTGTGGCCGGTGTAGACATTTTGCTCGCTATCGAAGCCGGGGCGAACTTTCACCATCTCGGGCGGAATGTTCAGAGACTCGGCCACGATTTGCGACGCAATCGTTTCGTGGCCCTGGCCTTGCGGCACCGAGCCGAGGCTTACGACGACTTCGCCATAAATATCGAGCTTGGCAAGCGCGGCCTTCGATTGTCCCGAAAATGGAGCATACGGATTGATGATTTGCGCTTGGCCGAAATTGTTCGTGCCCGAATCGAGGGTGGTGCCGATGCCGATGCCCAGGTAGCGGCCTTCTTTGCGGGCTTTTGCACGCTCCTTAACCCACTTGTCGTGGTCGATCAACTTCTTAGCGATGTCGAGCATGCGCGCGTAATCGCCGGAATCGTAAATGCAGCCGTTCGGCGTGGTGTAGGGGAATTCTTCCTTGCGAATGTAATTGCGCTTGCGCATTTCATCGGCAGGGAAGCCAAGCTTGTGATTGCAAATATCCATCACGCGTTCGAGGAACCAGAGATGTTGCATCCGCGAATAGCCGCGATTTGGCCCGACTGGGCATTTATTCGTGACGATCTGTGAAAAATCGAAGCGCGCATTCTTGAAGCGATAGGCGCCCGGAAGAACCTGCGACCAGATGACGCAGCCGAGCGGCTCGTAGCGCGGAAAAGCGCCGCAATCGTCGACGTGGCGGGAATCGATGGCGGTGATCACGCCGTCTTTGTCGAGCGCCACGCGCGTATCGAAAAATGTGCGCTCGTTTCCGTGGGCGCTGGCGAGCAAGTGTTCCGAGCGCGTTTCGGCCCATTTCACGGGGCGGCCGCCGAGCTTGCGCGAGGCCAAAGCGCAAAGCGCCATATAAGGATAATTGGTGATCTTGATTCCGAACCCGCCGCCGATATCGATGCTCTGCATGTGGATCTGATCGATGCCGACGCCGAGAGCGGGCGAAAGAAATTGCGCCGCGAAAGCGGGGAAGGAGTTATTCGACCAGAAATTGATGCGATTTTCTTTCAGATCCCATGCGCCGATCACCGCGTTGTTCTCGAGTGGAGTGCTCGAGAAGCGATGGAAATGCATGCGGCCGATTTTTACGACGTACGCGGCCTGTTTGAATGCTTTCTCGACATCCCCGAATTCGAAAACATCGTGGTAGATGACATTCGTGCCGGCTTTTTCGTGAATGATAGATGCATTCGCGAGGCCGTCCTCGGCGGTCAGCACGGGCGTTAGAATTTCGTAATCAGCTTCTACTAGTTCGGCGGCGTCTTCGGCGGCGAAGCGCGTCTCGGCGATTACTGCGGCGACCGGCTCGCCTTGGAATTTCACTTTATCGACGGGCAGCGCGTAATCTTCGATCGTCTGGCCTACGCCGGGACCGATCTGGATGAATGGCTTCGTGAGCGACACGACTTCTTTGCCGGTGAGCGTGCACAGAACGCCCGGGGCGGCCTCGGCGCGCGAAACATCGAGACGAGTGATGCGCGCGTGGGCGTACGGCGAGCGCACCAACTTCATGTAGGCCATGCCAAGGAATTTCTTGTCGTCGACGAAGCTGCCCTTGCCCTGCACCAGACGCGATTCCTCGCGGCGACGCACCGGCTGGCCCACATATTTTCCCGGAGGAGTGTGCCCATTCGAGCCGTTTTTCGCGGCGGGGCTGCGCGGAGGTCGCGTTTCGATGGCCTTTTTCTTCTTCACTCAGTTCTGCCTTTTCCTCTTAGATCCCAAAACCGCGCTATGACAGCGCTTTTTGCAATGAGTCGATCAACTTCTGAATATTTTTCTTGGCCAGCGGCTCAAGCAATCCGCCAGCGAGCGACGGGAGGCGTCCGGCGATTTGCGATTCGCCTTTCCAAATCACTTTAGTGCCGGTTCCGTTTGGCTCGAGATCGAAGCCCGCGCTGAGTTGCGCCGTCCCTCCCGGGACATCGCCCTTGCCGTCGTAGCGCGCGTGCTTGTTGGGATTTTCTTCTGCGAGCGACATCTTTACGACAGCGGTGCCGCGAATATGCGAAATGCCCACGCGCAAATTCACACTGAAATTCTTGTCGTCCTGCTTGCTCATGCTCTGGTAGTCGGGCAGGAGCGGGCAAAAGCGTTCGGGATCGACTAGAAAGTTGTAAACTTCGTCCGGCTTTTTCGGAACAACGAAATCTCCGCCGAATTCGATCTTCATTCAACGTCACCGTGGGCCACTGGAGTTTTTGCGGTGCTCGAACTAGCCGTTGCATCCGCCGCCGCGCGAATTGCCTTCAAAATATTCTGATAGCCGGTACAGCGGCAGGTATTTCCGGCGATAGCTTTGCGAATCTGTTTGTCCGTGGGGTTTGGATTGCGCGTCAGCAATTGCATCGAGGACATCAAGAAACCCGGCGTGCAATAGCCGCATTGCAGGCCGTGATTATCAGCGAAGGCTTTTTGGATCGGATGAAGTTCCTCGCCGTTCGCGAGGCCTTCGACCGTGGTGATTTCCGCTTGATGCGCCTGGAATGCGAACATTGTGCAGGATTTCACGGCTCCGCCATTGAGCAGAACGGTGCAGGCGCCGCAGTAGGTGGTATCGCAGCCGATGTGGGTGCCGCAAAGGTCGAGTTCCTCGCGGATCAGCTCAACCAGCAGCATGCGCGGCTCGACAACGCGCTCGTAGGCCTTGCCGTTCACGCGGAATTCGATGGGAATGCGATCAAATCCTGCCGACATATTCGTGACTGGCCTCCACATGTTCGCCGCGAGCGCGTCGTGCGGCGATGCCGATGGCGCGTTTGACCAGCGCCCCGGCGAGAACTCGTTTGTAATCGGCTGAGCCGCGCATATCGGATTGCGGATCCGTGGCGGCCATGGCCGCTTCAGCCGCGGCTTCAATAGTTTTCGCGGTGAGTTTCTGGCCGCGCAGCGCGTTTTCGCCTTCGGTGGCGCGAATGGCCATCAAGCCAACGCAGCCCATCAGGATGCGCGCGTCTTTGCACACATCGCGATCGCCGAGAGTAACGCTCACCGCGGCGCTCGCCGATGCGTAAACCGGAGCGCAGCGCTTGAATGCGACGCACGCGCCGCCCGTGCCTTTTGCCGGCGCCTTCACTCGAATTTCTTTCACCAGTTCACCGGGGGCGAGTGCGGTGGTGTAGGCATCGAGGAAAAAATCAGTGAGAGAAATATTGCGCTCGCCATTCGGGCCGATCGCATGAACTTCCGTATCGAGTGTTAGCAGTACTGCGCCCCAGTCGCCGCTAGGATCCGCTTCGGCTACGGAGCCGCCGATCGTGCCGCGATTACGCACTTGGACGTCGGCAATTCCAGCGGCGCAATCGTGCAGAATAGGAATCTTGCTCGCTTCGGCGGAATTTTCGATATCCGCGTGGCGCGCCATCGCGCCGATGTGAAGTGTTCCATTGTGGCGCTTGATGTGGCCGAGGTCGGGAATGTAATTCAAATCGACGAGCGCGGACGGCGCTGAGAGCCGCAGTTTCATCAGCGGAATCAAGCTTTGCCCGCCGGCTAGCGCTTTGGCGTCTTCGCCGAGTTCCGCGAGAATCGATGAGGCTTCTTCGAGCGTTGAGGGCCGGTAATAACGAAACGCGCCTGGATACACTGGATTCTGATGTCCTCGCTTCCGTTCGCGGTCGGCCACGAGGGAAGCAACGCACTTCTTTCGCGCAGCCGATTCTAAAGGGTCGGAGGCGGCGGTTCAACTGGCAATGCGAAATTTCAGAGCTAAATTCGAAAGAATCTGGATGGGAGTCATTTTGGATTTCGTCCAGAATGCTGGACATGCGTTTCCGAATTCACATTGCGACGCACTCGACGCTGTCTTATAGTTTGATCGTCAGCTCATGAGGCCAACCCGGGTGTTTCCCATCATTCTTGCTGCCGGCGATTCCAGTCATCTCGGATATCCGAAACCTCTGGCGCTTTTTAATGGCCGCACCGCGCTCCAGCTGGCGGTGGAGAACTGCGCTGGGATGGAGACGCCCATTGTGGTGCTGGGGCACCGCGCTGCGGCGATTCGTCCTCGCGTGCCGGCCGGCGCGCGAGTGGTGATCAATCGCGAATGGCGAACCGGGCAGTTGAGTTCGCTGTTGGCCGGTTTGCGCATCGTTCCCCGCGGCGAGGCTTTCCTGCTCTATCCCGTGGATCAGCCGTTGCTCACGGCGGCGCTGGTTGCGCGGCTGGTCCGGGCGTTTCAAAAGCGCACTGTCGGAAAAGTCATCGTGATGCCGCGCAAGGGCAAGCGCGCCGGGCATCCGATACTCTGCTCGGAGAAACTTCGCGGCGAGCTGGAGCAGGCGCGCACCGCACGTGAAGTGGTCTATCGCGATGACCGCCGGGTTCAATTTGTGCCGGTGAGCGATGTTTCGATCTGGGCGGATTTCGATTCGCTTTGGACATATCGCCGCTGCGTCCGGATGTTCCTGAGGCAACGGAAACCGCGCAAAATTTCCAGCGAAGTTATTTCCAAATACCGGCCGGCCGAAAAGATTTCTCGCGGGTGATTCCGAACTCGGCGAGGAATCTCGCCGAGATTTTTGCGTCCCTTTAGGCTGTGCCGCGATCCCTGCTAAATCCCAACGCAATTCCCGCTAGAGACGCAATCACCAGTGCCGAGCCGAGGACTGCAACGGCTTTTGGAAGTGAGCCTTGCATCGCGGTTTCGAGCAGCACGCCGAGCGGAAATAAAATCGCGCCGGCCAGCAGAGCTGCTGCTAACGCCATTCGCGCGGATTCTGAAAATCCTACACGGCTGAAGGCGATGCCGAGAACGACAAGCAGCAAGCCGAGGCCGATCCAGTGGCCGTGTGCGTCCACTTGGCGGACATAAATATATGTGGCGCTCGCATAAGCCTGCATTGAGGCTTGCGATTGCTGCGAGGCTTGCTCGGCGGCGTGCACGAACGCGTTCGTGAGCGAACCGCCGATGTTGTCGAGGGTTTGATGCTCTACAAAGACCGCGTAATACAGTCCGTAGCTCATGCCCCAAACTGCGAGCAGCAGACCGCCGATCACGAGTAGACGGCCGGAGCGCGTCATCGTGCGGCTCCCGCCGGAGCATCGAGCGTGCCCGTATAGCGCACCACTCCTGCAAGCATGCCCGTCAGAGCGACGATCACAAGGAAGCCGCCGATGTCGGCTATGCCGCCTGCTAACAATCCTAGGCGCAGCTCCAGAAGAACGAATACCGGCAATAGGATTGAGCCCGCTAGTAGAGTCGCGATCCAGATTCTTCTCCAGCGCTCGCTCAGAAAAACATACGGCTGGAAGAATGCCATCAAGATTGCAAGCATCCCGAATTCGATGATGTGCGAGTGCGCCGCAATGTTTACGGCCTT
>Ga0210383_10006405_pt1 | contig 10281 bp, 7 predicted proteins | sample IncBWC14OmetaG_FD_160072 | JGI IMG/M metagenome (GOLD analysis project Ga0210383, IMG submission 160072) | Forest soil microbial communities from Barre Woods Harvard Forest LTER site, Petersham, Massachusetts, United States - Inc-BW-C-14-O ...
CCAGGCCGGCCTGTTCCGCGACACCTACATGCGGGGCCTGGGCCTGGCCGCCTTCTTTGTTGTACCGGCGGCAGTGGGCTACGCTGTCCTCGCCCCTTCGCTGGCGGGCGCGATAGGGGTCGGCGCCTTCGGCGCGTCCGGCCGGGGGCTGATCGCGGCGGCGTTGCTTGGCCTGGCGCCAGCCATTATCGGCGAGACCCTGTTCCTGGTGACGACGTACGCCTGCTACGCGCGTAACGACACCACCTATCCGCTGCGCGGAATGATCATCCACGTGATTATCTGCGCTGTCGGCATTGCTGCCGTCGTGCACTTGAATGGCCCGGCTCTGCTCACCGGTCTCGGTCTCGCCTTTTCGGCCAGCAGCGTCGTCGCGGCCTGCTATCTGGTGCGCCACCTGCAGCGGGATCTTCCGCGCGGGCGCGAGCCGACGCTCCGCCCGTTCGTCCGCACGTTCGCTTGCGCGGCCGTCATGGCCCTGCCGACGTGGGCCGCCGCGCAGCTGCTGGCCAGCCATGCCGGCTCGGCACCCAGGCGGGTGGCGGGAATCGTCCTGATCAGCGCGGTGGGCGCCATCATCTACTTCGCTGCGCAAGCCGCTCTGGGTGCCCCGCAGACGCGGTGGCTGAGTGCGGCGCTCCAGGGCCGGTGGCGCCGCGTGGCGGGTTACCTCCCCGCGTCCTGGCGTCTCGGCGACATGCAGGCAGTACGAGGGGTCCTCAGGCGGCGGAAGCTCGACGCGGCACTCCTGCTCGGACCCGTCGCGGTGGGGGCGCTCGCTGGCGTAAAAATGAAGTACGCGATTGTCGCCGTGATAGCCCTGGTCCTGATCGGATGGGTGATGGCCAGGCCAGCCGTCGCAGCCTACTTGCTGATATTTCTCACCCCGCTTGTGGTCGGATTCACCGGGGTCCAGGTTATCCCGGTATTGCGGCCGAACGAAGCGCTCCTTGTCCTGTTCAGCGTGGCCATCGGCCTGCGGTGGCTGGTTGGAGTGCGCAGCGGCGAGCTCAGGGGGCCGCCACTGGACCGCCTCGACCTCAGCCTCATCGCGCTGGGTGTCGCGAGTTCTGTGCTGCCGCTCGTGATGATGGTGGTCCGGCAGCGTCCGATCAGCTCGGACGATCTCCTTTACAGTTTCGTAATGTGGAAGCTTCTTGCGGAATATGTCATTGTTCGTTCCGTTATCTCGACACGCGAGCAGGCGCTGCGGTGCCTGGTTCTGTCGCTGATCGTGGCGGCGATCGTCTGCCTCGTCGGCATCGTTCAGGCGCTCGGCTTTCCCGGCGTTCACGGGCTGCTGGCGAAGTACTACTCGACCACCGGCCTGGACACGTCAGCGGGCGGCCGCGGCGGTTCCTTTCTCGCGCTGCCCGCCGCCACGGCGGATCTAGCGATCCTGAACCTGGCCATCGCGGTGGCAATGATCAAGCGCGGCTACCCGCGCCTCCGATGGCTGGGCGGCCTGGCGGCGCTCTACGCGCTGGGTGCCGTGGCCGCGGCGGAATTCTCCACAATAATCGGCCTCGTCGTAGCGTTCATTGCGCTCGTCGTAATAACGAGATCGGGTCGGCTCGCCGCCTGCGCTATTCCGGTTGCGCTCTTCGGCGGAGTGCTGCTCTGGCCGGTCATCAGTACCCGCCTGAGCGGCTTCAGCACTGCCTCCGGTCTCCCGGTCAGCTGGACCGACCGGCTCTACAACCTCCGCACATACTTCTGGCCGGTCCTGTTCTCGGACAACAACTGGATCCTCGGGGTCAGGCCAGCAGCCCGCGTCGCTCTCACGAGCAAACGGTTCGGCTACGTATGGATTGAGAGCGGCTATACCTGGCTGCTCTGGGGTGGTGGCATTCCCCTGGTGGCCAGCTACATCGCCTTCGTCGGCGCGGTGCTCCGGAAGTGCTGGACCTACATCCAGCGTGCCGACACCGCCGGCATCGCCGCCACTGCTGTGACGGTGGCCGTGTGCGCGCAGGTTGTCCTCATGCTCTTCGACCCGCACCTCACGTACCGGGGCTCCGGCGACGCGCTCTTCCTGATTCTGGGCCTTGTCCGGAAGCTTCCAAGTCGGCCGACGTCCGTCGGCACCAGAAAACAGCCCGTGGCCGCAGCGCTCATCCGCCCTCCGGATCGGAGGGTGCCGGTGTGAAGCCGCGCGAAGAGTCGGCCATCAGATACGATCAAACAGGATTGGCGGTTGGCGGGAAATGACATTGTTTCGTAGACATGGCCGGTGGCTCATCGTCGCCGCCCTGGCTGGCATTGTGGGGGCCCTGCTGTTCTATGCCGCCCGGCCTACCACCTACGCCTCCACCGCCCAGGTTGACGTCGAATCTAATACCTCCACCACAGGGGTTCCGCTGGTCGTGCCGAACATGGCGACGGAGGTCCAAGTGGCTACCTCTGGGATTGTTCTGGGTACTACCGCTAGCGCGTTCCATGAGACGCCCAGCAAGATGACGGGGCACCTGTCGGCGAAGACGTCGGGGACCGGGAACGTCCTCTCCATCAGCTGCAAGATGCCGACGGCGGCGGCTGCCCAGCACTGCGCCGCCGTTGCGGCCGCTGCCTACGTCGCCTTCCGTGATCAGGTGACGAGCTCGGTAACCAGCCAGGCCCACACCCCGCTGACCGTGACGCTGGTGACGCCCGCATCGTTGCCGACCGCAGCGGCCGGGCCAGGCAAGAAAATCTTGTTGCCGATCGGTGCGATCCTCGGGCTGATGCTCGGCATCGGGGCTATCTTCGTACGCGACCATTTTGATGGCCGGGTGCGCGACGGTGCCGACTTGGAGCGGTGCCTCGACGCCCCGGTCCTGGGTGGGATCCCGCATTTGCGGCCAGGCGGGGGCGACCCAGCGCACGTCTTCAGCCAGAAGCCGCTTTCCAAGGCGGCGGAGGCATACCGGTATCTACGTTCGCACCTTCAGTTCCTTGCCGACTCGGCGTCGGATGGCGCTATCGTGCTGCTGGTGGCCAGTCCGCAACGTGGGGAGGGCAGAACCTGCGTGGCGGCCAACGTGGCGACCGCCTTGGCGCACGCGAATTCTTCGGTAATCCTGGTTGACGCTGACCTCCGGCGTCCTTCACTCGCCAAGGTCTTCGGGGTGGCCGAACGGCCTGGCCTGAGCGACCTGATCGCGGGAAGTGCCTCGCGTGATGACGTAGCGGTTCCGACCAGCCTGCCGGGGCTCCGGCTCGTGACGGCCGGCAAGGCGCCGGCCGTGCCTGCGGACGTTTTCGACCCCGAGCGGCTGACCCGGGCCTTCTACAAGATGAAAGCCATAGCGAACTTCATTGTCGTCGACAGTCCCCCTTTGCTAGTGGCTTCTGACGCGATCATACTGGCCCGCGCCAGCGACATCGTGATGGTCGTAGCTGATGTACGGCGCACCGAACGGGCGTCAGCGATCGCAGCGGCACAGGAGATCCGTGCCACCGGCCCCCGGACCATCGTTGGCGTTCTGAACGGCGTTTCCTCACCGAAGAACGGTGAGGGACTGCGCACGGTCAATCTTGAGCCGCACGCACCAGCGCGTTATTCTGACGTGCCAGCGACTCTGGTCGGCATTGTGCCTCCGCGGAGCACGAATGGCCAAGGGCAACATGAATCGCTGACCCGCCTTCGAACCGACACGGAGGAATAGACGTCGGCGTCGCAGGCACCCCCGTCCGACGTAGCCAAGACCATCACGGTGAGGCTTGGCGACAGGCGCCTGAGCGCCGAGCATCAGACGTAAGTAGCCGGAAGTCCTGTGAGCGCGTCCGCGTTTGTGCTGGTAGACGCAATCCTACTCTTCGGTAACTATACGATGTCCGAATAGTTACCATCAGGCGGCGATGGCCGTGACGGCATCAGACGGCGATGGCCGTGACGTATGCTTGGCCTCAGCCATGAGCATGGGACCTTCCGCGCGGCCGGTGGAGGCGTAGTGAATTGCAGCCGCATAGTTCAATAGGTACCTGTGTGAGCGGTCCACTGGGTATCCTTATGAGCGCCCGTCAGGCTCTGGTTGCTGTGGTCATAGTCCTCACGTGTGTAACAGGATGCACACAGGCCGGCGGTGTCCATGCAGAAAGCAGCACCGCCGCCGGTAAAATCTATAGTTTGTCGGTGCACGGAAATCATCTCGTTAACCAGAACGGGGATATTGTCAGGCTGACTGGGGTGAACCGGTCCGGCGCGGAATACGCCTGTGCTGAGGGCTGGGGAATCTGGGACGGTCCTACTGACACTGATGCAGCCATCCAGGCGATGATCGCCTGGCATGTCAATGCCGTCCGCATCCCGCTCAACGAGGATTGCTGGCTGGGCATCAACGGCATCAAATCGGCCTATTCCGGCCATAATTACCAATCGGCGATCGCAGATTACGTATCCCGGCTAGAGAGGTTCGGAATCACCCCTATCCTGAACCTGCACTTTTCTGCGCCAGGCAAGACCGTTCCCAACGGCCAGATGCCCATGGCCGACGAAGACCACTCCCCTGCTTTCTGGCGAAGCCTTGCCAGGTACTTTAAGAACGATCACCGGATCATCTTCGATCTATTCAACGAACCGTACCCGGACGGGAACCGGGACACGCCGGCCGCGTGGTCATGCCTGCTGCACGGCGGCAGGTGCCCGGGCGTTACGTTCCGGGTGGCCGGCATGCAGCAGCTGGTCGACGTCGTTCGGGCCACGGGAGCAACCCAGCCGCTCATGATCGCTGGGCCACAGTACGCAGGCGTCCTCGACCGCTGGTTGCAGTACGAGCCCCATGACCCGCTGCACCAGCTTATCGCCTCCATTCACATCTATGAGCCAAACTGGGCGCCCTGCGACACGTCGGCTTGCTGGAACTCCCAGATAGCAACGGTGGCCGCACGGGTACCAGTGGTGGAGGGCGAGATCGGCTCCAAGAACTGCAGCGGCAGCTCCATCAGCTCACTACTGAACTGGTCCGATGCTCATGGTGTGAGTTACCTGGCATGGGCCTGGAACGTGGGGAACTGCAGAATAGAGCCGTCGCTTATCACTAATTATAATGGTTCGGCAACCCATACTTACGGGCAGTATTACCAAGACCACTTGGCCGCGCTGCATAAATGAGCGTTATTCAAAACCCAAGTGATTGAGAAGAAGAAAAGCCCGCGAGCGGCATCGAACGCGTCGAGACAGGTCCGGTATGGGCGGCGATAGTCGGTCACAGGATGGCAAAGTCGTTGGTGATCCGGGTCTCATAGCGGTAGGTAGCTGAGCATGCGGGTCGGTCGCGTCCGATGGCCGGGAGACCTGCCTTCCGCAGATATGAGCCGGTCCTGCGGGCGGACCGCGGCGGGCGGTGTCACCGCTGCAGAGAGCGCTGCCTGGACAGCGGGGATGGTGACGCGGGCGCGGGCGCGGTGGTTCCGGTGCTGCCGGGCCAACGGGCATACGACTCGTCGCGGCGGCGGATGGCGTCCTTCGTGCCGGGCCTGCCGTCCGGGTTGTCCGGGTAAACTGCTGGTCGACCGCCGAGCTTGCCGGGGATGAAGGCCCGTCGAGGAGAATGCAGCGGCTGCTGTCGACCGCGGCCTGGGCCGAGGCCGGAGTCGCGAGGATCTCTGGAAAGGCCCAAATCATGTTCGCGTCACAACCGGGAAAGGTAGCGCTGAGATCAGTTATAACACTATTTACCTCTGCGCTTCTGGCTGTTACGGTAGCCTGCGCCTCAAGTGAGACGCCCGCTCACCGCCTCCGCTCTGGGATATTCTACGTTTCCCATAGCGGAGCCGGCACGAACGGGCTCAGTTGGGCAACCGCATGGCGTGACACCTCACTGATCGACTGGTCGGTGATAGGTCCAGGATCACAAATTATACTTGATGGCAGCACTTCGACCTGCAGCGTGTCACCATATGATTATAACCCCTCATCGCCTAACCCCGGAGTTACTTGCGGACAGCGTTACCATCCTTTCTCTATCGGCCAGAATGACATCATCATCGAACGCTCCACTGCCGCAGGGCACAACGGCACCGTAGTGATCGACGGCGGACGCGAAACCCCTTTGCCCTACTGCGGCCAGAAGTCGTACTCAGCGGCCATGGGCGCGTCCGCAGGTATTGACCTGAATGGCCATTCCGGCGTGGAGATCAACGGCATGGCCCGCAGCGGCATCGTGGTTCGTGGCGCACGGAATGGGATACTGATGCTCGGTGGAGGCCATGACATATTGCGCAATATGGAGATTTTCGACAACGGCTTCGCGATCTCACACTCTTGGGGCTACTCCTCAGACGGCAACGGCGTGCTCATGGGCGGCGCGGACAACATCTACGACCGGCTGCTGATCCATGACAACGGACAGGATGAATTCCACTCTGACGCCCATGGCTACAACGAGTCCGGGTCGACTTTGTCTAACTCATGGCTTGGCGCCATACGAGAGAATCCAAACTACCCGAGCGAGCCGTTCAACGACCTGCAGGCCTCTGGCCACGACCCTGGCTGCACCCACGCCGACGGGATGCAGATCTTTGCGCCAGGAGTTACAATGAGCGGCCTGACTTTCAACTATGACGTGTTCGGACCAGGTGTTAACCAGGACCTGTATCCCTCTGACCGCCACAGTGGCACAACCTTCTATGATGTAACGATCGATAACTCGCTTTTCCTGCCCGCCGCCAGTACCGATATCAATAATGATAACCCTGTGCAAGGCTGGAACTTCAGCCATGACACGATCTTCGCTACCCGAGGCGCGCTCGAGATTCCCGGTAATGGCAGAAATGCGATGAATGACGTGATAAAATACGGCGGCTTCGTTTCCGGGCCAGGTGGCTCGTGGACTACCTCGGGAAATGTCTGGTATGGTGGCGATCCTTTGCCTGGCACGCCCGCGCACCTTAACCCTGGCTTCACTTCAGTTCCCGCCGCAACGTCCAGTCTAGTTAATCTTCGCGCGGCAAACCTCACTCCGTCTGACACGACGAGTGGCTCTCCTCTGCATTCCTGGTTGGCGCTCCTGGCGCGGATCGATTCACTAAATCATTACAATTATGCAGCTGGGCAGGTACTCCATTGACATCCCCTCGAGGCGCACACCATCACCGGCTCCGGCGACATGCTCTGCCGCGTGGTAGCCCGCACCAACGCCGACCTGCAACGTGTGCTCGACGCGATCGTCTCCACTGAGGGCGTGGTCCGTTCGGCTACCTTGATTTCCCTGGCTACCCAGGTCCCCTACCGCGTTCTGCCCCTGGTCCGGGCCGCGGCCCGGCGCTGAGAACTCGCCTTGCTTCAGCTGGGCCTTCCAGACCGGTCACGAGACAGCGCTGTACGGGCCGGGGTGAAGCTCGTCCGGCCCGGGTGATGTGCGCCGGGCCTGCCCGGTCCGAGACTGAGGGTGCGGCCCGCACGAGCCTGCGGTACAGATGGGGGTTGGGACATGTTCGGCAGGAAAAGACGCGAGGAGCGGCGATTTGACCGCGAGGCCACGCGGTACCAGATGCGCCAGCGCATGCTCTCCATCGGCGATGACTACGAGATCGAAAACGAGCGCGGTGAGCGGGTGTTCAAGCTCGACGGCAAGGCACTGCGGCTCCGCAAGACCATCCTGTTCAAGGACATGGACGGTCGCGAGCTACTCAAGATCCAGGAACGGATGCTGCACATCAAGGACAGCATGGAGATCGAGGGGCCCGATGGGAAACGGGTCGCCATGGTCAAGAAGGCCTTGATCACGCCGTTGCGTGAACGGTGGATCATCAAGGTCGAGGACGGCCAGGACCTGCATGTCGAGGGCAACATTGTCGACCACGAGTACCGGATCGAACGCGACGGGGCCAACGTCGCCGAGGTGTCCATGCGGTGGTTCCGGGTCCGGGACACCTACGGCGTCGAGGTCGCCCCGGGCGAGGACGACATCCTGATCCTCGCGAGCACCGCTGTGCTCGACACCATGGCCCACCCGGACAGGTAACCAGGAGATACGGACCTAACGGACCTGGCGCGTGCCCGGGCGCCGCCTTGCGCGCGGACAAGGTTCGTAGCCTCTGATCATGCACCGGTCGATCCGCACGGCGCACGACGTGGAGTTCGGCGTCCCCTTCCTTCTGACCGTCCTGTTCCGCCGCCTGGCCTAGGCAGTCGGTCTACAACGCCTACTCGGGCGCCTGCCGCATCTTCTGCCTGAGCTATCTGCTCGGCAAGGCACCCGTCCTCTATGAGGACGGCGGGGCGATCCAAGCAGCTGTCCGCACAGCAACGACGCCCGGCCGCAGCTTACGTCGTCGATTAGCCCGGCTGGCCAGCGGGGTAGCCGCGCACGGTTACGTCGTAGATCAGCGTCTCGAACCGGCCCGGGTTGCCCTGCATCTGCGGCAGGCTGGTGATCCAGATCAGCAGGTACCGGCTGGCGGCCGCACTGGTCACCTTGAAGGTGGTACTGCCCGCCGCGGTGACGGAGCCCTGCACCACCGCGAAGCTGTCCAGCGTGGCCTGGCTGACCTGGCTGCTGTTGCCGATCTCGATGCTGACGTGGGTGCAGCAGGCGGCGCCGAACTGCACCGCCACCTGGCTCAGTCGCACCTGCCTGCCCAGGTCCAGAATCAGCCCGGTGCCCTTCTTCAGGTTCCCGAAGCCAGGGGTGAAGTAGTAGCTGGTGTGCCAGCCGGTGCCGCCGCCCAGCGCGTCCTGCGCCTCGGCGGGGTAATCGTCGCCGGGCTGGCCGAGCGGGTTGTACACGCTCACGCCGACCGGCTTGACCACGGCGGCCGCGGCGGCCGTGGCTAGCGACGACGGGTGCGTCCGGAGCGGCGTAGGGGCCGCCGCCCCGACCTGGGTCTGGGTCGCCAAGGCATGAGCGGTGCGCATGCCGGTGACAGTAATCAGCGTGGCGCTTATCGCCGCCGCGATCCAAACCGTCACGGCCGCGACGGCCGTCACAGACCCCGGATTGGCCCGGATCGTGCTCCACCGCAGGAACATGCCGGCCCGCTGGAGACCCGCAAGCCACGCCGACCTGGCCCGGGTGGTCAGCCTGGGCCGGGACCTGCGGGCCGGGCCAGTGCCGACTCGCCGCAGTTCCGGACCGGCGCTCGCCCGCTGGAGTATCGGCCCCCGCAATTCGCCGGGAAGCGCGGCCAGCGGGAGCACGCGAGAGAGCACCTCGGGGCGCAGCGCGCCGCTCCGGCGTTGCGCGCACCTTCCGCAATACTCGATGTGCCGGGCCGTCAGTTTCCCGATCTGCACGGTCAGCCATCCGTCCCAGCCGGCCAGCGATGCGCCGAGCTCCGGGCAGGACTGCCGCTCGGTATGCGCGATGAGCAGCGCACCGAGCGCCTTTTCCAGGTGGTCACGAGCCTGTTCCGCCAAGACGTGCGCTCGGCTCCAGGAGACCTCGAGCACGGTGGCGAGTTCGCCCACGTCAAGGTTATGCCGGAGGCTCAGCTCGATGACCTCTTGCTCTCCGTGCTTCAGGTCGGCGAGAGTGGCGCGGACCAGCCTCCACATCTGGGCTTGCCCGGCAGGGCACCTAGCCTCACCGGCCACCTCATCGAAGCCCGCTCCGGCAGTGCGCATCTGGCGGTAGCAGGCGCTCCGTGCCGCCGCGTAAAGGAAGGTGCGCAGCTGGCCGGTGTTCTTCAGGCTGTCCAGCGTGGCGGCGGTAATGAATGTCGCCAGCAAGGCACTGGCGGCGTGTCCGGAATCAGGCAGCATCCAGCGGCAATAACCGTACAGGGCTGCCGCATACCTGTCGTACGCAGCAGCCAACCCAGCCGGGTCCCCCTCAGCGATGGCCGCGACAACCTCGCTGTCATCCATTTAAGCACCATAGTCGAATCGCCTGCTGCGGCCAGTTTGCCGCATCAGATCGAGGCTGCGCACCTGCACTACGACCTGAGCGTCAGCGCGCACCCAGGATCGGCTGGATTCGGCGAGTTCGTGCTGCACATTAACGGCTCTACCTGCGTTGGCACAGGATGACCGCCGGGCCGTGCTCAGAGGTTGCCGCGCCGGGCCTGTTCCCGCTCGATCGCCTCGAACAGCGCCTTGAAGTTCCCCTTGCCGAACCCCTGCGATCCGTGCCGTTCGATCAGCTCGAAGAACACCGTCGGCCGGTCCTGCACCGGCTTGGTGAAGATCTGCAGCAGGTAGCCGTCCTCGTCCCGGTCGGCGAGGATACCGAGCTCGCGCAGCTGATCCACGTGAACCCGCGTTTCGCCGACCCACGAACCAAGCTCGTCGTGGTAGCTGCCCGGGGTGGACAGGAACTCTACGCCCGCTGCCCGCATGGCCCGGACGCTGGCCACGAT
>Ga0210383_10006408_pt1 | contig 10278 bp, 6 predicted proteins | sample IncBWC14OmetaG_FD_160072 | JGI IMG/M metagenome (GOLD analysis project Ga0210383, IMG submission 160072) | Forest soil microbial communities from Barre Woods Harvard Forest LTER site, Petersham, Massachusetts, United States - Inc-BW-C-14-O ...
CTGGGAGCTCTACAACATCGCCGACGACTACTCGGAGTTCAACGACCTCGCTGCGAAGATGCCTGACAAGCTGAAGGAGATGCAGGCGCTGTTCCTGACGGAGGCGGGGAAGTATCAGGTCTTCCCGCTGGATAACTCAGGCTTCGTGCGCTTGCTTACGGCGCGACCGAGCGCAGTCGCAGGAAAAACTGTCTTTACCTACACCGGTGAGAACTCCGGTATCCCCACCGGAAATGCTCCCAGCATTCTGGACAAGGACTACACCATTACCGCCGAGGTGACGGTCCCTGAAGGCGGCGGCGAGGGGATGATTGCTACTCTCGGCGGCCGCTTCGGCGGTTACGGCCTCTTCCTCAGTCAGAGCAACAATTGGTGGCTTAGAAGCACGGTGCTCAAGGTCGTGATCTGGGCGCTCTTCCTTTTGGGGCTGATTCTTACCTGGTTCGCAAGAAGCAAACATTGGACCGGCTGGAAGACGTGGCCCGGCTATGCGCTGATACTCCTCGCTCCGTTTTGGCTGGTAGCAGGAATGATTACCGGCATAGCGCAGATAGGCAGAGGCAGGCCAATCTTCGTCTACAACATGCTGGATCTGGAACGTTTCAGATGGTCAGGACCTTCGCTTAGTGCAGGCAAGCACACCATTGTCTTCGACTTCAAATACGACGGACCCGGACCCGGCAAAGGTGGCACCGGCGTGCTCTCGGTCGATGGCAAGGAGGAGGACCGTAAGACAATCGCGCACACCATTCCGCTGCTGATGTGCATCGACGAGACCTTCGACATCGGTGTGGATACCCGCACGCCGGTGGACTTCAGCTATGACCTGCCATTCCGCGTCAACGGAACAATCGACAAGCTGACCTACAATCTCGGACCGAGCCAGCTATCTGCAGAGGACCAGAAGAAGGTGCAGGACGCGGTCGCCAGAGTAAACGACTAGGAATCGACTCCCAGGCACTTCCTGGCCAGTGCAGAATGTCCCTTGCCGTGATATCAAAGATGACATGACTTCTCGTGAGCAACCCAATTCGACCGAGGCCGATAAGCGCAGGGCCGCAGTGTGGGCCGCGTCGCAGATCGAAGATGGAATGGCGGTAGGGCTTGGTTCCGGCTCTACCTCCGCGTTGGTGATTGAAGAGGTGGGACGGAGGGTGGCCGCCGGCCTGCGCATCACCGCGATTGCCACGTCCGAACAGTCGCAGCGGCAGGCGCTGGATCTGCGCATTCCGATAAGCGACTTCGCGCACCTGCCGAAGCTCGACCTGACGATCGATGGCGCCGACGAGGTGCAAGAGGGGACGCTTGACCTGATCAAAGGGCACGGAGGAGCGTTGCTGCGGGAGAAGATCGTTGCGATGGCGAGTAGTCGGCTGTTGATCGCGGTTGACCCGAGAAAGCTGGTGACGACGCTGGGTTCGGTGTTTGCCGTGCCGGTGGAGATTGTGCCTTTTGGCTGGGAGACGACGGTGACTCGGCTGCGTGCGCTGGGCTTTGCGCCGGAGCGGCGCATGAAGGACGATGGAACGCCTTATGTCACGGACGGTCAGCACTACATTGTGCATTGCGAACTGTCGCAGTCAGGGCTGACGCCGGAGCAGGCGGCCGAGCGATTCAAGGCGACCGTGGGGGTGGTCGAGCATGGGCTCTTTCTAGGCATGGCGAATCGGGTGGTGATCGGTGGGCCGGAGGGAATACAGGTATTGGAAGCGGCACGGTAGCCGATCTTCGACCCTCACATCACGCGAGGTGTACCCTATCAGGGCACTACCGGCGATGCCACACGCAGAGGTCAACCCGCTACCTGTAATTGCCCGCTTCATAAGCGATTCACGCTGCGATGCTAAGATTAAAGGTTGATGGCACAAGATAAATTGAAGTTGATTCCGCTGGGTGGCCTTGGCGAGTTCGGTATGAACTGCATGGCGATCCGCTGGCAGGATGACATTATCGTCATCGATGCCGGTCTGATGTTTCCTGAAGAAGAGTTGCTGGGTGTGGACATTGTCGTTCCCGATATCAGCTATTTGACTGAAAACCGCGACAAGGTCCGCGCGATCATTTTGACCCATGGTCACGAAGACCACATCGGTGGACTGCCCTGGATCCTGTCTGAGCTGAACGTTCCGGTGTATGGGACCGAGTTCACGCTGGCCCTGGTCGAGGGCAAGCTCGAAGAACATGATCTTCTCGATGATGCCGACCTGAATGAGTTGGTACCCGGCAAGCGGCTTACTCTTGGGCCCTTCTCGGTGATGCCGATCCGCGTGACGCACTCGCTGGTGGACTGCGTTGCCCTGGCGATCCATACTCCGGTTGGCGTTGTGCTGCATACGGGCGACTTCAAGATCGACCTTTCGCCGCCGGACAACAAGCCGTTCGATCTGCACGCGTTCGCCGAGCTGGGCAAGCAGGGCGTGCTCGTACTGCTGCAGGACTCGACCAATGTCGACCGAAGCGGATATACGCCGAGTGAGCGTGCGGTGCGGCCTAAGCTCGATGAGATTTATTCGCAGACGAAGAAGAAGCTGTTCTTCAGCTGCTTCTCTTCTTCCATCCATCGGATCCGGTTGGCGATGGAGCTGGCACATGAGCATGGGCGCAAGGTCGCGATCATCGGGCGGTCGCTGGACAACTCGACGGAGATCGCGCAGGACCTTGGGTATCTCGACCTGCCGCAGGGGCTGGTGATTAATCCGGGGCAGATTAAAGACACGCCTGCAAACAAGCTGCTGATTCTGATCAGCGGCACGCAGGGTGAGCCGATGAGCGCGCTGAGCCGGGCCGCGGTGAACAACCACAAGTTTGCGAAGATCGAGGCGGGCGATACGGTGCTGCTGAGTTCGCGTGTGATTCCGGGCAACGAGAAGTCGATCTACCGGATGATCGACCACCTTGAGCGGCGCGATGCGCATGTGATCCACGATGACGGACATTCGGGCCTGATCCACGTGAGCGGGCATGGAAGCCAGGAGGAGCTGCGGTTGATGATTAACCTGGTCCGTCCGAAGTTCTTCATTCCGATCCATGGTGATTATCGCCACCTGAAGCGCCATGCGGAGCTGGCAGGTTCGATGGGCGTGGTCGAGAGGGCGATTCTGCTGGAGGACGGCGACGTTCTGGAGGTGGACAAGAGTTCGGCGGCGAAGACGAGCAAGGTCACCGTCGGCAGGGTGTGCATCGACTCGGGCGGGACTTCGACGGACGTCGTCGAAGACATCGTGATTCGGGACCGCAAGCACTTGAGCGAGGACGGAATTGTGCTGCCGATTATTCAGATCAATAAGCGGACGGGCAAGCTCGAGAACGCTCCAGAGATTGTGATGCGGGGGACGGCGATTGCTGAAGAGAGCTTGATCGCCGAGGCGCGGCAGGTGGTGCAGAGGACGCTGGATGGCTCTTCGGCGGAAGAGAAGGCCGACTATGGCGTTATCAAAGAGAAGATCCGCAATGATTTGAAACGGTACATCCAGAAGAGCACGAGCCGGCGGCCATTGATCATGCCGGTGATTCTGGAGATCTGACACGGTCGTTTGGAAGCAGGAAGAGGCGCTCCTCGCGGGGCGTCTTTTCTTGTTGGAGTGCGGAAACACTTGGCCGTGGATACCTTTGACGCTTCCGCGACGGAGTACATCTATTGGTTCGCGGCAGGTGACGGCAGACAGGGGTTTGATTAGGCTGAGAACACGGCAGGCTGTACGCGATCGATCGAGGCCTTGGCCGGAGTGGGAATAAGATCCGAAGTTCGGGGCGAGGCCATTCAACATGATTTTGTCGTGCGGGGCCATCAGCTCTCGAACGTCTTCCAGAACCTGCTTGATCGTCGCGTTGCTCGCTGCGTTCCTGGCCGTAGCGACGGGAGCGCAGCAGCCGACCGTACAGCCTTCATCTCGGCCAAAGGTCGCGCTGGTGTTTGAAGGCGGCGGGGCGCTGGGGTTTGCGCATATCGGCGTGATCGAGTGGATCGAGGCGCACCATATTCCGGTGGACTACGTGGCCGGTACCAGCATGGGCGGACTGGTGGGCGGGCTGTATGCCTCCGGTATGAGTCCGCAGGAGATTGCGAACTTTGTCGGCGGCATTAACTGGACGGCGGTCCTGAGTGGGCAGGTGCCGTTTCCGGCGCTGAGCTACAGAAGGAAAGAAGACAAGCTGGCTTTCCCCAACCGGCTGGAGTTCGGTTTGAAGCATGGCTTCAGTTTACCGAGTGGATTGAACTCGGGTTCGAGGGTGGGGCTCCTGCTCGACGAGAAGATGCTGCCGTACTATGACCTGCAGAGCTTCGACGATCTGCCGATCCCGTTCCGCTGTGTCGCGACCGACATGACGACAGGGAGAGAGCATGTCTTCAAAGATGGATCGCTGTCGCAGGCGATGCGTTCGACGATGTCGATTCCAGGTGTCTTTGCGCCGGTGGAGCATGGCACGCAGGTCTACTCCGATGGCGCTGCGGTCAATAATCTTCCGGTGAATGTGGCACGGGCGATGGGCGCGGACATTGTGATCGCCGTGTATCTGGATACTGGTCCATTCGATAAGAAAAGCCTGAGTTCACTGGTGGGAGTTGCGGGCAGGAACGTTCAGATCATGGTTGCCGCCAATGAGCTGAACAGCATGAAGGACGCAAATATTCTGCTGAAGGCGGACGTGAGCAAGTTCACCGCGACCGAGTTCGAGAAGAGTGCAGAGATCATTCCACAGGGCGTGAAGGTGGCGCAGGAGCACGCGGCGGAGTTGGAAAAGTATGCCGTGAGCGATGCCGACTGGCAGGCGTATGTTACGCAGCGGAATTCCCGGCGCAGGACCGCTCTTCCGGTGCCCCAGTTTGTGGACATCTACGGAATGCACGGGGTGCTGCAGACCCAGATCGCCAATGAATTTACGCAGTATGTGAACAAGCCGATCGATACGCAGCAGATTGAAAAGACGATCGTCGACCTGCAGGGAACGGGGCTCTACACGAGCATCAGCTATAACCTGATTGATAAGGACGACAAAACCGGTCTGCTGGTGCGGCCGCGGCTGAAGGACTACGGGCCGCCGTTTCTTAATGTCGGATTATTTCTCTCGTCGAATAACGTGAACGATATCCAGCTCGGGCTAGGCGCGAGGGCGACGTTTTTTGGTATGGCAGGGCCGGGGTCTGAGCTGCGCGTGAATGCGTCGGTCGGGCAGTTGGCGGGCGTGAGCGGGGAGCTCTATAAGCCTCTGTTTGTTGGGAAAGGGTATTTTGTCGCTCCACGGGCCTACTATGCGCATGCAGTGTCGGCATATTATTCGGGTAGTCAGCAGCTGGCGCAGTATACGGAGGAGAGAAATGGGTTTGGCGTCGACCTTGGATACCAGTTCAGTTCGAAGGTCGAGCTGCGCGTGGGTGAAGACTACCAGTGGTACGGCGAGACGCTGAGGATCGGGACGCCGATCGAACAGGCGTTCCATATAACGCCGCTTGTGAGTAGCGCCCAGTTTCAATATCTGGGACAGGACAGCGTGCAGGTCCCGACGCGAGGGACTGAGATACGGAGCCTTTATACGTATTCCACACAGAGCCCGAATAGTTCAGAGGGCTACTCGCAATTGGACACGAAGATCTCGCATTTTATTCCGGTCAGGAGCCGTGGAATCATCCTTGGGATCGGCGAAGGGGGAACGAGCTTTGGGGCGACCAACCTGGGGCTGGCCGGATTTTCGCTGGGTGGTCCGCTACGGTTGAGTGCGTATGAGCAAGGGGAGCTGTTGGGCAATGACTATTTTCTTGCGCAGGCGGGATATCTCCATCAGCTGTTCAAGTTGAATCCGGTGATCGGAGACGCTGTCTATGTTGGGGGAATTTACGAGATTGGCAAGGTATGGGGCGCGGCACCAGGGACGCCGAGCTTGCCTTACGATGTCGCGGGAGCTCTGGTTGTTAAGACGCTGATCGGGCCGATCTATGGCGGGGTGAGCGTCGGTGACGGCGGCCATCATGCGTGGTTCTTCGGGTTGGGACGGATCTTTTAGTGCTATTTACTCTGCGGCTATGATGGGCTGGGCCTCTGTTTTGGGTCCAGGGTGGGCGACAGAAATGCTGCAACGAAAGCGACATATTGATGCGAGCGCGCTGGACGTGGCGCCGCGGATGGCTCGACTGAGGAAAAAGGCATTGGCGGTAGTGCTGATGGCCTCAGCGGTGCTGCTGGGTGCGGTGGCGTGGCCGTTCACCAAGGCACACCTGCAGGCCGTGGCGGTGTTGCGGCTGGTGAGCGGGCAGCCAGCGCCGTGGGCCATCGGCAAGTTGGTGACGGAGCCGGTCCGCACAAAAGACGTGCAGTTTGCGACCAACGCCGGCTTGGTGAAAGGACGGCTCTATCTGCCGCAACGACACCCGGATGCTCCGGGCATGATTGTGTTGCATGGAGTACATCATCTGGGGATCGATGAACCGCGGCTGGTGAACTTTGCGACGGCGATGGCGAGTTGCGGGCTGCGCGTGCTGACGCCGGAGCTGCCGGGTATCAAAGACTATCATGTCGATCTCGACTCGGTGCAGGTGATTGGGGAGTCGGCGAAGTGGTTCGCAGGGCAGACCGGCGGGCCTGTCGGGGTGATGGGGTTGAGCTTCAGTGGTGGGCTGGCATTGGTAGCGGCGGGTGATCCGATGTATCGTCCGGAGTTCAGGTTTGTCTTCGCAGCGGGTTCGCAGGACGAGATGGCGCATGTTGCGAGCTACTACCTGACCGGAGAGGAGGCGCGACCGGACGGGACGATAGAGCAGCTGAAGCCGCATGAATATGGTCCGCTGGTGCTGGAGTACGAGCATCTGGAGGATTTTGTACCGTCGGAGGACGAGGCGGCGATTCGTCCGGTTTTGCGGGAGCATTTGTATGAAGACAGGAACGCCGAAAAGCTGGCAGTGGCAAAGTTGAATGAGCGGCAACGAGCGGAGGCGGCGGAGTTGATGGATTCAAGCTCCGCCGTGACGAAGGCGAAGCTGGCGGCGTCAGACGTGAAGCACGCACAGGAGATGGAAAGATTGTCCCCGCATGAAACACTGCGGACGATGACGACGCCGGTCTATCTACTGCATGGGCAGGCGGATAATATTATTCCAGCGGCAGAGACGCTGTGGATGGCGAGCGAACTTCCCCGGACTACGTTGCAGGAGGTGCTCGTCAGCCCTGTGCTTTCACATGTCAATCTGGACGGAGTGACACCTGGGGTGCGGGAGCAGTGGCGGCTGGTCCACTTTTTTGCTCTTGTGCTGCACGCTGCAGAGAGGAAGTAGAGGAGATCGATGAGCGAGTTTGTGACGTTAGAGGAGATTCGTGCAGCGAAGGAACGGATTGCCGGAGTGGCGGTGCGGACGCCGCTCTATCGCGTGGAACGCGCACGGCTGCAGATGGAGAAGTTTCCGGAGCCGGAGTTCGATCTCTATATCAAGGCAGAGAGTGAGCAGCCGATTGGGAGTTTCAAGCTGCGCGGGGCGTACAACATGGCCTCGCAGCTGTCGCCGGAGGAACTGCAGCGTGGGGTGATCACTTATTCCAGCGGCAATCACGCGCAAGGTGTGGCCTATGCGGCGCGGGCGCTGGGGGCGAAGGCGGTGATCGTGATGCCGAACAACGCTCCCGAGGTAAAGAAGGCCGCGACCCGTGCGCTGGGCGCGGAGATCGTGGAGGTTGGCCCGGCTTCCTCGGACAGGCGATTGAAGGCAGAGGAGCTTGTCGCGAAGCATGGCTATGCGATGATCCCTCCTTACGATGCGCCGCAGATCATTGCCGGGCAGGGCACATGCGGGCTGGAGATTGTCGAGCAGTTGCCGGGCGTTGAACTGGTGATCTCGCCGGTGAGTGGCGGCGGTTTGTTGAGCGGGATTGCGACGGCGGTGAAGTTGTCGGCGGAGGCTGGGCTTGCAGACCCGAACGTGAAGGTATGGGGGGCCGAGCCGGAAGTGGCGGCCGATGCGAAGGAGAGCTTCTACTCGAAGACGCTGGTGGAGTGGCCTGCGGCGATGACGACGCGGACGATTGGCGATGGGTTGCGGACCCAGAGCCTTGGCGTACTGAACTTCGAGCATGTGCTGCGGTTTGTGGATGGAATCGTAACGGTGACTGAGGAGGAGATCCTCGCCGCCATGGGTGTGATGCTTAGCGTGACCAAACTCGTACCAGAGCCAAGTGGGGCGGTAACGCTGGCCGCCGCCTTGTTTCACGCCGACGAACTGCCCAGGGTAAAGAAGGTGGTTGTGGTGCTGAGTGGTGGCAATCTGGAGCCTGCGCTGCGGGAGCGTTTGGAGGGGGAGCTAGCAGCGGCCAAGGCTTAAGGGTAGTTGCCCATTCGGCGTTGGCAAGGAGAACAAACAGAAGCAACTTACACCGCACAACGCAATCGCCGCGGCCCTGTGCCTTCTCTTTCGATACGAATTCCATGAGATATCATTAAAGCTGGAGTTTCGCGGAGATGAGTGAGGGCGTTCCAGAGGAGAGTGACAGTTGGTGGGGAACGTGGCTGTCGAACCGACGAGCCGAACTACGGCGGCGTGAGCATCAGGTAATTCTCGTCTTGGCCTTGGTAATCGGCGCATTGACTGGCTTGGCTGTTGTTGCATTCATTCTGCTAACCGGACGATTGGGGATGCGCCTGTATCCCGTAGGTGGTGCACCGTGGCGGCGTCTATTGTTCCCAATTGGGGGCTCGCTCGCCATCGGTTACCTGTTGTACCGTTATTTTCCGAATGCGCGAGGCAGCGGTGTACCACAGACGAAGGCTGCGCTGTTCGCGCGTGAAGGGCGCATCACGCTGCGCACTGTGGTTGGCAAATTCGTCTGCACCTCGGCGACTCTGGCCAGTGGGATCCCGTTGGGCCGCGAAGGTCCGTCGGTCCAGGTCGGCGCGGGCATCGCTTCGGTCCTTGGTCGACGCCTTGGGTTGAGCAATGAGCAGGTGAAGAACCTGATTCCGGTAGGGGCCGCCGCGGCCATTGCGGCTGCGTTCAATACCCCACTGGCGGCGGTGTTGTTTGCGCTCGAGGAGATCATGGGTGATCTCAATGCACCGGTAGTGGGTGCTGTCGTACTGGCCTCGGCGACTGCGTGGATGGTTCTGCGACTGCTGCTTGGCAACAACCCACTCTTCAAAGTTCCACAATATCAATTGGTCAGTCCGTGGGAGTTTGCGGCGTATGCGGTGCTCGGAGTGGCTGGCGGTGTGGTTTCGGCGGCCTTCACAAGGCTTTTGCTTGGAATGCGGGCGCGCTTCCTGCGTTTCCCCCGGAAAACAGTCTGGTTCCAACCCTTAGCGGGCGGATTGCTCGTTGGTCTGATGGGTTGGTTTGTGCCGCAGGTCATGGGTGTCGGTTACGAGTATGTCGGAGACGCTTTAAATGGAAGGATGGTATTCCATTTGATGGTCCTGCTGCTGGTACTGAAGCTTTTCGCCGTCACTACCAGCTATGCTTCGGGTAATGCAGGCGGTATCTTCGGACCGGCCCTGTTTATCGGCGCCATGGTCGGGGGCACAGTAGGGACTATTACGCATCATTTGTTTCCTGCTTTTACCGCTACGCCGGGCGCCTATGCCCTCGTCGGTATGGGCGCTCTCTTTGCGGGCATCGTGCGCGCGCCGATGACTTCAGTCGTGATGATCTTCGAGATGACGCAGGACTATGCTGTGATCGTCCCACTCATGATCGCCAATCTGGTAAGCCTCTTCATTGCTTCACGATTGCAGCACGAACCAATCTATGAAGCTTTGGCGGTGCAGGACGGTATACATTTACCCGGGTCGAAGGCGCGCCAACGATATGGTCAACGCCAGGTAGCCAGCGTGATGCGGATGACGAGCCATTTGCTACCTGCTGAAATCACTGTACGGGAGGCGCGAGAACGGGTCCGATCGGGTGAGCTTGGAACTTGGATAGTTACAGATCAATTAGGGGTCGTTGGCGTGATCGGCTTTTCCAAGTTGGAGCGAGAGTTGGCCGAAGATGGGGACAAGAAGCTTGGTGACATACTTGATCCATTAACTTTTCCCCACGTCCACTCTGACCAGGGACTTGATTTGGCGCTCGAGCGCATGGGCGTGAATCAGATCGAACTATTGCCGGTGGTAAGCCGTGCTGATGTACATGATTTGAAGGGCATCGTGATGCTGCAGGATGTGTTGGATGCATACGGCATCAGCCGAACCGCATCGAACTTTGGCCCGATGGCGGACTCCTCACGCGCGACGGACACCACCGGAGCAATTCCCAAGAGAACCTAGTCAGGTCTTTGGAGACTTCGAGGCTGGATCAAATCT
>Ga0210383_10006410_pt1 | contig 10277 bp, 5 predicted proteins | sample IncBWC14OmetaG_FD_160072 | JGI IMG/M metagenome (GOLD analysis project Ga0210383, IMG submission 160072) | Forest soil microbial communities from Barre Woods Harvard Forest LTER site, Petersham, Massachusetts, United States - Inc-BW-C-14-O ...
AGATAGATAACCAGGTAGTTTTTGTCACCGCTAGCAAAGGGCGAGATATCGCGGAATGACGGAGAGCGGCTTCTGGAAGATCGTGCCGCTAGTGGCGCTGAATTGCTTCCCACACGCCAGGCACTGATAGATTCGCGTGCGCTTGTTCTTGCCAGCTTCGCGGGCAATCTTCGAAAGATGCGCTGGCCCAATGGCGAGCCGGCAAGATAGCTAGTGGTCGGACCATTAGACCAGCGCCCGGCTCGAGTGCACGTAAGGCCTTTATTTATAATTTCGATACACGAAAACAATCAAGCACTTGACAGCCTACGTCGTACGGTGGTACAGCGACTATACCTATATCGTGGGGGAGGTCCTTCATGCGGTCCTATGTCTATGGAAATACGAGTCTGGGGTGGGTTGGCCGGGCCAAAATCGCTCGTGTTCTGGTTATGGTAGGCCTGGTGCTTTTTGCCGCTGGCTCGGCTTGCCCGCAAGGCAGCACAGGCAGAATCTTGGGTACTGTCACCGACGAGAGCGGAGGCAACGTCGCCGGTGCCATCGTGACCATAACCGACGTCGCTCGGGGCGTATCGCAGACTTTGACCACCGATTCCGACGGGGAGTACGTGGCATCAAGCGTCGTGCCTGGAACTTATATTGTCCGGGCAGAGTACAAAGGCTTCAAGACTTTTGAGCGCAAGAACATCTTAATAGAAGTCGGCAAGGACGTGCGCATCGACGCTGTCCTGCAAACCGGCGCAACGACGGACACCATCACGATTACCGAGGAAGTTCCTATGGTGGACACCACCTCCACCACACTGGGCGGCACCATCAGCAATGAAATCATCAACGAACTGCCGCTGAACGGACGCAACTACCAAAACCTCCTGACCCTGCGCCCCGGCACTTCGGTTTACCCGGGCGGCGGCCCTTGGACGCAAACCACCAATGGCATTCGCCCTGAAGACACCAGTTTCATTGTGGACGGCATCACCAATGATGAAGCTTTCATGGGATTGAGTGTAACCAATGCGGCTGCCGTCCTCGGCGATGCCGCGACGCTTATACCCATCGATGCCATTCAGGAGTTCAATACGCAGGTCAACCCCAAGGCTGAATTCGGCTGGAAGCCTGGCGCCATCACCAGCGTCGGTTTGAAGTCCGGTACCAACCAGCTTCACGGCACCGCCTATGCCTTCGGCCGTTCCGACCAGTTTGATGCCCGCAACTACTTCGATCCCATTGGCACGGACAAGACTCCTGTCGAGCTCGAGCAATTCGGTGCCACCGGTGGGGGACACATCATCAAGGACAAGCTGTTTTATTTTGGCGCGTTTGAAGCTCAGCGTTATACCGTCGGCAACGCGCTTCCAGGGCACGTCCCGACATCGGCATCTGTCGGCGACCCGACCATCAGTATCCCTGACGCCATAGCTGCTATAGGCGGGCCAAGCAAGGTGAATCCGCTCAGCAACTATTTGTTGGGGTTTTATACTCCTAACGCCTCGCAGGGGACGTTTGTAACGCTTAACTTTCCCAACGAGAACAGCTCCAAGAACGCCATTGGGAAAGTCGATTACCACATGAACGATCACAACTCCCTAAATGGCTCCTATTTCTTCGGCAACGACACCATTGTGGGCATGGACTTCTTCGAACTCCTTGCGCAATTCCGCACCAAGGTTCATTCTCGTGCGCAAACCGCCGCCGGCCACTGGGCCTGGACGCCGAGTTCCTCTTGGGCCAACGAATTGCGCGGGGGTTTCACGCACTACACTCTCCAGATTGTCCCTGACGATACGACTTTCCCCTATAAGATCGATACCGGCATTTCCAATCCCTTGTTGGGCGGAATCCCGGATATCCGGATCGGATTGGGCGGCGGGTTCTTCTCGCAGCTGGGCGCCTTTCACAACTTTCCAAAGATTGTCGGGCCGGACAAGGTCTATGATGTGATTGACCAGATTTCTTATTTGCGCGGCAAGCACGCCTTCAAATTCGGCGGTGAACTCCGCAGGGACTTGGTCCATCAGGCCACCTACAGGGGCGGGCGAGGCCGCATTATCTTTAGCAATTTGGAGGCCTTTCTCGCCGGCACACCGACGAGCGCTGGATTCTTGGCTGGAGATCCCACGCGAAACATCTCGCAGTGGCTTTATGCTGGCTACATGCAGGATGACTGGCGCATTACCAAGAAAGTGACTATCAACCTGGGGCTGCGCTACGAATTCCAGGCTGTTCCCACGGAGGCCAACAATCTTTTCGGCAACTGGGAACCTGCACTCGGCTTCGAACAAGTAGGCAAGAACATCAGTTCGATTTACAAACCCGACCACAAGAACTTTTCTCCGCGCTTGGGAGTTGCTTGGGATGTGACTGGCAAGGGAACGACCGTCGTCCGTGCCGGCGGCAGCATTGTCTACGACCTGCTGTCCATGAGCACCTACATGTCTCAGCAGAACCTCCAAAATAGCGCCACGCTTTTTGGTCTCGGCACCGTTCCTACCGGCGCAACGATTTTCGACGCAGCGTGCCCGAGCGGTTGCCCCGGCGTCGGAAACATTTTCACTACCGGGGTCACCATCCCTGGATCAAGCCTAGGCTGGGTGAATCAAACCACTCCAATCTATCCGTCTAGCGTTACTTCCCTGGTAACGTGTAGCAGCGCGTCTCCTTGCAACACCTTCGCTATGAATCGCAATTTCCGCACGCCTTACGTGGAGAACTGGACTCTGGGCATCCAACATGCTTTCTCCGGTAAGGTGGGCCTCGACGTCACCTACGTTGGCAACCATGGAACTAGACTTCCCGGGGTCGTGGATCTCAATCAGCCCGATCCAGTAACGGGAGCTCTCCCCTTTGCCGCCCAGTATCCGTATATCGGCTTGATCAACGACCTGGGGAATTTCTATGGGTCGACTTACAACGGTTTGCAAACAACTCTCAGTTCTCGAAACTACCATGGCCTCGACGTCGTGGTTGGCTACACGTATTCTCATGCGCTGGATGACCTGTCCTCAAACTGGGTTGCATTTCTCCCCCAAGACAGCGCGCACCCGCTCTTGGACCACGCCAGTGGCGACGAGGACATTCGCCACCGTTTTACCCTGTCCGTGACCTACTCGCTTCCCGAGAAGAAAACCAGGAGCCAGCTCCTGGAAGGCTGGCACGTCAACAGCATCATCACGCTGCAAAGTGGCCAACCGTGGAATGTCAATGATCAGGGGAATAACTTCAGCACGACCGGCGAAGCCTCCGATCGCTGGAATTTCTTTGGCAAACCATCCGACTTCAAATCTATCGGTCCCAGTGGGATTCCCTGCTTTGGTCCGGGCGGCAACGGTGCTTGCACCGGCGCCATTCCGCAGGCCTGCCTCGCCGCTGCCGCAAGTGTTGGCCCTGCCGCACTGGCTACCCTTAACGGGACTGGATCCGGACTCCCTGCCAACGTTGCGCCAACCAACTACTGCTATATGGTTGGCAATTCGGTGCTGATCCCCAATGCTCTTCACGCCTTTGGCAACATGGGCCGAAACATCTTCCGCGATACCGGATTCCGCAACGTCGACCTGTCGGTCAGCAAGAGCTTCAAATTCAGGGAACGACTGACGGCGCAGTTCCGCGTGGAAACTTTCAACATATTCAATCATCCCAATTTTGCCAATCCGAATGGCGGCACCAGTACCTATGGGCAAGGGGCAACCGCCGATCCGTCACAAGCAGGTTCATTCGGTTGTGGCTGTTCCACTCCGGACAACGCCGCCTTCAACCCCGTGCTCGGTTCGGGCAGCAACCGTGCCATCCAACTGGGCTTGAAGTTTATTTTCTAACTGCGTTATCGAAAGGAACTTCGGACGGGGCCGGACATTCATCCGGCCCTTTCTTCGTGTATAAGGGATTATCGAAGATTCTCGGGAGGGTCTCAAACGATGAAACGCTACCCCTTCGTGATGAGCGCGCTGGCCATTGGGGCTGTGTTCGGTGGAATGGGCCTCGCCGCCGCGCCGAGCAAGGAAGTCGCTGCGGCTGGCGATGAACAATCGGTTCTACAAACGGACCGTGCCTTCGTCGCGGCCGCCACTACCGGCGACAAGACGACACTCGCCACACTCGCTGATTCGGATTTTACCTGGACGGATGCGGAAGGAAATACGCATACCCGGGCGGAGATCCTCAAGTCCGTGCCTAAACTTGCTCTCGGCGATGAAAGCGGAACCCGAGTCGAGCAGCGCACCTACGGCCAAGTCGGAGCGGTCATGTCGAGCCGGGAAAAAGTTCACGTGCTGCGCATCTGGGTGAAGCGCGCGGCAGGCTGGCGGGTGCTGGTTTACCACGAGGTCGCGCTGAGCCCGCAATCCGGCGCGGCGAGCGCGCCAGGGGTAAGCGACTGCCAGAATCCTTGCAAGACGCTGCCGTTCAAACCCAAAAGCGAAGCGCAGCAGGCCGTTATCGCTTCGTGGCAGGCCCTCGAGACGGGTGTGGCGAACCATGACGCCGCCGCCTGGGCTCCCCACATCGCGGACGACTTCGTCATGCTCAACTCAGCCAACGACCACCCCATGAGCAAGTCAGACCGAATCGCCACCCTCAATTTGCAGAAACAGACCGGACGTGGTTCGGCGCCGGCCCCGTTGGTATCGGCGCACATGTTTGATTTCGGAGATGCCGTGGTCATGACCTGCCTTCACGAACCCTATACTGGCAAACCCGTTCATGTGAGCCGCCTGTGGATCAAACAGGATGGTCACTGGATCATGTCGATCAGCTACCAGACGACCATTCAAACGGCGCCTGCAAAAGTTTCATAGAACTCTGCTTTAGCTCTTGCCTTCCACACCCAGTGTCCGCACCAGCCACGGGATGATCACCTGCCGGAAGATGACCGGGTCAGGCCACACTTTCACTTGCCGGCCCAGGTGTCCCCCCTGCGGGTTGATCCACGCTTCCTTGGGAACGTCGCCGCTCGTGAGTATCAAGTAGGCGTCCGAAATCGGCACCTGCGTGTCCAGGGCTCCAGCGATGAGCAGCATGGGCGCGGTCGGCTTTCCGAGGAGGTTTTGCGAAACGAGCGACATCTTGGGGAAGATGGTCGCCAGATCGTCGACAGTATGGGCGCCCTCAAAAATGGACATCAATGCTGGACCAAGACCGAACAGATACTCGCGATTCCCCAGCGTTTTGTTCAGCACAAAATCCTTCTGGAAAGTAGCATCCGCGGGCGGTGATTGTGCGACGACACCCTTCAGGCGAGCGTGCTCCAGGATAGCCAGTTTGGTGGCCCAATAGGCGCCGAAGCTTTGGCCATCCATGCCGATTCTGGTCTTGTCGACTTCCGGCCTGGTCTCGAGGTAATCGATAACGCGGGAGAACATGCGCTCGGCGGTTTCACTGGCTTTAATCGGCGCTTGTCCGGTGCCCGGCGAATCCAGGCCGACAAACCCGATGCCGTACGGCAAGATTGCGCCGAAATTCTCGGAGAGATCTTCTTTCCGGCTGTCCAGGCCGCTGATGGCGACCACCACAGGAACAGGCCCCTTCGGATTCTTTGGGAGTCGCAGATAGCCAACAATCTCCGAGCCTTCAAAGGGAATCCGGAGGACCTCCAGAGGAGGATCCAGCAGCCGAGAATGGGCAAGAAATGCCTCGATCGCTTTGCCGTAAGCCCGCTGCTTTCCCGGAGACGCGGGCGTGGGCCAGCGGCCAAAGGAATAGAGGCGCCACGCTTTTACGTAGAGAGCGCTCGCCTTTAGAGGATCGGAGGCTACTGCTGCTTTTGCTTGGGACATATAGCGGTCAGCAACCGCACTAAACGCAGCAGCCCACTCGTCGTTGTCGGAAGTCTTGATAGAAGCAAAGGCTTCCCTGACATCGGCAGGATCGAGGCCGATCAGCGGGTACATTCCATTTTCCGCCCGCTTGATCGCTTCGCTTTTGATCTCCTCAAGAGTCCGCTCTTTTTGCGCTTGGCCACACGCCACGCTGGTAGCCAGAAGCGCAACCACGGATCGCAGCAGCAAGCCACTCATACGGCCGACCATGTTCACCGCCCTCATGGTGCGCTCTTAAGTTTCTGGAGCGCGGTCTCATAATACCAAGGATCGTAGTATTTCTCGGGCGGAGGTGCATGGCCGCCCCATTGACCTTCCACTTCCGCTCGCAATTTGAGCACGTTCTTGAAACCCTCCAAGTCGAAGCGCGCATCCGGTGCATAACCACCCGGCCGGGTCATGCTGGATTCGTAGGTTTCCGCGGCTGCATCGGCCGGAAGATGCGACTCCTTAATCATCAGTTCCAAGACCTGTTGCTTGTTGGCTGGTGCCATCAGCCATCGCTGGGCCTCAACGATGGCCGCGAGATAGCCCACCAGCGCACCGCGATGTTCCTGGGCCCACTTGCGCAGCGTAAAATAGCCGGCAGCCTGGTAGGGTCCAATAAGGTCCGGCACCGAGCCGAGGCCGACGAAGCCCTCACGCTTGGCAAGAAACGAAGTCGGTGGGCCGAGCATGGAGCCGGCGTACTCCTTGTGTTCGCGCATGGCGATGAGCCGCTGCGGGGTGGCGCCGATGGGTTTCATCTGGTAGTCGCGGTTTACTTGCATGCCGCTGAGCAGCAGGATTTTTTTTATTTGCAGGGCGTAAGCGGTGTTGGGGGCGTCGACAATGAGTATCCCTCCGCGAAGATCTCCGATGGATTTGATGCCGGGCTGAGCAATCAACTCATTTTGCGAGCCTTCGCCACCCATCACAATAATCACATCGGCTCCCGCAAGCTCGACCATGGCCACGGCGTTGTCCACTGCCAAGTACGCAAAATCGCCCTTGCCGACAGCCAGGTTGGCGCGCAAGACATCGGAATTCGGCAAGTTTTCTGTTTCCACTTCGACGCCGTACTTTCTGAAAAGGCCTTGAGCCTCAGCAATGGCAACCGCCAGCGGCCGGCCTAATAGAGTTAGCAAATGGATTTTTATCGCGCTTGGATTCTCGGCAAGTGTCGACGCTGAGAACAGAAGAATTCCGGCCGAAACAACAAACGACACACAGCGCCTAACTTTCATACGACCTCTCCTCCGAGAGTGGAAGTAACATTCTTTTCACTGTGGCAGCGGTTTTGTTCACGGGTGTGGAGGCGTTGGCCGACAGGTATTCGATCACGGCGCGCCTTCGTTTAGTTTTTCAAGCGACCACTCGGCGACCGGCAGCGCATCGAGGATGGGCTTTCCGAGATTGGGGCAGCTCAGCGCGTACAGGCCGGTATCTGTCGCGGTCCAAAGGATGTTGCGATCCCATTCGATGAAAATGTTGTCCACGGTGCGGTCATAGCTTCCAAACTTTCTGAGGTCGCCACCCTGTGGAGGAATGAAATAAGCAATCTCTTCCGGTTTGTTGAGGTCGCCGATGTCGTAACAGCGAAGTCCGGCGATGAAATAGGAATAGGCAATAAACTCCTGACGAGGTTTTCCCGGAGCTTTCAGATGGGGTGGGTTGTGCGCGCCGAAGCGACCCCGCTTGAAACAGAAATCCCGGTAGGGCGCCTCGGGTGGAGGCACTGGACGGGGAAGCTGTGCGACAGCAACGGGATGCTCCTCGTCTCGGATGTCGATCACCCAATTCGGCAGATAGATCTGGTTACAATCGGAATTCGTGGTCTCTCCGTTGGTTAACACGAAACCCCGCTCCAGTATCCCGCAATAAATAGTGTGGAACGCAATACCCATTCCCGAATACTGCGCGGGGGGCTCGAACCGGCCAATCTCCTTTTGATGTTGCGGGTCGGAAAGATCGAGAATAATGAAGCCATTCGATCCGAACGCACCATAGCCGCGGTTGCCACCATCTTCCAGCTTCTTGGGGACATAGACCGGACCGTGCAGCCCAGCGAACGGCGTTTGGTCCGCGACGACTCTGGGCGGAACGAGCTTGGACCAGATCCACTTGTTGTATTCAGCTTCCTCGCCCTTCCGCGATCCCGGGACCCACCACATGGACACTTCTTTGGCGCTGCTCGGGTCAGAAGCATCCACGATCATATTGCCGTTGACCAGTTGTCGGAAATAGGAGGGCTGGTGGATAAACGATTCGTCGGGGGCGGTGTCCAGATAGGCGTATTTCCCTCCGTCGTAGTAATTTCGGTGCGTGCCCTGACCAGTGGCTCCGGTGCTGAACTCTGAGAGCTTGGTGATCCGCAAGGGATCCGTGACATCGTAGAACCGCACACCGCGAAGCCCTTTATAGTTCTTGCGCTTATCGTCCAGATGCGGATCGTCGTACTTGCCCATCGGGGCTTCGGGCGTCGAATCGGTTATGGGACTTTGTGCCCCGGTCATCAGAATCCATTTTTTAAGATCCTTGTTATAGGCAACTTGGACCTGGTTACCCTCGAACCCTCCTTTATTGTACATTTGCGGCTTGCGTACATCGCTGATGTCGATCACGTCGCCTTGCTGGAACATGTAGCGTCGGTTCCCGATCGACATCAGCTGCATCTTGCCGTTGCGCACCTGCCCGGGAAGAAAATGGGCTAGCAGCTCCATATTGCTGATATACATGCGGCGATCGAGGTACGTGAGGCTATTCGGTGTGGGGTGGCCGTGGTGGTCCGCCCATGCCGTGGCCCGGGACCCAACAAGCGCCAAACCGGCCCCCGCCATACGCTCGAGAAACTCTCGTCGGTTCGGCCGAACATTCTTATTTAGAATGTCTTTGGCGTCTTTCGCTTTTGACTCGCGTACCCTTTTCTGACGCCCATCGCTCATGTGTCCCTGCTCCCATGTTCCTAATCGCGGCCCGCGATCTCGGACTTCCCTGCCCAAACCATAACGTTCTGTCGGACCGCTACGAAGTAGGTTAGGAAAGCCCCGCCCTATCTGCTGTCTCGACCAATGCCGGTGTTCCCCCAACAGCTCGCATGCCCCTAACCACCGAAGAATTCCTCCCACTCCAAGCTGCCCAACGCAAACCAGTGGTTGGACCGCTGTACCACCAGGGGATAAAACCTGTCAAGACTATTCTTGGGCAAGTCGCATCAGGGGCCTCCTGAGGCTGATTGGCTTAAGCCACGTTGCTGGGGTATAGTGGTCGGACCAAGATTGACTCGGGCGAGCCGGTGCACGCGCCAAGACGCCTCCTGCTGAACGACCGCGCTAAACACTTTCTTGGACTGGCATGTACGCGACCAACACCGAGCGACCCTAGCCTTCTTTCCTGGGTTCGCGTGTTCTGTTGATCTGCCAACAATCGAGGAACCGGCTATCGGCTCGAGACCGTATAAGTTCCCGGAGGTCGACCAAAAGATGTCTATTGCCACCATCAATCCTGCCACTGGAGAATTGCTCAAGACCTTTGAGCCGCTAACGGATTCCGAGATTGAGCGAAAGCTCGAGAAGGCCGCCGCTGCATTCCTGAAGCACCGCAAAGTCCCCTTCGCGGAGCGCGCGCGCATGCTTCTCGCTGCCGCGACCATCCTGGAGAATGAGAAAGAAACGTTCGGCCGAATCATGACCACGGAAATGGGCAAGACGTTTCGCTCCGCCGTGGAAGAAGCCGCCAAGTGCGCGTGGGTCTGCCGATATTACGCCGAAAACGCACAACAGTTCCTCGCCGATGAAGTCGTCGAAACAACTGCAAGCCAGAGTTACATTCGTTACCAGCCCCTCGGGCCTGTTCTTGCGGTAATGCCCTGGAATTTTCCATTTTGGCAAGTGCTGCGTTTTGCAGCACCGGCATTGATGGCCGGCAACGTCGGGCTGCTCAAGCACGCTTCGATTGTTCCGCAAAGCGCGCTGGCGATCGAGGATCTCTTTCTCAGAGCGGGATTCCCCGAAGGAGCGTTTCAGACGCTGCTGATTGGTTCCGAAAAGGTTGAACGAATCCTCGGGGATCCGCGCGTCATGGCCGCAACGCTGACAGGAAGTGAAGGCGCGGGAATCCAGATCGGCGTGGCCGCTGCCAAGAAAATCAAGAAAGTCGTGCTGGAGCTCGGTGGAAGCGACCCATTTATAGTTATGCCTAGCGCCAATCTGGAAGCAGCCAGCACCATCGCGGTCAAGGCTCGCATTTTCAACAACGGACAATCCTGCATCGCGGCCAAGCGATTCATCGTCGCAGAATCCATTGCCGATGAATTCGAACATAAGTTTGTCGGCAAGATGGAAGCGCTCGTGGTGGGAGATCCGTTTGATGAAAAGACGGAACTAGGGCCACTGGCTTCGGCCCAGGGTGTAGCCGACCTGGACCACGACGTTCAAAAAAGCATTGCCATGGGTGCGCGTGTTTTGACCGGGGGGAAACCCCTGG
>Ga0210383_10006411_pt1 | contig 10277 bp, 9 predicted proteins | sample IncBWC14OmetaG_FD_160072 | JGI IMG/M metagenome (GOLD analysis project Ga0210383, IMG submission 160072) | Forest soil microbial communities from Barre Woods Harvard Forest LTER site, Petersham, Massachusetts, United States - Inc-BW-C-14-O ...
CTATCGCGATGGAAAATTTGTGAACCTGGCGTCTATTCTTCGAAGAACGACCCTCGAAGCCGTAAGCAGCTGGCGAGAAGGAGACGGGGCCACGCTGCTCACAGATCTAATGGATGGAATCCTCCGGGTTCGAGGAGAAAGCGTCCAAATGCTGGCTTCCCCCACCGTCCTTCCACCGTCTCTGGTCCTCGGGATGGCGGAGACCGAGGACGGCAGAATCTGGCTAGGAACTTTAGCGGGTCTCTTCTATTTCGCAGATGGGCGGACTACACGCGTTACAGGTATTTCCAACGAGAAAATCAACTGTTTGTTACCCGTGGGTGACCGGGAATTGTGGGTCGGTACCAGTAAAGGATTATATCGATCGGATGGCACTCTATTCAGCAGAGTTAAGTTGCCGCGAGCCGTGGCCGGCGTCCAGGTTCTCGCTCTTTTGCGGGACCATGATGGCAACGTCTGGGCCGGGACAACGCGAGGTCTTTTGCGCATCAACGCCTCCGGCGTTTCGTTCTCCGATGAAGGCGACTTCGGAAGCGTAGGTATCAACACTCTCTTTGAGGATCGCGAAGGGAATCTCTGGGCCGGAGGTGGACGTGGCCTGGAGCGCATCCGAGACGGCACATTTGTGACCTACACGCTGGCCGCTGGAAGCCCGCCCTCCAAACAAGGCGGGCCGGTCTATGCAGATCGTGAGAATCGCACGTGGTTCGCTCCCGACGGAGGTGGCTTGTACGTCATGAAGGACGGCCGAGCTCAGGCGCTTAAGTCGTCTCTGCTTGATAAGGAAGTGATCTACTCCATAACTGGCCTCAAGAACGAGATTTGGATCGGCACACAACACCGCGGTCTAATACGTTTCGAATACAGAGATGGACTGATAGGCGGCAAGACCTACACGGAAGCAAATGGTCTCGCCGAAAACAGCGTGTTTGCGGTATATCAAGCCCGGGATGGGGCAGTGTGGGCCGGAACCTTGACGAGCGGCGTAAGTAAGTTCAAAGACGGAGGTTTTGTAACGTACACGACGGCTGACGGTCTCGCGTCGAACACGGTCTCGGCAATCCTGGAGACACGCGACGGAACGATTTGGTTTGCCACTCCGAATGGCTTGAGCTCATTGTCGCGCGGGCATTGGACGGCCTATACGACGGGAGACGGGCTGCCCTCCAACAGTGTGAACTGCCTTTTTGAAGACGTCTCCGGCGTCCTCTGGATTGCAACGTCCAGGGGACTGGCCTTCTTCAAATCGGGGCACGTGCAAGTTCCTCGCGATGCTCCGGACTCGCTGCGCGAAGAGGCCTTTGGAATGTCTGAAGATAAGGAGGGACGGCTTTGGATCGCGAGTTCAGATCACGTATTGCGCGTGTCAAATCAGAAGTTATCCAGCGGAGTCTTAAGCTCGGCGGAGGTTTACGAGTATGGGGCCGCCGATGGCCTGCCAAACACCACGGGAGTGAAAAGAAGCAGATCCGTGGTTGCGGATGGGGAGGGAAGGATCTGGTTTTCGTTGACTCGCGGCCTAGCGGTTGTGGACCCGTCTCATATCACGAACAATTCTGCTCCGGCACTGCCTCACGTCGAGGCCATTATGGCGGATGGCAATCCCATAGCTGTTGACACGTTGGCTCGGATTCCTTCCTCTCGTAAACGGATAACGTTTATGTATTCGGGATTGAGCCTTGCGGTGCCGGAGCGCATTCGGTTTCGATATTTTCTTGACGGCTTCGACCGTAGCTGGAGTGAGCCGACTGCAGCCCGCGAAGCGGTTTACACGAATCTAAGTCCGCGCTTGTACCGGTTCCGCGTGATCGCCAGCAACAGCTATGGGCAGTGGAATGATTCCGAGGCTGCGATTTCGCTCGAAGTCGATCCGGCGTTTTGGCAGACAGGGTGGTTCCGCGTGTCGTGTCTGGCCACCTTTCTGGCATTGCTCTGGGCCCTTTATCAACTGCGGCTCCGTCAAGTGGCGCATCAGTTCAACATTCGGCTGGAAGAGCGCGTCATCGAGCGCACACGCATTGCGCGGGACCTGCACGATACACTGCTGCAAAGTTTTCACGGATTGCTGCTGCGGTTTCAAACGGTTTCTAACTTACTCCCGGCAGGCGAGCCCAAACAAAAACTCGATAGCGCCATCGACCGGGCCGCGCAAGCGATCACCGAGGGCCGGGATGCCGTACAAGGGTTGCGTTCCTCCACGGTCGAGACCAACGATCTGGCCTTGGCGTTAAACACTCTGGGTGAAGAACTCGCGGGCGATGAAAGCAACCCGAATTCTGCCAAGTTTCATGTGGCAGTGGAGGGGACGCCACGAAACCTCCGTCCGCTCCTGCGGGACGAAGTCTACCGGATCGCGGGCGAGGCACTGCGCAATGCATTCCGGCACGCCCAGGCGGGGCGGATCGAAGTGGAAATCCGGTATGACGAACGGCAGCTTCGGTTGCGCATGCGCGATGATGGAAAGGGCATCGACCCGAAGCTGCTTAGTAGTGAAGACGGGCGCGCCGGACACTACGGGTTGCATGGCATGCGCGAACGCGCCAAGGTTGTGGGCGGCAAGCTGGCCGTTTGGAGCGAGCTCGATTCTGGTACAGAGGTTGAGCTGAGCATTCCTGCCTCTCATGCTTACGACCCATATTCCGCTCGCCGCCGTTCCTGGCTGACTGAAAAATTATCGGGGAAGTTGTCTGGGAAAGACACCGAGATGAAGTCATGACTGCCGATTCCAGCTCGATTCGGATCCTGGCGGTCGACGACCATGCCCTCCTCCGCGAAGGGATCGCTGCGCTCGTAGCAGGTCAATCGGACATGAGTTTGGTCGGCGAAGCATCGAATGGTCGCGAAGCGATTCACCAGTTCCGTACGCACCGCCCGGACATCACCCTAATGGACTTGCAGATGCCGGAAATGAACGGCCTCGATGCCATGATCGCGATTCGCGGTGAATTCCCCGAAGCACGAGTCATTATACTGACCACCTACACTGGCGACGTGCAAGTTGTGCGCGCGCTCAAAGCAGGCGCACGGGCTTACCTGCTAAAAAATCTGTTGCATAAGGAACTGTTGGAAACGATCCGGGCGGTGCATGCCGGGAAAAAGACGGTTTCGCCGGACGTGTCCTTTCAACTTGCAGAACATGCCACCGATGATGCGCTGACCCCAGCGGAAGTGCGCGTCCTGCGTCTGATTGCCGAAGGGCGTGCCAACAAAGAGATTGCGGCGCAGCTCTCGATCAGCGAAGAAACTGTCAAGGGTCAAGTCCGGAACATCCTCTCCAAATTGGGCGCCAACGGCCGAACCCACGCCGCGATGATCGGCGTGAAGCGCGGAATCATCGAGTTTTAGTTTGCTCAAAAGAGTGAGTTGCGCAGCCCTTTTGAGGCTTCCAGGTCGCGTTGGCAGTCTCGTAAGCTGGAACGCGTTGCATAATTCACCTAAGTCATTGATTCCATTGGCCCGGAGTGGGGTGATGCAACAGCTTCTTGATATCCATTGAGACGCCTTTTCTCGACCTTCGCCCGCGGTTCGCCTGGTGCCGGCCTTCTGTTGATGAGGCTGGTTGCAGGTATTGCATTGGTTGTTCATGGGGTTACGACACTCCGGGGTCAGACTGCGATCGGAGCGGTCATACTTCAGGTGCCGGCGACCGGAGCAGGAATACTGCTGCTCGCAGGTTTATGGACACCCATCGCGGGGACACTGGTGACGCTCATCGAGCTGCGGAGCATCTTCTCGGAAGCGGGAGATCCGTGGATCTATCTCCTGTTGGGAACCCTCGGTGCCGCGCTGGCACTGCTCGGACCTGGCGGCTGGTCGGTCGATGCTTACCTTTTTGGATGGAAGCGCATCGACCCTCCAGATCGCAAGAGTTAGGTTTTCGTACTTCTTTTGGGTTAGTCCTCACCTACTCAAAAAGGGTTTTCCTCCCGTCCGATATGGTGTGCGCGACGACTCCATCTGGGGTTGTCCCGAGACCGGGCTGTCTCCACAATGTGCGTAATGAACAAAGGGGCTAACAAGCGTGCAACGTTGCTAGATTAGGGGACAGCCCATGGCTAGCGTCGCAGTATTCATCGGAGATCCAAAGCCGTCGGAACAGATGCGCAAACCCGAGAACGTCGCTCTGCGCCAAGAAGCTGATAAGAAATCAATGTGCGACGAGATCATCGGAGCCTCTTCCGCCTTGCAAAGGGTACTGTTTCTTGTATCCAAGGTTGCTCCGACGGACGCAACCGTCCTGGTCACTGGCGAAACCGGAACGGGGAAGGAACTGCTTGCGCGCGCGATCCACAGGCGGTCCCGGCGCTCCTCACGCGCTTTTGTGACTGTGAACTGCGCTGCCATCCCGCGGGATTTGATCGCTTCAGAACTGTTTGGTCATGAGAGAGGCGCCTTTACCGGGGCGATTCAGCGGCGTTTGGGCCGCTTTGAATTGGCTGAAGGAGGCACGATCTTCCTCGATGAAGTCGGAGAGCTTCCTGCCGAAACCCAAGTCGCGCTGTTGCGTGTTTTGCAGGAACACGAATTTGAGCGTGTTGGCGGAACTCGATCCATCCAAACAAATGTGCGAGTGGTTGCTGCCACGAACCGTAACTTGCAGGCGGCCATTGCTGCGGGCACGTTTCGTAGCGATCTGTTTTACCGCCTCAGCGTTTTTCCGATTGAGATTCCTTCTCTGCGGGAACGACGGGAAGACATTCCCGTGCTGGTCGAGTACTTCATCGATCACTTCGCGAGGAAAGTTGGAAAGAACATACTGGGGCTAAGCAAAAAGTCCCTGGACGCGCTTCAGTCGTATGCTTGGCCAGGAAATATTCGCGAACTGCAAAATGTTATTGAGCGCTCTGTTATCGTGTGCGAAACAGAGGATTTCTCGCTGGATGAGAGTTGGCTTTCACGGCAGCCTCTTCTAACCGAGCCGAAAAGCCAGTCGGAGCTCTCTAAAAAGTTCGCTGCTCAGGAAAAAGAGATGATCGAGGCGGCCTTGAGCGAAAGTGGAGGTCAGGTGTTCGGACCGTCCGGCGCGGCTACCAAGCTGGGGATTCATCGATGCACCTTAGAATCAAAGATTGCCTCCTTGAAGATCGACAAGTATCGCTTTAAAGCGGCAAGCGCCTCGAAAAATATCCTAACGCGTCTGTAGCTACTCGAAGAAAGCACTTCTCAACATGCTGTAGGCGTCCTGAGGGCTCTATGGAGGAGCGGCGGGGTGGGTTTTGTTGTCAGCCGAGGGACCATCGGATAGTCCGCGCGATAGAGTGCAGATCGCTGGACGCGACGGCCCGATCGATTCCGTTGCGACCACTACGGCTACTACTGCGTGAATTCTTCGAAGACCCTGGATGAGCGCGCTCATGGCCCACTTCCTGTTTGGTTATCCTTCATTCGACGACTAGTCCGAGTTGCTGCTGCAAAGTCAGGTTGTCCTCGATGTGCCAATTCTCAGCGATCCGTCCGCGAGCGATGCGATAGATGTCCGTAGCGATGAAATTGATCGTCTGCCCTTGCCCTTGGATCTGTTTGAAGCGTCCGGTGAAGTGACCGTGGAAGCGCAGGTGCGCGACGACACGATCGCCGGCTACGATCATCTGCTCAATGTCGCAACCCATGTCGGGGATCGCGGCGCGCATCACTTTCGAGGCTGCTAGAGGTCCGGTGAGTCCCTGCGGGCGTCCCGGCGGCAGCGTATTGTCGATGAAGTTTGGCGCTAGCGCGGCGCGCGCGAGTGCTTCGTCGCCGGTATTCCAGAAGGTCGCGTAGCGCCGCGCGGCGATGATTTGAACGTCGACCTGTGCTCTCGGCACGCTCTGATCAACGATCAGGCTGCGCGGCTCGATCAATGCGGTTTCAGCAGCCACGGCCGGAGTAGCAGAGACATCGCCACCTGCCCTGAACACCCATTCGGGGCTCAGGCCCTTGGAGTTTCGAAGACGGAGGGAATGCTCTGCCGGTCGGCTCCACGTGTTGCTCAGATTCTGTCCGCCTATTCGCCATTGGCCTGATCGGGACTCAGAGGAGCGGGTTTCGGCGCCCAGAACCACGACAAACAAAAGGGTGCTGCTCCATGCCGCCATTGCCAGCGACAGTTTACGGTCCTTCATGGGCATCTGCGTTGTCCTCCTTGGATTCTTTTGCGATTGGTCTGGCTTTCTTCCTTTTAGCTGCACGCGCCTAACCGCAAACGTCCTTCCAAAGTGGCTAGAATTGAGGAATTCCACCTTCTGCTTGATTCAGGAACAACTTAGCCGTTGGCTTTCAACCATAAGAAACCGGGCACCGAGATAAACGCGACCAAATCCGGTTGCGGCGTTGGCGGAACTTTCGGCAATTGTTGAAGTTTCCGACATTCCACTAACAGCTAACGCATGCATTCTAAGCACCTTGCGGTTGGAACCGTGATTGCCATCACCGCATCATAGGAATGTCCCCCGCTACGGCAGGCAAAGGTAGGATTTTGTGAGAGAGGGAGGATGGCCAAGATCGGCCAGGGCAGCGAACGGAGAGGTGGTCTTTTCGCGGAGTGTTCGAATGGACCGAGAAAACCTGGCCGGGTTGAAAACGCTGTTTAACTCCGAAGCCAGCGGTCGCCGCATTACTTTGGATTTAAAGGGAGCTAACTCTGGTGGACCAAGACGCCGTCAGTTTTCTTATGCGCTGCGAAGCCGACAACATACAACTCAAGAATTGCCCGGCACATATCCGTGAGTGGATCACCAGAGAACGAAGCCAAAGCCAGCGGTTGTTCCGGCTAGCAGAAGAGCAGCACGTCGGTCCTGGCTGATTGCTAGAAACGACAGGAAAGGAGGACATCATGGGGGCAGCGATGCCACTAGCCCGAATACAAGGCTGGGACACGGAAATTGCAGATGCGCAGCAACAGAACATCACGGGTCCGGACCAAGAAGCGGAATTCGTCCTTGCCGCCAAACGTGGAGACAGGCAGGCATTTGCAATTCTCATCGAGCGTAACCAGCGAAAGATTCTAGCCCTTGCGAGACGTTTCACCCGCGTCCGAGAAGACGCTGAAGACATCGCCCAGCAGAGCTTCCAAAAAGCTTTCCTGCACTTGCACAAATTCGAAGGGAAATCTCGCTTCTCCACCTGGTTAACGCGGATTGCCATCAACGAGGTCCTTATGTTTCTGCGCAGGGGCCGCGGTCTGCGTGAGCTATCGATCAACGATTTGAACGGAAATGAAGAAACCGCACTCAGGCTGGAGATTCCCGATTCACGCGCAGACCCCGAGATTACCTTCTTGCAAGGCGAGCGGTGTCGAATTCTATCCGCAGCGATGAATCGATTGACGCCGCGAATACGAAAGGCCATCGAGCTCCGAGAACTTGGTGAGTTATCAACAGAAGAGGCTGCTCGGATCATGGGGATCTCGGTCTCCAGAGTGAAGGCCCGAGTGTTCCACGGGCGAAGGAAATTGCGCCAGGTATTGAGGCGCGAGTCCGCCTGGATGCGCGGGAAACAGATCTTGCTGACGGGCCGTAACTAGCGCGCCATCACCACCTCTGCAGTTCCTGTGATCTGGTGCGGCCGCGAGGGACGACCATCGGGACTCGTGGCCAAGAGGTCCGGGGGGCGCGCTAGTCAGATCGAGACAAGGCAACGGCGAGACGACAGAGAACTGAACTTTTTGATTCTTGACAGGAGGCAAGCAATTGCAGGAAAGCGCGATACCCGCATATATCACCAGTCTGATACGCCATTTTGGGGATCTTCGGGACGGTACACACGGCGGCTCCGCAAGTCGCAAAGACAAGGAAGCGCATTTCGAGAAGGCCGTGCAACTGCTGGCTCCCATCGCTCGCCAAGTGCTCACCGAAATGAATACGAGCTTGCTGCTCGACACCGCAGAGCTCACCGAGACGGGACTGCGGCGCACAGCGGATGGAGGGCTCGACGCATCCTGGGCTTTGAGCTGGCCCGAACAGCGGGCAGCCGGGATCCCGCCAATCACGCTACAAGCCTATTTCGGAGGCGGCTTTCACCACCCTCATCTTCGAGGAGCGACCGTTCAAGACTGGCCGCTGAACGTGTTCAGCGACGAGGATGCCGCGGCCCAGCTATCCGTACTGCGGGCCATCGCCTCCAGCGATCTGCACAATTTGGTCTATCGCGCGGACTACCGGATCGTCCCTCGGGTCACAGCACATTTTTTACCTCGCCCGCACGCGGACGCAAAACCACGTAACAACTCGTATACCGAACCAGGTATGACGAAGAAACGGACTGAACGATGAAGACTTGGGTAGCTGAATTCGCGCGAGACTCTACGGAGCCTGACACTGAGATGTGCTTCGAGGAGTCGCTGTTTCAGAACGCGACTGTGGACTTGAAAAAAATCCGGCGGTTGTCCCGTTTCCTGGAAATGTCTCAACTCCTCTGCATCATATTTTTGTTGTTGACCTGCTGTGCGCCTTCAGCGCAGACCGAAGAGCATCGCGTTCGGAATATTGTTTTGGTTCACGGTGCCTGGGCAGATGGTTCTGGCTGGAAGGGCGTTCACGACATTCTGATCAAGGATGGCTACAACGTCAGCATCGTCCAAGAGCCGGAGACGTCCTTTAAGGAAGATGTGGCGGCCACGAAGCGTGTTCTTGCGCAACAAAATGGACCGTGCATTCTTGTCGCTCACAGCTATGGAGGAGCCGTCATTACGGAAGCGGGGACGGATCCGTCGGTTGCCGGACTGGTGTACGTTGCGGCCCACATGCCAGACGCCGGAGAGAATGAAGCTGACGACGGAAAGCGCTTCCCGAGTGACCTCAGCAAGTCTGGTGCGATAAAGAAGACGGCAGACGGTTTCACGTACCTCGACCCCGCGCAGTTTCATGAGTACTTCGCAGCGGACCTGTCTGCCGAGCAGGCCGCTTTCATGGCGCGATCGCAGGTGCCGAATGCCGCTGACAATTTCAAAGCCGTCATCACCACGCCTGCGTGGAGAAGCAAACCGAGCTGGATGTTGGTAGCGGGAGCAGACCGAACCATCAACCCTGACCTAGAACGCTGGTATGCCACGCGAGCCAACAGCCACAAGGTTGAAATCGCAGGCGCCAGTCATTCGGTCTACGTCTCCCGGCCGAAAGAGGTTGCAGCCGTGATCGAAGAAGCTGCGTTGCACGCTCGGTAGAAAGTTTCTCGGGCACTGCGGGCCCCACGGCAGCAACAACAAACAAAGGAACTATCGAAAAGGCCAGCCATGCAGAGCCGGGCGCTCGCGGGTCCTAGCGCAAATATCACTGTAGGCATCGTTCCAGCTTGTCGCGTGGGCGGGACCGCCTTCGTCGCTCTGACAGGTCTCTTGAATCGAACCGCGCCGGCAAGTAAACGCTGAACCACGGAAGCTTTATTCAACGGAACAGATCATGAATACAAGATTCTATACGCGCATGGCCCAATGGTGCCGCTGTCATCCGATCGCGGCCTATGTCTTGGCCAGTGTTCTTTGGACAACTCTGCTCTATGCACAAGCCGTTACGGCAGGTTTTGCGTCCTATGACGATGCACCGCAGATCGTACAGAACCCGTCTCTCGCTTCTCTAACCGGGAGCCTCGAATATTTTCGATCTCCGGTATCGTTTGTCTCAGACCTTCGCGGGAGCGGAGGGTTGTTCTACCGTCCTCTGTTCTGGCTGAGCTTGGCCATCGACGAGAAGCTTTGGGGACTGAACCCGGCGGCATTTCATCTGACGAATGTACTGTTGCATTGGTTGAGTGGCCTGTTTCTTTTTCTGCTCTTGCGGCAGCTGGCCATGTCCTCTCTATCTTCGGCACTTACATCGCTTCTTTGGATGTGTCTTCCCATTAACTCGGAAGCGGTTGCGTGGATCTCCGGCCGTCCGTACTGCTTGGCGGCCTGTTTCCTGTTGCTGGGGATGTTGCTTGCAGAACGGTATCTGTCCCGTCCTGCGGTGAAATATCTTGCTGGCTATTGTCTAGCCGCTTTTTGTGCATTGTTTTCCCATGAAGAGAGTGTGCTGATTGTTGCTTTCACGCTGCTACTCATCATTCGAAAGCACAAAAGCAAGACTAGAGCAGCCACGATGCTCTTCGGCGTGTCCGTCGTGACGATTCTGCTTTACTTTCGGTTAAGGCATGCGGCAGGCGCAACCGGAGTCACCGCAAAAGGGACAATAGCTTCCTTTGGGCTGTTTTTCTGGAAGTATCTCGGCTGGATGGTTCTACCCATCCGCATGAGCGTGGAACGATCGACTGACACACCGCCGCCAGGATGGTCCGCACGTGCGCTTGCGGCATGGCTGTTTCTG
>Ga0210383_10006413_pt1 | contig 10275 bp, 13 predicted proteins | sample IncBWC14OmetaG_FD_160072 | JGI IMG/M metagenome (GOLD analysis project Ga0210383, IMG submission 160072) | Forest soil microbial communities from Barre Woods Harvard Forest LTER site, Petersham, Massachusetts, United States - Inc-BW-C-14-O ...
GAGCCAGCTATCGAAGAGCTTGCCTCATCATAGAAGGAATGGTCACGAGTCTAATTTACACCTGCGTATGTCTTTATAACCATTTTGCCAATAAAATGTTTGCGAGCCCTTATTTAACCTATTGGTGAACAGAAGGGACACGAGTATACGTGCACTGTCGGTGTAATGTCACAGTTAGAGCAACGAGCGGCCTACAAACTTGGAGGTAAAGAGCGAGTGATGTAATGCGTAAATGGAACATACATATATCTAGAATAATGAAAGGATGCGCAGGTAGGGCGATTGCAATATTTCCAGTAAATTATGATAGTGAGCGACAAAGGTTACACTTCGATCAAGGGCATACACGACTGGGGTCCAGCTTCGATGTCCACGACTGAAGCTCCTTGAGATTTGGAGCTGCAAGAGCATGGGAATTCGATGAAGTGAAAAGAGTGAATGAGAATGGTTTCTGCAAGAGTGAATGAGCATTCAATGCAGCTCGTTGACACTCAGACAAGACTCACCCCTAATAGCAATTCCTTACGAGGATCACTTTCGACATTGATGCCAGTCAGGCTGACAATCCCAGTTTCCTCGAGCTCATTGGAATGGGCGTAGATATGGAGATAAGGCCTTCATGATTATCCCGTCAGCACCCTATAGAGCATTCGGTGGGTGAATGCGTACCTTTTCAGAACAAACCACTTCTTTTCCCATACATTTCGACCAGCGTCAGTAAGGATCATGAGATGACCTTTCTTGGTCGATCCATCACTGAGACAGATATGCTAAGAGTCACATCACTGGGAGGGTAAGCACATACCTCCGAGGTATCAGGTTAGTTTCAGAGATAAACTTTAAACCTTGAAGGGATTTGACGTCCGCTGTCGTTTTCGCCAATGGTACAATATCTTCAGGGTCGGTGGGATCTTGACTGAGTACAATCTGCAAGTCGTTGCGATGAGTTTCGTACGTTGCTCAGCCAAGTCTGACGAACCTCTCCACGATGGCCAAATCGTTTTTGCCACAAATCTAAAGTGTGCTTCAATAAATCGTCAGCACGCCAGGCGATCGAGTCTGGCGGGAGGGGGCGGGGAGGAGAAGTGGAAAGAATGACACGAATAGCTTGCACATCTGCTGCACGCCGTTCTGTGGATACTAATCGAGAGTAATCCTCCACGACGGAAATACCACGGGGCTTCCAAACACCCAAAGACTCTTCACCACGAACATACTTCTCGGATGTGTCGAGCCGCCAGAGGTCCTTGGGAGAGCGAGTGAGAGGCGGTGACAAGCGGACGCTGAAGAGGGTGCTTGTTTTCGACAAGACCTTATTCGATCCAAGGAATGTTAACAGTTTGGACGGAGGACCAGCATCGCGGGTTTGCATAGTGATAGCAACGTCCTGACTGAATTGCACAGGATCGCTGCACGTCTCCACAGCGACAGCCCAGTTCAGTTGCAACAGAATGCGTTGGTTGGATGCAGTAACTCTGTTCAATAGGACTGAATCGTGGACGCTGGAGTCCCACAATGCTGCCGCTGATAGCGCACCAGTACCATCTGGTTTGAATGCCACTGTTTGTTCCTTCATCAACGGCAGAGTTACGAGTGCTTTGGAGGTCGAGTCGTGAACTCGGGTATTGGGATCAAGGAGACGCACATTCCCGATTCGCACCTTGGTGAATTCGAGCCACGGAAGTTGCTGGCCGGAGTTGGACGAGAGTGACAACACGATGCGCCGCTGGAGACCCTGGTGCAGCGAGAAAGCACCAGGGTCGAGACTACCTTGGCAGATCACGGGAACCGGGATATATTGGCCATCAGGGCCCAATTCACATACTTGAAGCCAAGCGACTACGTCGTGGGTCTGCTCCACAACAAAATCAGTTTCTGACCGACGCATAGGCGGCAAGACGGAAGGCCGATTTTCCGATGCAGGAGTAGTGGAACTGGACGGGGGATAACGCTTTTGCTCGCGCATCTCGTCCCAACGTTCCAGCCGCTCTAGGTATGTGGGACGTATGGCCGCAAAGAATTCGATGGGTGCATAGCCCTGACGCAGATGGGTCAACACCTTGGAGGAGGCGACGATAGAGAAATTGCGACGGAATTTCAGTTCCGACAATGATGACATATCAATGTCCAAGGCAGAGGTCGGGAATACCTGCTCTGAGGCCAAAGTCGACCCGACAAAGGAGGACACTCGGACTTGTAGGTGTATGGCAGAAAAATCATGAGATGACAAGCCCTTCACCGAGTCGACTGTCAAGAAGAAGCTCAGTTTACTGCCCGGGGGTACTGTTCCTGGAACTGGCGATGAGGATCGAGTGGAAGCGGCGGATGGATTAGCATGCTTTGACGATAACACCACGTTGACTATTTTGATGTCTATTCGACATGAACCAATTGCCTCCGCGGTGTATCGACAAAATATTGGAACAGTGGATGTGGACGAGAGTCGACGAGAAAGCGGGGCCAAAGAGATCAACGCGTTGCCTATAAAAGAATATTCAGGGGGAGGGCAGTCGTAAAAGGGCTCATCTGAAGAAAAATGTTGTGTGTACGATGGACGGTCGATATAAGTCGTCAAATTGCGCATACGCTGTAACTGTTGTTGCATACGATCCAAGGACCATGCATAAATCGCATTATGTCGCTTGTCGAGGACTTTGATTGCGACCGATGGTTGTGTCGCAGAAACGAGGACCGCATCGGCGACATCGCCAAACTCGTCCAAACCAGCAATTGTATCAACAGCAGACGCCGGTGCACCGAGGGAACCTCCTGATGAAATGGTGAAGTTGTAAGAAACGTCTTTGCCAAATTCCTTACTGTACGGCTTGAGTTCATACCAATCCACGGTGGAGAAAAAAACCAGCGTACCTAATAATATTAGCCTCCTTGACAAGAACAGCAGTTGACAGAATTGCTTCAGCCATTGAAAATGAACGATGTGCCCTCCACTTGTCCAGTACTTTCCGAATCATTCTGAGCTGTTTCGCTGTGTAGATAACGGGTTCAAACTCAACCACGCCGATCTCCGTCTCCCCTCGTGCACGGGCATCGATGAGACGTTTCATCTGTGTTCGAACCAGCCTTAGCTGATGTTCCATATGGTCTTTCTCGATTTTCAGATCCTCCGCCTCGTTTGAGTCCCCTATGGCTTGTAACCGAGTTTCAAGTTGGTTTTGTACATCTTGCAAAGAGCCATCAAATTCGGGGCTCCCGTGGCTAGGTGCAGCGTCGACGCTTGTGTCATCTGTGGTGGCATCGCTGGAAAATGGTCTACCTGTGTCGCTCCACACGTCGTCTGCTTGGCTTAGACTGCTCTCTGGCCGTGGTTTCAAATTATGATCACGCATTGTCTTGACCTTGGTGATCTTCTCGAATAGTTTGTTCAAGTCATCATCAGGTAAATTGTCCAGGGTGGGGTCTAGACCGAGTCGGGCAAACGCAGCTTCTCGTTTGGCAAACGTCCAATCCACATCGGCTTGGTCAGTGGATGATGTGGGAGAATCTGGACGTGTTGCTGGCGAGCTCTCACCCCCGACCTCCAGGTCGGCCGCAGAGACACTCAACTGCAAAGTGGATTTCATCGTCGCGCGATCCCGCTGCTTGCGAACTTCCTCAGGATTGTTGAATCGAAAGACATGGTTTTCACCTAGGAAAATAGATGACGTGGTGTAATGTACCGTCAAGTATCACACATACCAAGAATGATACGAAAGCCAGAGCGCAACTTGTATGGCTGGATGAGAGGCATCAAATCAAGCATACAAAAGGAATCAGTGTATGCGTGGGTAGACTCACTTGTCCAGAAGATATTTGTTTGCCGTTTAAGAACTAGCACAAATAAATAGTCAAATTGCCAGTTTAATCCTTGAAAGCAAAGCTCACCGTGACACTATTTGGCATACAGTGAATGACGACCTTTCCCTCGTTGTTCTCGAAATAACAATGTTCTTCGAGGATATTATCGCCACTCAGTCGAATAGCCGCCGGCTTCTCGCTGTCAAGTCTTCCAACCTGTCAAGTTCCAATTCTAAACCTGGGTTACATCGACTGTTATTAATCATCACGTACCATCGTCCTGCCAGGTTTGAGTTGATAAATCAAACATTCGCTCATGAGAGGATCTGCGGACCGAACAATGATGAGCTCCATGACGGCCGAATAACGAAAGAAGATTAAGTCGGACCTTCGTTCTAACGAAGGAGATTTCATGTCGGTCAACCAGATCCGTGTGGGCAAGAGAATTGACGCACCAAATTAACCAGATGTGGCATCTAATCTCAGCAAGAAGTGTCCAATAAAAAAACGAATCAAAGAGCACTAGACAAATCTGCTTACCCTCTTAGGTGTGTGAACACCAACCAAGTTCTTCTCCACAGTGATACCCAGTTCTTCCAATGCCTTCTCCCGCTCCTTTTGCACCTCCTGAGTCCTTGTCATCTTCTCCTCCCAAGTCTCGTTCAAACTCTGCATCAACTTCTCACTGGTCTCCATTTGTTCTTGAAGCTCCGCCTTCGTTACGGTCTTGAGCCTTCCATCCTTGGTCCTGTATGTGACTTTCTGTTTCTCTGGAGGAACTTTCGGGTCATAAATATCTCCGCTATTCGATCCGGAAACGCGAGCTATGGGAAAGTTAACCCTTCATGCACAGGAGGGAATTTCAGCGAGCATACCTCTCAGCATCTCGAGTTCCTCTTTAAGCTCGCGTACAAGCTTCGCATTCGGATCCTCATTGACAACAGCCTTGTTCTTGATCTTCTTGGCCTGATCAGCATAACGGAGGGTACTCAATGTCTCCTCGTAATCAGCGGGTGAGATAGCAGCAATCATCGCGGTTTTCGAGTTACCACCCAAGCTGTCCTTCAATAGCCAAGTCAAGACCTACAAGGAGCAAACCGATTAGTTCTCCGGATGAACTTGGAGCTCAACGCGAACGCACAGAGTCACGATAGGGAACAAATTCATCGGCTTTGCCCTTCTTGCCCTTCTTACTATGATCTGCCTGACTAGCAACGGCTAGAGACGAAATGACTTTCCCGAGGGTGGTAAGTGACTTATTGATGTTCGCTCCCTCTTTTAACCGTTGACCAGTAGCTCCCGTCGAATTGGCGCGCTCAGATCCCGCCAAGTCGACCAAACTGTGCACAAGTACTTATTAACATCCAGAAAGACATATTAATGTGAAAATGAATGTGACGCTAACCTGATTCGAGACACTTTCTCGGTGTCCATGTTCGTTTCAACGTCATGTCTCTTCATGCTCAAAAGGAGGGTAAACACCGCATGGGAACGGGATGATCTTTGAAAGCCCAATGAATCGGACGGCAACACCGACACGGGAGATGAGATGGTATGACATACGTTTCATTCATATTAGTCGCAGCAACCGTTCTCGCCTTGTTTCCCTCGTCCATAAGCGTCATCATCTCCTCGTAACTATTCACGACAAGCTTGGACAGATCCTCAACGTACGGTCCCAAGCTTGGGTGTTCACGGACTCTAAGATTGCCTGTGTTCTTCGGATTCAAAAGATCCCGTACTTTCTCGTTGTAAATCTGTGGAATGTGTAAGTAAATTTGAAGGCTCGCTCAGGTGGGGGTGAACCTCGATGTAAGAGACTTCAACTGTGAAGCTGACGTTGGGATCTGCCTCCTTCTTCGATTCTACGCGTACGAAGAGTTCAGAACATGTGAGGGGTATGATTCCTTTGTCGGCGCCATCTAAAGAGTTTGGAGGTTACGGCTACCGCTTGAAAGGAAACGATGCAACTTACATCCCATCATACTGAACGTTTTAGTGGAATCAGTATTGCAAGGTGAAATACATTCAATTCTAAAAACTTACCTATAAGACTTGCCGGATCCTTAGTCGAAGATGAATTAGTACGGTTTTCTCGACGATTCTGATGCTCGCACCAGTTTGTCCGTCTTCAAACAGGTATATTCAATCACTTTGCCGACAGTCCAGAAGAAACACGCAACTCACAAGCCAAAATACACGCGTTAAAACCTGAAAACCCATGATCTAACAACTCCTTGCCCAAATCATCATACAGAGTTTCCTGTGAGCAATAACCGGGCTCATCCCTGGGCCCAGCAGACCAGTAACTCTTATCGAAACTAAACGACATGGTCTTCCTCTCCGTTGCTCGTTTCGAATCCTGCTGGGAGCCGCTCTCTGGAGGGTCGATGAAAGTCTGGTTCCCCTGCATTCGAATGAGTGGCTTCGCGCCTCGCGCAAGTTCTGTTCAGGTAAATCCATGTACAAGAAGCGCATAGCATAGTAGCATGAGAAAGAAAGTCAGCCTGACGCGATCAATCTGGGAGAGAGTATGCAGGCAATAATGCACGAACCGCGAGTGTTGAGGGGTCGACATCGAACGACGACCTTGATATTTCCATCGCCGGCCTCGGCCATGTCTATGGATTTCCAGCAGTTGAAGGCAGTTGCCGGCCTCTACAGGCAAGCTCTGGCAGAACGAGAACAATATAAGGATGGTGTCAAAGAACAAAACTTGTGAAAGCGCGTGCTTACGGCCCACGTGGAACTGACTATTTATTTAAATTATGTGATAACTAGGAAATTTCACTTCCACAGCTCAGCTTCAGTCTGCAATTATGACCACGTATCGTAGGATGCATTGACATGGACCAAGTTACATTGGGGGGGTATCTTTTACCAAGCCAACGGAATGAACTTCTACCCACTCTTTTCAAGTTCAACCCTTTTCTCCCTTTTGTTCGGTAGGATGGTGGCCACAGCGAGCAACCCTGTCGCCCAGAATGTACTTATGGCGGAAATAGATCCGATGAGTGTGTAGATATATCCTGCAATAGACTGCCGGTGTAACAACTCATCAAAGCAAGTCGAAGTCGTCGAGCTGCAGTTGAGGCATAAGTTTAGAATCATGAGGGATGTAATCGCAGCTCACTTCATCGTTGTACTTCATGATCGTTCTCTTCAGTTTTGAAGTATCAACCCAGGTCACAAAGTCTTCCATATGTCTGCAGGGTAATCAAATGGAGGAATGAGAAGGGCAAGGTGAAATGAAAACGGTATAAAACCCACCGCGTAACCAGGTATGCAGGGTCTGTGATAGTGTCCGGTCCAACGCGAACATGACCTTGTTCAATGAATTTAACGGCCTAAGATTGTGATTAGGATTGAAAATCCGTAAAGTGACATTGAATGCAATGACCAACCGCACTGACTGTCTCCGACATCTTGGACATGCACATAAACACAACAAGTCTTCTCCGGCAGAATGCAGCCACAGTGAGCTTACTGTCGACGTCGCTTAACTTCGCGGTTGAGTTAAGAACACCGACGTCATACAGCTTGGATAATAATTGACTCTCCATGCGAGCTCGAAACGGATCCTGAGCTGAGAGTAGAGAGACACGATGGGCAAATGACCGTAGTGAACCACATAGCTTGTTGTACCTGCAGATCATTGATGAGTCAAGGATTATAGAAGCGCGCAAACGTACTTGTGATAATCCTCTCGGTCCTGGATGTGATACCTGCGCATCACTTTAATTTCCCGGAGGTTAGCATCTTGTGTCCACTATGAGGATGCAAATTGACAAGGTGAAAAGAAAAGAAAAGTTGTAGGAGGACTAACATTGAGAAAATCGACCTTCTTGAGCAGCTTCTGCTCGTGGTATTTAAGCTGGCGAACCATGGCGAAGCGAAGTAAGGTAAATCTCTTGAGTATCTTTTGAGCGAGAGTCAAGGCTGTTTATTTAAATTTTGAACTGGTATTGAAGTGCGCACGCCACGTGTATCGGAAGGCGGGGCGTGTGAGTACTCTCGGTTCAAAACTAGTTCTCTCAAGCCTCATTCCCGGAATCTTGTCGGCTGCGTGTCGTGCCCGACATTCTGCTCGATTTTTTGGGTGTCGTTGACAACTTCTCCTAGGTGGTCCCCGGTTTTCCACCCATTGAACACCCTCATCTAATATCTGTGTCTCAAACTCTGAAACGTCTTTGCGATTCGGTGAATTTAGTTCACTAGCTATTGCCCTCGTCCCCTTCCCCGTCTTCTATGCATGCCAGCAATCCAATCTCACATTCATTCCGACCCAGGAGATCTCTTTAACTTTGATTTGCAACAGCAACTCCACCGGATGAACGTTCGTCCTGACATACTACGACAAGGCGGCATGCCCCAGCCAACATCGCAAATGCTGGCTCTAAACAATCAGCCATTCATTCAGAATCAATCCCAACTGGGACAGCAGCAACCTCCCAACCATATGGTTCTTCCTACGAACGCCAATAATACGAATCCACCCATGAGTATGCTTGGAGGCGGCCCACCCAATCCGAACAACTCAATGGTGACCCCCGCTCAGCGGTACCAGATGCAGTTGCAACAAGCTGGTAGTCAGCATCGGGCACAGATGCTTTTGCGGCAGTCTCAGGCCGGCCAACCTCTGAATCCTTCGGGCGGCCCTGCTCCCAACTCTCAAATTGGTGGTCTTGGTCATAATCAGTTGCAGGGAATTGGATTTCCCAATAACATGATACAGCAGTCAGGAAACAATGTTCCCGTTCGACGCGTAGCTTCCCAGCCGCAGCTCAACCCCAGCGCAGGTCATATTGGTGGGATGCCACAGGGCGTCAGCAGCATGAGTATGGGGATGAATCCACAAACTAGCATGCCTGCTCAATTGCGTCAGGTAGCCCAGCAAGCGCAACAGCAGCAGTTGCGAATGCAAAACCAAATCTCTCCAGAAATGGCTATCGCTATGAACCGAAATACTGGCATACCCCAAAATGTTGCGCGGACGGGATCTGCTCAGGCACAATTGATGAATAGTTTGTCACAGCCGCCATCGCTCACTCAGGCGCAACATCCAGGCGGAATGCAGCCATCCCATCACCAAAATAACTTCCAAACATCCGTGCCCCTACCCCCCCAACACCCACAACCACAAATGTCGTCTTCACCGCGTTCCGGATCTCATTCCCAATCCCACACACCTAGCATGTCCATAGCGACACCCGGCCCATCACAGGCCTCCGTCAATCGCTCTCGCGTGAGTCCCGAGAACCCGATGTCGTTCATGAACTTCCAAAATCCACAATTCCCGCAGGTACCACACAACCCTGCACGAATTCCATCGAACAATGGTCAATTCCCCTTCGTTCCTTCCTCTACTCCTCCTAATCAGATGGGAGATATATCGCAATCGATGCCTACCGGACTTGGCAACACACCAGGTGGTTCAGGCAATCGTGCAGGTTTTCACCTGACTCCTGCTCAACAATTCGCGGAGATGCAGCAAAATAACGAGGGATACAGTGCTCATTTCAGTATGCCACCACCAAATGTTCCCCCACGCCCACCATCGCACAATAACCACCACCCTCCTTTACCCCAGCAGCAGCAGCAACCACAACTTCGCCATTCCCCGCACCAATCCGACCACATGAACTCCCATATCTCCCATCCTCAACGACCACAATCTCAACCTCAGGTTCAGCCCGGAAGACCTGCTTCTCAGCCTGGCCACTCGCATACGCCACGTACTTCCCAGTCTCAGCTACCCGTGAATCCCGGGCTTCTCCCTGCTGGGCGAATACCTCCGCCTCAGAATGGAGGTCCCCCACAACCTGGGCATCAACCACAGCCATCAGGATCAGGACAACCACTGCCAATTGCTCCCAGACCGCCACCCCAGCCTTCTACTGCTTCTGCGTCGTCCACAGCCTCATCATCCCAACCTTCCTCCGATGCACCTCCCGGATCGGTCCCGGTCCCACGTCCCCAACCAAACATGTAAGTTGCACACTTTTTTCCCCCGTCGAGTTGATTGTTAAACATATTTTGTCAGCGTAACTTTGGCCCTTGGTAGCGGTCAGGGGCTTATTCGACTGTTACAATTTAGCGGCATCCTTTCTAGCGAAAACAAAATGGTGAGACGAATCAGTGTCCAGTACACAGCAAATATCTGAACTGTCATTTCCATGTGTTTCCGCACCCATAGAAATTACAACTCTCGTGGTGGAGTGATCTCGTGAAAGAATATTTTACACCCAAGGCTGTGATGAAGTTCACACTGTGGAAAGACAATCAGCGGAACGAGGCCAAGCCTTTTGGTCAGTCCTTCAACCCACTCAATGCCACACAACTGACAAATCTTTTCCTTTGTGTAGAGATTGGCGTGCCTATTCTCCCGCGATTTTTCCTGGTAACAACCCAATCTGGCGTAAAATCCATGACACTCTCACTAGACGGAGCGCGAGAGCGTATGTATGCCCCAGGTCACGC
>Ga0210383_10006414_pt1 | contig 10274 bp, 8 predicted proteins | sample IncBWC14OmetaG_FD_160072 | JGI IMG/M metagenome (GOLD analysis project Ga0210383, IMG submission 160072) | Forest soil microbial communities from Barre Woods Harvard Forest LTER site, Petersham, Massachusetts, United States - Inc-BW-C-14-O ...
CGGGCCTCGTCGAGGTCCATGTGCAGGATTTGCGCGTGTTCACCCAGGATCGCCACCGCAGCGTCGATGATCGGCCGTTTGGCGGCGGCGAGGGGATGGTGCTCAAGCCTGAGCCGCTCTTCGAGGCGGCCGAGGCGATTCTCGGCCACAACTTGGGAAGCGCGGAGCAGCCGACTGTGCTCGCTCCGAAGACGGCCATTGTTTTGATGTCCGCAGCAGGAAAACTTTTTCGGCAGGAAACCGCGCGACGTTATGCGCAGATCGACCGCCTGGTTTTTCTTTGCGGACGCTATGAGGGAGTCGACGAGCGCATCGCCGATCATCTCGCTACGGAGGAAATCTCGGTCGGGGACTATGTGCTTAGTGGAGGGGAACTTCCAGCGATGCTGGTCGTCGATGCCGTTACGCGGCTCATTCCGGGCGCGCTGGGCAATGAAGCGTCTGCAAAAAATGAGTCATTCAGCCAAGTGCAGCATTTCGAAGGACGAGCGGAGGGCGGGGTGAGCCCCGTCTCTACTGGCGATGGATCACGAATCGAGGCCCACACCCTTTTGGATTTTCCGCATTACACGCGGCCAGCCGATTTTCGCGGCTGGAAGGTGCCGGAAGTTTTGATTGGCGGCAATCACGCGGAAGTTGCGAATTGGCGGCGCGCCGCCGCTTTGGAGAAGACCCAGCGTAACCGGCCGGATTTGTTGTTGCGCTGAAATTGGCCCGCGGTATACTGGGGTTTCTGTGAAAGAAGCGATCCCGAGCGAGTCTTCACGCGCCACGCAGGGCAATTGCGGCTGCGGGCGGGTCTGCGCTTGTCCATGCTGCGCTTGTCCATGCTGCGCTTGTATGTGTACACCCGGAAGCGGCAGGGGAGATCCTTCGGTCTAGCGCAAGTCTAAACCTAAGAGGAATCCTGGGGCCGCTCGGAATAAGCGGCCCTTTTTTATTGTTAAGCGAATGAGGAGCACAGTGCCATGAGCAAGGCGGTAAGCGGAAACGGCCGGGAGCCCGGAGCGGGGAAACCGATCGCCATCTACTACGAGCAACAGCATTGGTTTCGTCCGCTGTTTGAGCAACTCGACGCGCGAGGCGTTCCCTGGGTCAAGGTGGACGCGCGGAATCATCAGTACGATGTCGCGGCCAAGGAGCGCGAGTATTCGCTGCTCTTCAATCGCATGAGTCCCTCGGCTTGGCAGCGCGGCGTGGGGTACGGGATCTTTTACACGCTTAACTACCTTTCGCATTTGGAAGAAAAAGGAGTTCGCGTGGTGAATGGCTCTCGGGCTTTCACTCACGAAATTTCCAAAGCTTTGCAGTTGACGGTGCTCGAAGCGCTCGGCTTCGAGTATCCCAAAGCGCGGGTGATCAATCATGCCTCCGAGGCTTTGAGCGCCGCCGAAGCCATTGGGTATCCGTTGATTATCAAGCCCAACATCGGCGGCAGCGGAGCTGGGATCAAGAGGTTCAGTTCGCCGGACGAATTGCGAGCCGCCGTCGAGCAGAATAGCTTGTCGTTTGGAATCGACAACACCGCGCTCGTGCAGGAGTTCTTCACGGCGCGCGACGGCGTGATCACGCGAGTGGAAGTTCTCGGCGGCGAATATCTTTACGCGATTCGGATTCACATTACGGGCGACACTTTCGATCTGTGCCCGGCGGACATTTGCAAAAACACCAAGGGTGAGGAACTCACCCGACTGGCTTGCCCGATTGACGCGCCGAAGTCGGGGCTCACGGTGGAAGCTTACGAACCGCCGAGGCAAATCATTGACGAAGTGGAGCGCATCATGGATGTTGCCGGCATCGAAGTCGGCGGCATCGAGTACGTTACAGATGACCGCACCGGGAGGCTTCTGTATTACGACGTTAACGCACTTTCGAATTTTGTCTCCGACCCGGAGCGCATGATCGGCTTCAATCCGTATTCGCGGCTGGCAGACTATTTGATCAGCGAAGCGCGGATTCACGAGGCCAGCCGAGGCGAGCGGCTCATCTCGACCGGGAGCACCCGATGAGATACGGCTACTGGCTTCCCGTTTTTGGCGGATGGCTGCGCAATGTGGGGGACGAAAACATGGAAGCGAGCTGGCCTTACGTGAAAAAGCTCGCGCAGCGCAGCGAACAAATCGGCTACGACCTCACGCTCATCGCCGAATTGAATCTGAATGACATCAAGGGCGTCGAGGCGCCGTCGCTTGATGCCTGGTCGACGGCGGCTGCGCTGGCGGCTGTCACTGAGCGCATCGAGCTGATGGTCGCCGTGCGCCCGACGTTTCATCTCCCAGCCCTGCTTGCCAAGCAGGCCGCCAACATCGATCACATCAGCGGCGGGCGGGTTACGTTGAATGTGGTGTCATCCTGGTGGGCCGACGAAGCGAAGAAGTACGGCGTGGGGTTTGAGCAGCACGATGACCGCTACGCGCGCACCAGCGAATGGCTCGACGTGTTGCACGGCGTGTGGTCGCGGGATCATTTTTCCTACACCGGGAAGTATTACCGCGTCGAGGACAATGTGCTTGAGCCAAAACCGGTGGCACAGCCGCATCCCACCTTGTATGCCGGAGGCGAATCGCCTGCGGCCAAGGATCTCATTGCCGAGAAATGTGACGCGTATTTGATGCACGGCGATGCGCCGGAGCGTGTCGGCGAAAAGATCGCAGATTTGCGCGCGCGTCGCGCGTGCCACAATTTGCCGCCCATGAAGTTCGGCGTCGCGGGCTACGCCATCGTTCGCGACACAGAGCAGGAGGCTCAGCAGGAGCTGAAGCGGATCACCGACGTTCAACAGTCCGCCGCCGGGTATGCCAATTATCAACAATGGCTTGCCGGTACGCAGCTCGAGCAGCGCGTTTCACTCGAAGACTATTCCGTGTCAAACCGGGGGCTGCGCTCGGGCTTGGTGGGGACACCGGAACAGGTTGCCGAGCGGCTCGCCCAATTCGAAGCCGCCGGCGTCGACTTGGTCCTCCTCCAATTCAGCCCGCAACTAGAAGAAATGGAGCGCTTCGCAGAAAGCGTCATTCGCCGAAGCGTTTCCGCAGTGGCGCCGGCTTAGAGCGACGGCAAATCGCGAGTGACTTGTGCTCCGGTGAATACCCGTCTCTTCGGGGACGCCCGTAGGGCTTTCGAAATCGACTCGATAGCCATCCGGATCCAAGAAGGACATGACCCACAGGGCGTTAGGAAACCGCTCGCCCAGTCTCCTGAGCTTCCGCTGTTCGTTTCTGCCCCTTTGATCTCTGAATTGCAGCCGGGCGTTGATTAGTGGGTCAGTTTGAAATCTCGTTGCCCTTTCTGGCGTGAAAACTCTCGACACAAGAAGACGATTCATCAGGGATAATCCACTTATGGAAAGAACCGTCACTGGATCGAGATTAATCATTGTGTGCGGCTTGCCGGGTTCGGGTAAGACCACGCGTGCCAAGGTGCTTGCAAGCAGGCTCCGCGCGGTTCGTTTTTCTCCCGATGAGTGGATGAATGCTCTTTCACTAAATCTCTGGGATGAAGAAAGGCGCGGCAAGATCGAGGCGCTGCAGTGGAAGTTCGCTCAGGATCTCCTCGCGCTCGGGCTAACCGTAATCATCGAATGGGGCACCTGGGGAAGGACCGAGCGGGATAGGTTGCGGCTCGGAGCTCGATCCCTGGGTGCTGCCGTGGAGTTGCATTATGTCTCTGCCCCTGCGGATGTCCTCTTCGACAGGATTCAACGGCGGGGCATGGAGAAGCCACCCATCGAACGAGACGCAGTGTCGCGATGGTTCGAGATATTCCAAGTACCGACACACGAGGAGATGGCACTCTTCGACAAGCCTCTGGTTGCAGACCCCGCCTCCGGTCAAAACTGACCCACCATCGGGTGTTGGGTAGTGGGTCAGTTTCAGAAATATAGCCTTTTGTGGTCAAGGCAGGGAGCAACGACAGATAAATAGGTGTAATTGTTATCTTCAAATGCGCTCTGAATCGCCCCACAAAGCATGTCAGCGAATTGAATGCCAAGACATTTATGGCTCTCAAGAGGTTGCATACGTAGCACCGTAGTGCATCTCAGGTGAAACCATAGAAGGGTTTGCAAGTAATCCGGGAGACTGTTTCCACTCTGCACTTTGATGGACCTAGGATCAGGTATAAGCAATACTTCGGGGTGTTTTCTCATCCTAGCCAGAAGCGATAACCGAATCATGTAGTTGTATAATTTATTTCCATCAGCCTGAAGGTGACTTTGCACATTCTGCTTTCGCACTGTTATGGAGTGGAGATGAATGTCGTCGTGAGCGCTACAAAACGCATGAGCGACATTGGCAAATTCGGTGCGCTCAGCAACGGTCATCATTGACCATTTCTTTTCATTATTTGTCGGCCAACCGAACTTTTGGTAGAGCTTTTTTACAACACGTTTAGGCAGGTGTTTTTTCGGTGTGGGTACGCATAGCGCGGCTATTGTGAGGAAGCGACTAGAACCACCATTGCGGAAGGGGGCCGAGAAATTCCATCCCAAGTCCCCGCTTTCATCCAAGTAGATCAGTAATGCCATAAAAAAAAAGACTCCTAAGAGGAGTCCTTTTTTTAAAGTGTCGGAATGGCCCCTGAGCCCGACGCGCTTACAGCGCGCTTACGATACCCTTGCGGGCGTCGCAGGTTCCTCAGGATTTACCCATTCCTGCATTAAAGTATACCTCTGTCCCCGGGTTAGGAACAAGAGGTATTACGAGGGCTCCGATTCCAATAAGTTAACAATTTCTCTAATAGTCCAAACGTAATCAGATATACCAGCTTCCATCGCCGGAGTGACGCGCAAAGTTTGATGAATACAGCAAAAGGTATAGTGCATAAAGTGCAACGCAACCGCGTACCGTAGATTATCAATCTTCTTTGAGAAGGCATTCGTATGCCTCACACGCTGGCCCGATAGCGGCTAGGAGGTGCTGTATGGCGTTCTTAGAAGGCCCTGTCACGCGAACCGTGGCGCGAATGGAATGGCCCTCAACGAGGGCTGCAATGACTTGGACCTGTTTGGTTGGCCTTAGGTGATTCATAGTGTGAAAAGCTTAATACCTACAAGCAGGTATGTCAAGCAAAATCTTCTATGTCTGCAGCTAATACTTGCAGTATACTTGCTTCTCATGCATACTAGGTTTGCGAGGTAAATATGTCCGAAGGAAAGCAATTCCAGTCATTGGGGGGTAAGGCGCGAGCGGAGAAGCTATCCAAGGATGATCTTAGTTCAATAGGGAGAGCGGCTGCCGATGCCCGATGGGGGAAAGGGCTTCCCAAGACCACGCACGAAGGGATTCTGACCATTGGGGATATAGAAATACCCTGCGCAGTTCTAGAGAACGGCATGAGGGTCTTAACTCAGAGCGGGGTTATGATAGCCCTTGGGCGGGCTAGGCAGGCCAAAGGACGGCAATACTATGACGCTGACATCGATCTGCCCGCTTTTCTTACCGCAAAGAACCTTAAACCGTTTATTCCCAATACGTTATCGGTGACGTCAAGCCAGGTCGCATTTCGTATGCTCAACGGAACGCGCGCGTATGGATATTCCGCTGATCTTCTTCCGGCCATTTGTGGGGTTTTTTTGGACGCCAAAGCGGCGGGCAAATTGGCGACTACTCAGGAACACATTGCCGAGCAAGCCCTTACTCTTATTCGCGGTTTCGCAAACGTTGGAATCATTGCATTAGTCGATGAGGCTACGGGCTTTCAATATGAGCGACCTAGACGTGACCTTGAGGAGTATCTCAGGAAATTCTTGGCCGAAAACTTGAGGCGTTGGGTTCGGACTTTCCCCGGAGACTACTTTAAGCACTTGTGCCGTTTGAAGGGCGTGCCGCTTCGTCCGGATATGAAACTGCCACAGTATTTCGGGCATTTAACCAACGATCTAATCTGGCGTCGAATCGCTCCCGGTCTCTTACGAGCATTGAAAGAACGACGAAGTGAACGCGGAAACCCAAGGAACAAACTTCATTCGTGGACAAGCGAAGAGCTTGGGAAGCCAGAGCTACTTCTGCATTTAGGGACGGTGGTCGGACTAATGAAAATCAATACAGACTACGAAAAATTCTACGCGCAATTGAACCAAGTCGCTCCTGTGTACCCCGATAGCCCGACTCTCTTTGATGATCCGAAAGACTGGGGAATGCCGAATCTGAAAGGATAGGCTATTGCGTGACTTTTGAGACAATCCGTGCTGCGATCTGATTCACGTAAGGTTTCGCCGCAGACTTCTTCTTGCGTGAGGGTTTTTGGGCCTTCTTTGCAGGTTTCTTCTTTGCCATGCTGCCGTAGTGCCACAGCTACACGGAGGTGCTATAGGGGTGGATTCCAAGGGGACCCACTACCGGGCGTTGAAATGCGCTAGGTAAATTGTGAATATTTGGCTATAATTAGCGTTTGCCTTTGAAGAGCTGGCCCCGCCTGAGTGGGTCTTGAGGGATTACGAACATGAATCCGATTATAGCTAAACTGCATGAAGCGCAACTGCGCAAAGACCTCCCCGAATTTCGCCCTGGCGACACCGTGCGCGTCAATGTTCGTCTGAAGGAAGGGGAAGGCGAGAAGGAAAAAGAGCGCTTGCAGGCGTTCGAAGGGGTGGTCATATCGAAGAAGGGCCGCGCTTCGGGGGCTACGTTTACCGTGCGCCGCGTGAGCTTCGGCGTCGGCATTGAGCGCATTTTCCCGCTGCATTCGCCGTCGATCAGTTCTATCGAAGTGGTTGGTAAGGGCAAAGTTCGCCGCGCCCGACTCTACTATCTGCGCGACTTGCGCGGAAAGGCCGCTCGCATCAAGCGCGCCCCCCGCGAAGAAGTGGCTGCCGTGGCAACCGCTGGGTCGGAAACCAAGGCGTAAGCGCAACTCCCCGATTCGAAGCACATTCACCTAAGAGCTCCGGTGGCCTGGAGCTCTTTCTGCTTTTATGCCTTCAGGGGCTCGCTTCTCAAGGGGCGGGACCGTTTCTTTCTTTCCGCCATGGCCTATCAGGGCTGCACGTTCGTCACGCCTTCTGCGCCGGGTTTTGGAAAGTGTTTTTCGTACCAGGCGATCGAGCGATCGGTAGAATCAATCACGTGCCTCGTTTCCCGGATTCCGTGGCCTTCGCGCGGGTAGCGCACGAAGAGGGCCTCCGTGCCAACATCTTTCAGCGCAATGAAGAACTGTTCCGCTTCGGCGATGGGCACATCGTTGTCGTTTTCGCCGTGCATCAGCATGGTGGGAGTATGGGCGGCGGCCACGTGTTTCAAAGCCGAGCGTTCCCACGCTACATCCATCAAGTTGCCTTGGTGGAGGAATTGGCCGAACTCCATTTCCTCATACTGGTTGTAGTAAGTCATGTAGTTGTAGCTGACCAGGTTTGCGATGCCGGCAATCGGAATCGCGGCCTTGAATTCGTTGGTCTGGGTGATCAGCCAGTCTGTTAGCTGGCCGCCGTAGCTGACGCCTTCAATGCCCATGCGCTCGCGGTCGATCCAAAGATAGCGGCGCACCGCCGCGCTCACGCCATACAAAACATCCTGGCCTTCGTCGCCGTTCTGATCACCAAAGACCGCGTCGGCAAACTTCTGCCCGTAGCCCGTCGAGCCCCGAAAATTCACGTTGAGAGTCGCCCAGCCGTGCGCGGCATACACCTGATTCTTAAAGTTGAACCCGGGGCCATTCTGCGCGTGCGGGCCGCCATGAATGTTCACGATGAGCGGATGCTTCGAGGTCGCGGTCATTCCCGCCGGCTTGGTGAGAAACGCTTCCACATCAAATTTGTTGTCGTTGCTCACGAAGGTAAAGGACTCGACCTCGGCTATTGGTTTTCCGTCGAGCACTTCTCGGTTCAAGTCTGTGAGTTTGCGCGCAGCCGCGCTGCCGGTCTTAACGTAAAGCTGTGCCATGTCGCGCGGGGAGGTGAACGTGTAGGCCAGCGTGCCGTCCTTGCCAACGGAAAAGCCGCCAACGCCGCCGGTATCTTTCACCACATATTCCGGCGCGCCGCCCCTAACCGGCAGCCGCACCAGATGATTGCTTCCGCGCTCTTGAACCGTGAAGTACACGGCACTGCCGTCGGGCGCCCACTTCGGCGCGCCCTGGCGGTTGTCAATGACCGCTCCGATCTCGCGGCGATCGCTGCCGTCGGCGTTCATCATCCAGACGTGCGTGTCTTCCATGGTCGTCTCGCGGTCGGTCAAGCCGCGCTTTGTACCGCGATAGACGATGTGCTTGCCGTCGGGCGACCACAACGGTTCGTACTCGTTGTATTCCGTGGCGGTCAGCCGGCGGATGCTATTGTCCGCCACATGGAGCGCGAAAATGTCGTAATTGAAAAACTCGTCCTGATTCGGTTCCCGGTTCGATGCAAAGAGAATCTCCTTGCCGTCCGGAGACCAGTCAATGGAATGCTCGTCGTAGATTCCTTGGGTCAGTTGGCGCACCTGCTTGGTGGCCAGGTCCACCGCAAAAATGTGCAGACGCTGATTGTCGTTGAAGCGAGTCATGCCTTCGCCGGCGTCGGGCTTGTACAAGTAACGCGAAATCACCATAGGGTCGCCGCTGGCTTCGGCGGCTCTTTCATCCGGCGTTGAAGAAATGAACGCGATCTGTTTGCCGTCCGGAGACCAGGTGACGTCCTGACCGCCGCCCGGCAGCGGGCTGTTGGTGCCCTCTATCCGCTCGACCAGCGTGGTGATCTCGGAACCGTCCGGACGCGCCAGAAGCAGTCCGTGTTTTTCCCCCACCCGGCCTTGAAACACGAGCCATTTCCCGTCGGGCGACCAACGTGGATTCCCGGCAACATCTTTTTCGCCACCGATGCGAATGGGTTTTTCGGTGGCGAGGTCCATGATCCAAAGTTGTGGAGCGGGCCGGCCGGGGCGATCGTACAGAATCACCGTGTAGGCCATGCGGTGGCCGTCTGGCGACAGAACAGCGTCGCCTACAAACCGGAAACGGGGAAGGTCGCCGCTGGCCAAGCCTTGCGCTTTGCCGAACGGTGCCAGAGCGAGAAGCGCCGCCACACTCAAGAGGTAAGAGCCGGCGCGAAACCAAGCGGACTGCCTGCGTGGATGCATGGAAATTCTCCCCTAAAGCACATCGGTTGCTAGATTTGCCCGGCCATCCTAGGTCTCCCGGAGGGCTCCGGTCAACGGGTCTTGTTAAGAATTTCACCTCCGGCGGGTTCCTAGGTGAATTGCGACCATTCGTTGCACCAGCCAGGATTTTCCGGACTCACGAGACTTTTTAGAGAGTGTTTCGTCTATACCAACAGACGACCTGTTGACAATCAACAGGAGCAAGCGTAGCCTCCTGTTGATCGTCAAAAGGAGAATCGCGATGGCGGAAACGCGCGGCGAAGTTCTGCAAGGCACACTTGACCTGATCGTACTCAAGACTCTCGAGGCCCTCGGCCCGCTGCACGGGTACGGAATTGCCATGCGCATTCAACAGGTTTCCGCCGATCTGCTCAAACTCAACCAGGGCACGCTTTACCCCGCTCTATTACGGCTGGAGCAGCGCGGCTGGATCTCCTCGAAATGGGGCGTCTCGGACAACCATCGCAAGGCCAAGTACTACTCGCTCACACGCAGCGGGCGCAAACAGCTTTTAGCGGAGACGGAAAGCTGGGAGCGCATGGCCGCGCTCATGACGCGTCTGCTCGGACGCACCGAAGGAGCTTGATATGCAGTGGCTGCGCGTGATTGTATCGCGATGGACCGGACTTTTTCGGCGAAGCGCTCTGGATGCCGACTTGGACCGAGAACTGAGCGTTCACATTGAGGCCCTCACAGAAGAAAACATTCGCCGCGGGATGAGCCGGGAAGAAGCTGCCCACGCAGCACGGCGTGAGTTCGGTGGAGTCCAGCAAACGAAGGAATCCTATCGTGATCAACGCGGCGTGCCATTCTTCGAGACACTCGCGCAGGATTTGCGTTACGCGTTGCGCATGCTTGCGAAAAGCCCGGGGTTCACGGCGGTGGCGGTGCTTACGCTGGCGCTCGGTATAGGCGCGAACACCGGTCTGTTTTCCCTGGTGAACTCCGTTTTGCTCGGCAATCTCCCGGTCCGCCACCCGGAAGAGCTAGTGGTCATCAAATACACGGACGGCCGGTCTCAGGAAGCCAACGAAGATTTCTCTTATCCGATGTACCAGGCCCTGCGCGACAAGAACGCCGTCTTTCGAGATGTTTTGACGCGCTCGGGCGTTGCTTTTAATGCAAGTTACGGTGGGGAAACCGAACGCGCCACGGGCGAAATGGTGTCCGGGAATTACTTTGAAACCCTGGGAGTCGAGCCGT
>Ga0210383_10006415_pt1 | contig 10274 bp, 9 predicted proteins | sample IncBWC14OmetaG_FD_160072 | JGI IMG/M metagenome (GOLD analysis project Ga0210383, IMG submission 160072) | Forest soil microbial communities from Barre Woods Harvard Forest LTER site, Petersham, Massachusetts, United States - Inc-BW-C-14-O ...
GCGAACTACACAGCCTTCGGCATTCGCAGCCCGCGCGCCGGCTCGGATTCGTTTCTAAAAGAAGTCCGCGAAGCTGTCTGGTCCGTGAACCCCAATCTCCCGCTGGCGAGCGTTCATACTCTCGAGTACTACCACACGCGCTCCATGGCCCGCACTTCCTTCACTCTGATCATGCTCGCTGTCGCCGGCGGCATGGCACTCCTCCTCGGCGTGGTCGGCATCTACGGAGTCATCGCCTGTTCCGTCTCCCAGCGCGTCCGCGAAATCGGCATCCGCATGGCTCTCGGCGCGCAGACGCAATCCCTCACCGGCATGTTCGTTCGGCACGGCCTAATCCTCGCCGGCATCGGCATCGCCTTCGGCCTAACCACGGCCATCATCGTCATGCGCCTGATGTCCTCTCTCCTGTTCCACGTCAAGCCTGTCGACCCCATCACCTACCTCGCCGTAACGCTAGGCTTGCTCGTCACCGCCTTCGTGGCCAGCTACCTCCCATCGCGCCGTGCCGCCACGGTTGATCCCGTCGAGGCCCTCCGCGCCGAATAGACGGCTGCAGGGGTTTTTTGCTTGCCATTCTTCGCGACGCCGTCAACAGTAAGCCCTTTGTCGGCCCATCTTACAGAAACACCCGGTGTACACTCTTCCTGCCAAGGCTGTTCACTCCGACCCCTGCGCGGGAGCCTCTCGTAGTATTCTGAGGACCACCTCCATGAGCCGCGTCTACCTCGATTACAACGCCACGACACCCGTTGAACCTCAAGTCCTTGACGCCATGCTCCCCTATTTCTCCGCCGAATTCGCCAACGCCTCTTCCATTCACACCCCAGGCCAACGCGCCCGCGCCGCCGTCGAAACCGCCCGCGAGCAAGTCGCCGCTCTCATCGGCGCCCGGCCTCAGGAAGTCGTCTTCACCAGCGGCGGCACCGAATCCGACAACCACGCCATCTTCGGCGTAGCACAGTCGCTCTCGGCTGGGCGCATTTCGTCGGCCCAACTCGCGCATCCGCACATAATCACCACCACCATTGAGCACGAAGCGGTCCTAAACGCCTGCCAAGCCGCTGAAAAGCAAGCCGTAAGCGTCACCTATCTTCCGGTCGACCGCGAAGGCCTCGCGGATCCCCAGTCGGTGCGCCTCGCCATCCGGCCCGAAACCGTGCTCATCACCATCATGCAAGCCAACAACGAGCTCGGCACCGTCCAGCCGATCGAAGAAATCGGCCGCATCGCCAAGGAATACAAAGTTTACTTCCACACGGACGCGGTGCAATCCGCTGGAAAAATTCCCATCGACGTCAACCGGCTAAATACGGATCTGCTCTCTCTCTCCGGCCACAAACTCTACGCGCCAAAAGGTGTAGGGGCTCTCTACGTCCGCGGCGGTACTCGCCTGCAGCAGCTTCTCTATGGCGGCCATCACCAGCGCGGTTTCCGGCCGGGAACAGAAAACGTCGCCGGAATTGTGGGACTTGGCAAAGCCGCGGAGATGGCACGCAACTCCTTAGCGGGCGAAGCCAAGCACGTCTCCACACTTCGCGACAAACTCGAGCACGGCTTGCTCGAGCGCGTCCCCCAAATTCGAGTGAACGGAGGGCTCGCGCCGCGCACTCCAAACACCACCAACATCATGTTCGCGGGAATCGAAGGCGAAGCTCTGCTGATCGCACTAGACTTGAAAGGTTTAGCCTGCTCGGTCGGCGCTGCATGTTCCTCCGGAGCCGTCGAACCGTCGCATGTACTTACCGCCATCGGCCTCTCGCAGGAGCAAGCCAAATCCAGCCTGCGCTTCAGCCTAGGCCGTCACACCACGGAATCCGAAATCGACAGCGCGCTAGGCGTCATCCCTAGCGCGGTCGCGCAACTCCGCGCTCTCTCGCCGACCTATCGAAACGAGACGGCCTTCCATGTCTAACGCCAAGTCGCTTTCGGCGATTCCATGCGTATGCGCTTCAAATCCGTTAAACTGAGATGGTCCTAATGAGTGCCACTACGCCATTCGAGACGCTACCCACGCGCGAACAAACGCAGCGCGGCCTAGTCGCTATCGCCATGTCCGGCGGTGTGGACTCTTCCACCGTCGCCGCCGTTCTCCAGGAGCAAGGCCACCCCATCGTCGGCCTGACCATGCAACTCTGGAACCAGCGCCGTTTGCCGGAATTGCTAGGCGATGGTCCCAAACAGCACCGCTGCTGCTCGCTCGATGACGTCTACGATGCCAAGCGCGTAGCGCAGCATCTGAATTTTCCGCATTACGTGGTGAATTTCGAGGAGCAATTCGAGCAGCGCGTCGTGCGCCCGTTCGTCGATCAATATCTCGCCGGCCGAACGCCGATCGCCTGCACCAATTGCAACACGGACGTGAAGTTCGAGCCGCTGCTGCGCATGGCCCGCCAGATCGGCGCGGAGTGTTTGGCCACCGGCCACTACGCCCGCATCCGCAAGAACGAACAAACCGGCCGCTGGGAACTTTTGCGCGCCCGCGATCTAAGCAAAGACCAGTCGTACTTTCTTTGGGGACTTTCGCAAGAGCAGCTTTCGCGGAGCGTCTTTCCACTTGGCGAGTTGACCAAGGAAGAAGTTCGAGCCCTCGCGCGTCGCACCAGTCTTCCGGTAGCCGAAAAGCCGGAGAGCATGGAGCTTTGTTTTGTTCCCGCCGGCAATTACGTTCAATTTATCCAGGCTTATTCGAAGGACGCAGGAATCTCTTTCCCGCATGGCGAAGGCGAGATTGTCACCGAAGACGGTGCCGTGGTCGGCCGTCACAACGGCGTCCACAATTTCACGATCGGTCAGCGCAAAGGTCTTGGTTTTGCAGCCGGCAAACCGCTCTACGTGCTTTCCATCGACCCGCAGGAAAACCGCGTGGTCGTCGGTAATGACGATTCCCTTCGCACAACTTCTTTTGAAGTGCAGGGTGCGAATTGGGTTTCGATCGAACAGCCACCTGGGCCCGTTCGCGCCGCGGTGAAAATCCGGCACAAGCACGAGCCCGCCGCCGCAACGGTCGAGCCCATCGACGCAACCAACGCGCAAGTTACCTTTGACGCTCCGCAGCGCGCGATAACTCCGGGCCAAGGCGCCGTCTTCTACCATGGCGACTGCGTCCTCGGCGGCGCCTGGATTCGTTAAAAAAAATTAAAAAGGAAAGTCGAAGAAGCCCGGAAGGAAAATTCAGGGCGACGGGAAAGCCAGAAATCTCAAATAAAAAGTTCTTCCTCTTGTTCGAGCGGTTCGTCTGGACGACGGCGCTCGCGTCGCGAGCGCAGTAGATCGAGTCCAACTTTGATTCCCTGCACGAGCGCCGAAGCTTTCTGCATCGGCCGCCAAACGCTGCTCCGGAATTGCGACCCGGCATCCTCCACCGCTTCGAGAGCTCCCGTCAAAATTCGGTCGGCGTGGTTCAGTTGGCCGCGAAGACGGTCCGTAGCATCGGTGATTACGCGGTCCATCTTCTGCGCCTGGCCGCGCGTGAGATAAACGATGTGCGCCGCGTCCGCTACCATGTTCGAAATTTTTGGCTGGGTGTCATCAAGAAGGATCTGCGCGCGCGTCAAAATCGGGCCCAAGCGGGTGTGTAGATCGGTGACCAGTCCGTTGACTTTTTTATTGGTCTGGCGAACTTCGAAAAACAACGCGATCAACATCGCGCCCTGAATAATCAGCGCCATCGCTGCAACGATGCTGAAGATCATCAGCCAGGTTTGCATACTCGCCCCACGCGTCCTCCCAGGAGGACGGAATGATGCCGTGCCGAACATCGCCGCTTCAAGATTTGAATGCCTCAAAACTTCCGAGCTTCAAGACTTGGAAGCTTCGCGACGATACGCTTCGCGCGCACCTTCGACAGCCGCCGAGATCGAATCCTTGCCGCGCGTCGCAGCATCTTTGCTGCGCTCAATCAGCTCGTCCGCGCGTTCGCGGAGTTCTTTCGCTTTACGCTGCGCGAAGTCGCGACCCTCATCGGCTTTCTTGCCGAGAAACTCGCGCGTATCTTCTCCCGATTTCGGGGCAAACAAAATGCCCACCAGCGCGCCAACGCCGAGACCCACGAGGAAATATGTGACCTTGGAACCTACATTGTCCGCCATGAGAACCTCCACAAAAACCGTAGCATAGCGGCCCGAAGCGCGCAATACAAGCTAACCGGCATGCGTTATTCAGACTGGTTATCGTTACGATTCCCGGGGGATTCGAGCGCGCCGAGCTGCTCGAATAGTCTCTGGGCGGCTTTTCGCGGAATGATCTCGCTCAATTTTTCCAGGCCAGCGCGGCGGACATTTGAGACGCTGCCGAATTCGCGGAGGAGTTTTTGGGCGGTGCGCGGGCCGATGCCTGGAATCCCGTCGAGGGCAGATTTTGTCTGGCGTTTGGCACGACGCTGGCGATGGAAGGTGACCGCGAAACGGTGCGTCTCATCGCGGATTTGCTGGATAAGATGAAGGACCGGGGAGTGATGTTCGAGAACGATGGGCTCGTCTTCCTGGCCGAGGACGTAGAGAATTTCTTCTTTTTTTGCAATGCTCGCCAGTGGTTGATTGATGATTTGCAGCGAATCGAGGGCCTGCGCGGCGGCGTGGAGCTGGCCGATACCGCCGTCGATGAGAATCAGACCAGGGAGCGGTTTTTTTTCCTCCAGCAGGCGGCGATAGCGACGCGCGACTGCTTCGCGCATGCTCAGGAAGTCGTCGTTCCTCGACATGGATAATGCGGCGGCAGGCAACGCGGTGATCGCCAATGGATTGTTCGAATCTTCGCCGCGGATGATGAATTTTCTGTAGTCGGATTTTTTCATGCGTCCGTTTTCCCAAACGACCATCGAGGCGACCGTGTCGGTTCCCTGGATGTGGGAGATGTCGAAACTTTCGATGCGCTGTGGCTCTTCGGGGAGATTCAGAGCGTTTTCGAGCGCCTCGCCGATGGCTTTCGAACTTGGTTTCAATACACGGAAGCGTTGTTCGAACGAGTGCTTGGCGTTGCTTAGGACGAGGTCCAGGAATGAGCGTTTGTTACCGCGCTGCGGCGTGAAGATTTCGACTTTGTGCCGGGCGCGCTCCGTCAGCGTTTCTTCGAGCAGCTCGCGATCTTCGAAATCGATGGGCACATGGATGGCTTTTGGAAGATAGTCGGCTTCCAAGTAAAGCTGCTTGAGCAGCGACGGCACGAATTCCTGGGGATCGAAGTCTTCCAGGTCTTCCCAATAAAATTCGCGGCGGTCAACGACCCGTCCGCCGCGTAAGTGAAATAAATTGGCAGCCACCAGAGGAGGTTCGGCGTAGTAAGCGAGCACATCGGTGTCATCGCCCTGGGCCGAAGCTATCCGCTGGCGCTCTTCAATGTCTTCGAGGGTGCGGAGGAGGTCGCGATAGGCGGCAGCTTGTTCGAATTGCTCTTTTTCTGCGGCGGCCATCATGCGCGATTCCAGGCTTTTGATGAGGTCGTGGCGGCGGCCTTCGAGAAACAGGCGCACGTCACGGGCGGCTTCCGCGTAACGGTCGTCGGTGGTCAAGCCGGTAGCGCAAGGACCGAGGCAGCGCTTGATGTAGTACTGCAAACAAGGGCGGGGATGGCTGTGCGTTAGGTCTACGGTGCAGGATGGCACCAGGAATCGTTTGTGAATGAAATGGAGAATGCGGCGTGCCAGGCCGGCGGGAAAATAGGGGCCAAAATAGAGCGAGCCATCTTTTTTGATGCGCCGCGTGAAATAGACGCGTGGATATTTGTCGGAAGCAGTGAATTTGATGTACGGGTAGGTTTTGTCGTCGCGAAGAACGACATTGAACTTGGGGCGATATTGCTTGATGAGATTGTGTTCGAGTGCAAGAGCTTCGCGCTCGTTGCCGACGAGGATGGTTTCGATGTCGGCGATTTCACGGGCGAGAGAACCGGTCTTGGCGTTGACCCAGCTGGACTCGAGAAAATAGGAACGCACGCGGCTGCGCAAGGAACTCGCCTTGCCGACATAGAGCACGGTGCCGGCGGCGTCTTTGAAGAGGTAGACGCCGGGACTCTCTGGAAGCAACGCCGCTATTTCTCGGGGTTCCATGGAATTCAGCGCGGAAGGTTCATTTATTGCGCAATCTCCATCATACTAGAATTGTGAGTGGTGACTCGCAGCGGGGCGCTGGCAACATGCCGGCGAGAGGCTGGCATCCTACGGACTACATGAAAAGACTCACGCGAAACGCGCTTTACGCGACGCTGTTTGCTTTCCTGGTGTTCGGCGCAGCGGTGCGTGGCGGGACGCAAGAACCGCCACCAAATGCGGCAGACAAGCCTCCGGCTCCGGCGGATAAGCCGAAGCCGCCGAAGCCGAACAGCGATAACGCCACGCAGAATGCGCCGGATCAGCCGAAGTGGGACCCGTTGCGGGCGGAACGAGACATGCAGGTGGGCCAATACTACATGCATAAAGGCGACGTGGATGCGGCCATCGACCGTTTCGAAGACGCCACAACGGCGAAACCGGGCTACGCACTTCCTTTCCGCTTGCTGGGTGAGGCGCAAGAAAAAAAAGGATTGAAGAGGCAGGCCATTAAGTCCTACACGCGTTATTTGGATTTGTATCCGAAAGCGGAGGACAGGGACAAGGTCCAGAAAAAGATCGACAAACTTTATAAAGAAGTGGAGAAAGAAAAGAAGTCATTGAACTAGGGCGAGATTTCGAGCAGCGCGGTGAGCGATTCGCCTCAGAAGGGGCTCTGCAACTGCGCGCCCCGGCTCGTTAAGGAATGTCGATCGCCAGCCGCCGGGCTCGAGCCTGAACTCATGCGATTAAAACCTGCGTGAAGGAATGGCCGCCGTTGCGCAGCACATACCTGTGCCTTCGTTGAGTCCAAGCTCAAATTCTCCACCCTGCCCCCCGTCACAGAATGCGGCATGGGCCGAGCAGTCCCCTCGAGGCCCGAGCCCTTCTTGAGCAGTTCTGGCCCCCCGATCATCCAGATCGGGAAGGGGTTCTTCCGAATTTCCGGTATTTAACCCATCTAAAATACGCTCGTGTTCAGCCCTGAGCTGCTCGAGGGCGGAGCGCCGTCACGCTTTGTTGCTGGATTTCAGCATTTGCATGGTCGAGGAAACGCTGCAGGTAGAAAACCGGCTAACCACGATCTCATAGCTAGAGAGGGCAAGACGACCATTTCGTGTTTCATCCAATTTCGCAAAATTCCCTGGCCCTCCTACCCATCCGCGCACCGCGCCCCGAGCTGCGGCGCGCTCGAAAGTACCTCGCTGGACGATAAACGTGGTGATTGGAGACCGAACCGCTGCCGGATCTCCGTTCGAAGTGCGGACCTGGTGGTCAGCGGGCTAGACGATCGAGTACACGGCGCGCGCGGTCGAATTCGGCGAAGCGTTTCTCTTCGGCCCGGAATTCGCTGGAATGGGAGACGAGGCTGCAGCCGGAGCGGCGCGTGGGGTGCTTGACGTGGAGCATTTCGTGGTAGAGGACGTACTCAACGGCAACTTGAGGGACGGCGGGATGATCCATCCTGCGATTTAAGAGGATTTGATTGGGGCCGGGGTCGTAACACCCGAATTGGCGACGCCAGCTTCGCGTGCTCCAGCCGATGTGCGGGCGCTCGAGAGTGCCCGCGAAATAGGTTTCGTTCAACTGCTTAAACATTTTTTCGAGGTCGAAGTGTCGGCCCTGTGGCCCGGTGGAGGCGAGGCGCACGCGGCCGCGACGCATGCGGCTGATGCGGCTGCGGGTGCGGTCGGAGCGTGCGTAGTTCAGATAGGGCTCTATTAAAACACGCGGGGCTTTGCGGCGATAGACGCGGGAGAGGAGCAGGGCGGCGGCGCCTTCCAGAACTGCGAGAGGAGCGTGCTGCAACAGATCGGAGAATCGCACGAAATATACGTCTTCGCGGCGCCGAATGGTGAGCACCAAACTTGCGTACGGGTAGTACTCGACGCGGAAGCGCGGGGGACGGCCGTCGCAGCCAAGGCGTGTAAAAACCCGCTGAAAAAGTGGCGCGCCTCCGGGCACTGGAGAACTCACGCGGGGCATGGTCGTCCGCTTCTTCGTTGGGGTAGATTCCTTCGCTGGGGTCAGGTCCTTCCCAGAGGCTCTGTGCCTCGCGGCATTCATTTCTTTCGCCGGACCGGTGGCGGGGCGACGTTTTTCTTGGCAGCTTCGGCTTCCTTGGAGGCGTCGCGGGTACCTTCCACGGCGTCGTCGAGAGTGTCCTTATAGAATTCGGCGTCCGGCGTATCGGTCGGAATTTTTTGCAAGATGACGAGGAAATCTTTCGTCCGGGAAGCCATCAGGTCGATGCCTTTGCGAATGTTCTGTTGTTTCTCGATGCCGAGCTGGATGAGGTCCGCGGCATCGTCGACGCAGCCAACGTAGGCGTTTAATAGAGAATTGATCATCTCCGCGTGGTTGGTCTGCGATGGATGGTCGAATTCGTATTGAAGTTTCTTGAGGCGGTCATCGGCGAAAGTCAGGAATAGAGTGATGCGCTCGTTGGGCGTTTCTGCTTCGCGGATTTTGTCGGCTTCGACGCCGGAAAGATAGTCTTTCTGCGTCCGACACCCGGCGCGAACAGCCCAGACGCCTTGAAAAACCATCACGGATAAACACAAAGCGCACAGGCGGAGTTTCATACTTGCACTTCCGGATCTGGTGGCATCGTTGGTGGAACTGCAGGAGCCGGCGGCTTCTTTTCGTGTCTTCTCGGAAAGAGGGAGCGGAGCAATTTGTCGTCGAGGGTTATTAGGTCTTGGCGAACGAGTTGCAGGGGTGGCTTGAACTCCGTAGGGGCGATGAGCAGCATTTCGTCCAACTCCCGCAAGCCTTTTTGAACATGCATTTCGAGCTGCTTGTAGCCGTTGGGATGGCGCTCGCCATCGGGAGTTTCTTTCTCGATGGCCTCGGAGGCAGCGCGAACATTGTCTCGGTATTTCTCCAAGATCAAATCCATAGTGTTGTAATCACCGGATTTCTCGGCGCGGGTGGCCTCCTCGAATTCGGCATCGCCAAGTTTTTGCAGCATTTTGGCTTTGTGCACGCCATTCGTTTCGCTGTCGAAGCGCGCTTGAAGATCGCTCAGCTTGTCCGCACCGGCGCCCACACCGCATAACGCGGCCAGCAAGATTGGAAATGCGACGCGTCGCGCCACGCGGGGGCCCCTCATGCATTTACCTTTTCTGATCCAGCATGCGACGCAAGACCTTGCTGCGCTGCTGCGCTTGCCAGACCTGGTTCGGGTTCTTGTCCTGGTCGAGCTCGAGAAACTTTTCGTAGGCCTCGAGCGCAGGTTTGGGCTGGTTCAGCTTATCGTAGCAGAGTGCGCGGATAAACCACTCGCCTGCTCCAGGACTTTCCACTTTAGCGATCAAGTCCTGAGTGGCGAGAGTGGCCGAATAGTTGCCGCCAAGATAGTATGCGGATCTGAGGTCCTTCCAATACACAAGATTGTTTCGGTCCATCTCGAGCGCTGCCTTGATCTCCTTTTCGGCAGAAGCGAAATCGCGTTTCTGCATGAAAACGCGGCCCAAGCCGCCGCGCAGCTCTGCGTCATTGGGGGCAAGCGCGATGGCCCGACGAAGGGTGACGATGGCATCATCCCATTTTTTTTGGGCAATTTGGATGTCGGCCCGCGAACGGAGCGAATCGAGAGTGGGAGATTTGCCTGCGTCGGCGCGATCCAATTCGGTTAACGCGGCTTCGTACTGTTTTTGTTCTAGCAGCAGATGGATTACGCGGGATTGGGCCCCGGGGGCATCCGGCTGAACGGCGAGATAGTCGCGGAAGGCCGCAGCGGCTTCGGGTTTTTTTTGCACCTCCAGGGTTTCCGCCAGGCCGAGGAGCGCTTGCGGGGATTTCGGTTGGAGTTCTATTCCGGCCCGGAATTTTGTCTCGGCGTCGGGATAGCGTTTTAAGCCGACGTAGAGATTGCCGAGGTGGATGATCGTTTCTACGTCGCGAGGATCGAGACGCAGGGCGGCTTCGTAGCAGTCCACTGCGCCGGGAATGTCTCCGGAGCGCTCCAGCGCGTGGCCAAGGAGGAAGCGCGGCCGGCTTTGGGCGGGAAGGAGATCAACCGCTCGGCGGAGCGGAACGACCGCAGCGGCGGGGTCTTTTTCGGTTAGCAGAATGCCCAGATTGAGGAAGGCCTCGGACATTTTTGGATCCAGCGTGGCGGCACGTTGGTATTCGGCGCGGGCTTCGTCGCTGCGCTGGAGTGCGGTGTAGGCGTAGGCGAGTTGAAAGTGGGCCCAGGCGATCTCTGGTTTTTCGGCTAGGAATTTTTGCAGAGGCGCGAGGGCGG
>Ga0210383_10006416_pt1 | contig 10274 bp, 14 predicted proteins | sample IncBWC14OmetaG_FD_160072 | JGI IMG/M metagenome (GOLD analysis project Ga0210383, IMG submission 160072) | Forest soil microbial communities from Barre Woods Harvard Forest LTER site, Petersham, Massachusetts, United States - Inc-BW-C-14-O ...
TTCCTTGTTGAAACCCGAGGCGCTGCTGGTAGGTGCATCACGAAGCCGATATCCCCCGAGTCGGGCAGGCCAGGCGAACGCTGAGCCTATCGCTGTGGGTATTTGTCCGTAGGCGCGTTGACCACCTTGACAGCGTGCGGCCTGTGGCCAATCACGAGCCAAGGCGTCCCGATCAAGCGGAAGCTCAGGCCGCCGCGAACTCGACCTGCGGCGGCGGAAGCATACGCAGGAACTCCGCAGGCAACCGACGGCTCGCCTGCCAAAACTCCAGACCCACTATCCCCCCCCTCACAGGATCGAGTTCCCGCAGCCCAGAATCCGATTCTTCGCCCACAGCCGTGCTCGCGTCATAGCCCTCGAAGCGGACCCACGCGATATCCACGTCGGCGTCGTAGTGCCCTTCGATCCGCATGACCATAGGCTAGCGCCGACGCCAGACCGTGACAACACGGGCGACCAGTCGGCCAAGGATCACCGCTAACATCGCCCTGCGCTGAAGTGTGCATACAAGTGCGGATGGCCGGGCACGCGTCAGAGAGCAGCTTGAGCGCCAGCTACATGTTGCGGACGTGGCGACCCATCTCGTGGTCTTGGGGATAGCCGGCGGCCTCCCAGAACGAAACAGCGATGTCGTCCTCATGGGCTACGAGGGCGGTTACTCGGTTGGCGCCTTGTCTGCGTAGGTGCTGCTCTCCGGCTCGTACGAGCGCCAAACCAATTCCCGCGCGGCGGTGTTCGACGTGTACAGCCAGCCTGTACATGTTTCCTCTCCAGCCATCCGATACGGCTATCAGTGCACCGACGATCGCGCCGTCGGCGTCGGCAACTAGCAGACTGCCTGCGTCATGAGATAGCAGTCGCTGCACGTCATCGAGGTGGTCGGGCATGGTGGCGTGCTCGCTACGAGTCTGCTCCCATAGCTCAAGTACCGCCGACGCCTCGTTGGGTCGGCACGCACGCACAGCAAAATCCGGTGCAGACAAGCGGGTACCGTAGTCGATATGCACCCGAAGATGTCGGAGCGGGTCTCCCCGACGCCTTCCTCTTCAGCGTCCGCGCCCGATGTCGTTATCAGGTAAGTCGCGCTTTGGTGTTCGCATCAATCTGCCCACATGACGGGTCCGACGGATCAGGCATATGGACTAGCCGCTTCGTCTAGGTGTCTCCCTGTCCGTCCTGCAGAAGCCCAACGATCGTCTCGCCACAGCGATGCTCCTCTTCAGGAAGGTCCGAAGCGCCCATATCAAGCCGATATTGATAGACCGACACATGGTCGATGTCTCCCAGATGATGCAGCCCCCCGTCTTGAAACAGCGAAGCGCGTGGGTGGACGAGCACGACCTTGCTGGCTCGGTAGACCAGGCCATAAGTAGCTGCCTGATTGACGTACGCCCGTTCGGACTCCGTTTCCTTGACGGGGACGTTCTTGACCTCCACGACTACAGGCGGCGATGCGCTGCTCGTCTGCTGCACGATGATGTCTGGCGTAGCCGGCGGCGTAGTCTTTCCGTCATACAGTGGTCGGCGCCCGTCGCCGTTTCCATCTAAGACGGTAGCCGCTACGCCATTTGACCGTACGTATCGTCGGAGGATGTTTCGCACGTATGCCTCGAATACGTAGTTCATGTTGAGTACGACCGACGGCATCCTGATTGGTCCGCCCGGGCTGTCGACCAAGATGGCTCGCTGACGAATGATCGCGACCGCCACATTGAGCGCATCGCGGTAGTAGCCGCGCAAGCTCGGGAGCGGTCGTGCGCCGACGATCTGCGGATCGTTCAGAAACTCGCGGCTGTGATCTAGGACCACCCCATCGAAGATCGGGTAAAGAGCGACGAGATGGCGGTGGGCCTCACGCGACTCCCGGTCACCGGGACCCGCAGCAATGTAGCGCTGCGTCAAGAGCCAGAGTGCATACTTGAGGCACCGGTTCGGCGCGTTGTCATCACTTCGCTCGAACCAGGCAACGCTGGCTCTGTGCCGGACTCCGCGTGCTCTTGCTCTCAGGGTGCCCTTTATCATGATCCTGCCGCGCGGGAACGACGACTCCTCCTCACGTCGCATGTAGTCACGAAGGAGGCCGCCCGACGCGATTCGCTCGACATATTCAGCCAGTGATCGGGCGTACACGTCGAGGAGCGATTCATTCCACTCGCTCGTTGTCGCGTAGCCGCGCATGGTCGATAGGACCGTCGGCGGCTCTCCCGAAACGCTTATGACGCGCGAAAGATTGCTGACCGGGACACGCGGCCGAACGTGGATGATGACGTCGTCGGACAGCGGGACATAGCCGATATATCCCCGCGCCCGTAGCGAGATGATGCCTTTCCGCAGGCTGACCGCAAAGTAGTCGCCGCTCTCAATCTCTGGGTTGAGATGCAGGTTGCCCGCATCGTCGAGCAGGTCGCCGATCGCGACGTTCACGAGCCCCTGCTCCTCGCACGGAATGACCCTCGGCGTCGCTGTCGTTCGGGCGCCTGCGCAGCTCGCGTTCACGGCGATCCGAGATCGACATCGCCACCAGCCGCGTCCAACTCGTCTTGCTCTGCAGGCGGCTCCAGAAGCTGTTGGAGCGCAGCTTCCAAGGTCTCTCGAGTCTCCGGGTCGAGCCGATAGGCCTTCTCAATCAAAAACCGTAGCTGATGCTCCCAAACGCTGCGGAGCGTGGCTTGGTCAGTGACGTTCCAGAAGTAGGTATGGCCGATCGCGCCCTGCGGGGTTTGTTCGGCATAGTTGTTGACACGGCCAAAGAAGTTGAGCAAGCCTCGGCGCAGGTACTCATCGACGCCGTTCTGCTCGAGCCGCTTCTCCAATATCTCGCGATCGGGCTCCATCGCGATCTTTGCAAACCGCCGCTCAAAGGCGGCATCAACCTCATCTACACCACGGTCCAGCGGATTCATGGTCGCGAGCACGACCAGATTGCTCGGGACTATCAGTACCTCTCCGGAGGCGAGGTCGACCTCCAAACCGCGCTTCGATCGCTCGACGTAGGTCAGCGCCTCGCCAAATATGCGTCCCGGATCGCCCCGGCTGAGCTCGTCAATCACGAGGACGAAGCGCTTGTCGGGGTTTTTCTCTGCCGTGCGGCACATGTCTACGAAGTATCTGTCCTTGAAGAGGAACCCGTCCCGGTCGGGCCGCGGCACGTACCCTTGCATGAAGTCCTCATACTGGTACGAGGGGTGAAACTGCACAAATCGACGGCGATGCTTGTCGCCTTCGGTCAGTAGATCTGCGACCTTGGCCGCATACCAACTCTTGCTCGTACCGGGCGGTCCCGTAAAGATGACACCTCCGTACTCCTCCAGGAGGCCGAGTACCTGGCGATATACCGGGTCGTCTGTGCTCAGCGATGGGTCATCTGGGACGCTCGATGAATGCGCCTGAATCGCTGGCTGCGCATCGATGCCTAGATCGGCGGCTGACAGTCGGCGAAGCGGCTCGGCCGACAGGGAGACTTCGGGATTCGGATCCGCCATCTACTCGATCCCCACTGTGTCAGCGCTCAACGGCTCGAACCAGTGCTGAACGGCAGGCGGCACGATCTCGACAAAGAGTGTGGCGAAATCGGAATCGCTGGGAAGGAAGTAGAAGGTTTGTCTCAAGACCGCACCAAGATCCATCGGATCGAGTGGCCGATCGGCTGCAAACCCATAGTCGCGGAACAGATACGCCGCGAGCGCCAGCGCGGACACTCGACTCTCGTTGAGAAGGTATTTGAACGCAGCCTCGACGTGATTCGGCCGTAGCTCAAAGTGACTGCTATGCGTATCGACAACTTTCCTGACGAGCTCTCGAACTGAGCTCGGCGAGTAGCTACCGGCGAGATTGGGGTTCATCCAGAAGCGCGCAGGATCTGATCCTTTGCCGTTCCAGAGCGGACGATAGAAGGGCTTGCCTGGGGGTCCGCCTCTGATGCGCATATACCGTCCAAGCTCTTCCCAATGCGGCTCGATGTCGTCCGAGCTTCCTTCCTCAACGGACCGCTGCCGCAGGTGCAGGTACGCCAGAAACCACGGATGGATCCGCTGGGATTGGAGGTCGGAGATGGCCCACTGCACCGCCTCAACGGTGAGAACGGCCACGTCCTGCGTGTTCGAATCAGTCGCCACGCGTTGCGACTCTACCGGCTACGTGTAGGAGACGTGGGGCTCCAGATCGACTCCAATCGCGGAGCGATCCATCGCCAGCGCTGTCGAGAGCGTGGTGCCAGTTCCCATGAATGGGTCGAGGACTACGCCCCGAGCCCACTTAGCTCGACAATCGCATCGATCCCACCCGACCGAGCGCCGTTGCGCGAACGTGAACTCTCGGAAGTAGCCGCCGAGAACCTCCTTCGCCTCAGCTGCGAGCGCCTTTACGGTGGCCGCGTTGCGTCCGGTGCCGTTCTGCGTGCGCAGTGCCTTGCCGGCATCTGAGACACCTGTGGCTTGGATAGCTGCGATGTGCTCCGGGGTTAGTTCCGCCGCCGCCGCGAGCTCCATCGCTCGCTTGGCCTGCGGCCGGGAAGGATCGAGCTCTGCGGTGCGCTCTACGATCCGTTGCCGTGGGGTGCCGCATCGCGAGCAGGCGGCGTACGGGCATGCGAGCAAGGTCGCTCGCCTAGCGATCTCGGTTGGGAACGGCGCGAGATGGTCTCCCATGTTCCGTTCCGGATTGATGCGCCAGACATCGCCTGGGTTTGCGCCATTGCCAATCGCTCGTGAGTAGCCGAACAGGTCGTAATAGTAGTCGTGGTTGACCACGAGGTGAAGGATGTACTCGTGCCGATTCGCAAGCCGATTCTGCGCGGGCTCGGGCATACCTCCGTCCTTCGCCCAGATGATCCGATTCCGAATGATCCAGCCGTCGTCACCTGCTGCTGTCTCAACGCGGGCCGGTATGGCTGCCAGCATTCGCTTGTGGAACGTGTCCCCGATGTTGAGGAAGATCGACCCGGTCGGGCGCAAAACGCGGCGCCACTCGCGCAGGCATTCCATCATCGCGTCGACGTACTCCTTCGGCGTCGACTCCTGCCCAATCTGACTGCCGACCCCGTAGTCGCGCTTCTGCCAGTAAGGCGGGGATGTCGCGATCAGGTCTACGGAATCGTCCGCGATCGGCAGCTTTCGAGCATCCCCGACAAGCACCTTATGGTCCGGGGCGCCGTTGACACGCGGCCTCCCCGGGTCGATCCAGACGTGGCCGTTGCGGCTTCCATTGTGGCCATTACGATGACCGTTCTTCGATCCGTTCCTCGGAGCAATGTCGGCGATATCGTCGTGTGTGGACTGCTCCGGCTGCATGGCGGCGGACTCGTCGGGTCCGGTTTGAATCAGGGCCACTGATGAGTTCCTGTCGCTAGTCTCGGTCGGTTTAGACGCGAAAGCTATCGCGTCCTGCGGACGGCTACGCTGCGCGATCTTCGCCCAAAGGGAGCCCCCTGGGGGAGGCGTCCAGGCCTGGCTAGATAGCGATCTCATCTGCCGCGACAGCCGATCCGGTCGCCCAGAAGAAGCCGTCGAGCCGATGCACCAGGCCAGGCCCCGTAGAGTCGGTTGAGACTGTCCGATCGAATCGTGGCCGAAGTGCCACGGCCTCGGGGCAGTTCGCGCTGTCGCGGCCCTCACACGACGTGGCCAATCATCTGCACCATCCGGAAGGCGGCGCCGTAGCGGATGCGAAGTCATCGCCGGCGCAATGGAATAGACCGGCTTTGCAGAGGGGGCGGATGAGGAATGCTACTAGAGCCTCGAGTCTGCTCGCGCAACCGGGGCTAGAGCCCCCGTCTAAGACCCCGGTGGCGGTCTACGTTGCTTTGGTACGCCGAGCCCGGCGACCATCTCATCCAGCGTGACACCAAGAGCATCGGCCAGGACGACGAGCGTGGAGAGCCGCGGCTCGACACTGCCCTGCTCAATTTTTCCTATCTCGGTGCGGTGCAGACGCGCACGCTCGGCCAACGCCTCCTGCGAGTAAGCCCGATCGCTTGCTCGGCGCAAGCGACGGACATTGGCGCCAAATCCCTTGCGGAAGCGCGCTAGCTCCATCGCATAGGAGTCCCCGTGGCTCATCGAACACCCCCTGCTTATCGACTCGGGTCCCCCGTGACGCCGGCCTCCTAGACAGCATCGCGATCCCGTTCAACGGGATTATCCCGCAGCCCGGCAAAGTCAACGCTGAGACTAGACGGATGTTCGTCGCGCCCTCAGAGTCGCCACCGGCTACATCCCCTCCTGTTCGTCTGCATATAGTTGTGTGGCGGATGGCTTTATGCCACCTGATCGTCTGTCGCTTATCCAGCATCATTTCGCAAGAGTGCGCGCATGGGCGCAGATCCGAGTGATGCGTACAAGGCCGACCGTGCGAACTACTTAAAAGCTTTCGGAAAGAACATACGTGCGCTGCGGGAAGAAGTTCGTCCCCGGCTCTCCCAGGAACACCTTGCTGAGATCGCCGGCGTACACCGTACGGAGATAGGCAAGATCGAGCAGGGGCGGGTCAATCCTCGCCTGATGACGCTGCACCTCGTGGCACATGCGCTCAATGCCACGCTGGATGACCTTGCCAAGGAGCTTCCGGTTCCGCCGCAGCGCGACCTATGGGGCCACTACGGGCCGGGTAAGAGCATCTCGCCTGTAGATCGCGGTCCAGAGACAGACGGAAGGCAGTCGCGGAAAGATCGAGCAAAGTAGAGATATGAGTGCGGACGGATCTACGCATGCACTGTGGGTCGTGGCAGCGAGCTCACCCGCAGCCACTGGACCGCTACGTTCTTCCCTATGTCGCCGGTTCTCCAGTTCGGCCCACGCCTCTCCGCGCTCGCCATCGCCATGCAAGATCAACGAGAGCAAACCCCGTGACGATGAATACACCGACAAGCCGCGCCGGAAGAAAGCCGATGGCTGCGACAAAAAGCGACGATGCGTAGAGCGCCGGCACACGATGCCCGATCGACGCCGTCGAATTCGCCGCGCGCACTTCCTCGTAATATCTTACCCCTTGGGTAGCTACGTACCAGATCAAACCTGGAACAAGCAACGCCAATACAAGCCAGCGCGACCAGTCGAGAACAGCGCCAAGTACAGTCGGGGGGGAGCCACATCACATATGCTGGTGCAACTCGCATATCAGAACAGCTGGCAACTTATCATAGAGACGATGTACGGAGGATAACTCGCCGGAATCCACATGTAAGGAGCCTCCACTGCCGTAGCGATCGCGCTACAGGATGCGTGTGTCGAACCCGGCCCCCGTGTCCCCGCCCCGTTGGCCGGAGCAACCCTGCCCGGTTTTGTTGCATCTTGATTCGACGTTGGGGCTTTTGTCATCCGGGTAAATGAGATTCCCAAAGCGTGTGAAACCATGACCGCTCGTACCGCTGCTTTCTCCTTCCAGCCCGTACGTCGGTTCGAATTCAGGTTCTTCCGCGCCAGCTGTTGCTGATCAGCGAGTGCCTCGGCCTCGACTGCCTGTTCTGCTTGGGTATCGGGCGGTGGCGGGATGATTGCGTCTGAGCCGAGACCAACGCCGTTTTGGAGTTCGACGCCTTCGCCGCTGCCGACGGCCGAGAGTCCGCCCGATTCTGAGTAGCGGCTGAGCTCGCCACTGGGGTCGGATTCGTTGAGTGGATCTCCCTGGGTGAAGGGGGTCACCGTTACTCAAGCTCGCTCGTGACTTTGCGGCAGCGCTCACTTCATCTGCTCGTTCACCACGTTCCGCCCGGCTCGGATGAGAGCGACCCGTCCGTTCCGGCCCTACTCCCCTTGTCCGGCGACGATGCTACACCGCGCTCGCACCGAAGCAAACAGCCCCGGCGCAGCCTCCAGGCACAAAGCCACGCGCCCACGACTCGCCCACCGCCAAGAGTACACCGCCAACTAGGGCGATTCCCGTGAAGTAAAGAATGATTCCGCGTGCTGGCATCGATCTCCTAACCTAACAAATAGATACGTGATCACCGCTAAGACTAGCGTTCAGACCTCATGGAATCGAGCAATACAGCTGACCCAATGCAATCGCCACCCAGCCAAATGGCGCCAGATTCCCGGCACAGTGCTGGTGGCCGCCTCCATGCGACACTGAGCTTCGGCGCTACCGCCCCGGCCGCCGTGTCCTCATCTTTTCCCAGAACATCCATGGCCGGTCTTGTTGCACTGGGATTCGACGCGCGGGGAGTGGTCGTCGGGGTAGGTGATAAACCCCTGCATATCCCCACCCCCGCTGTAGCCGCTTTCTTCTTCAAAATCTTGAGCACCCGGCACTTCACTTCTCGAGCGGTGCATCACGTCGAGCACGCCGACGATACGCAACTCCGAGCATCCCCCCGGCAGCGACACACAAAGAGGTCGCTACAACGGACCCCGAGAAATTATCCCCGATGACGGCGAGCTGGACGACCAACATTAGGGCGACGAGCAGGACGAAGATACCGATGTACTGGTGAGGTTGCATTTGCTGTCTGCGTGGCATCACAGTCTCCTCACGGCCATATTACGATGCATGCCACACCGGCTATGAGAGCGCCGGGTACGTCTCCGACCGCCCCGCCTATGGCACCCACGATTGTGCACCCAACATCTCTGACAGTCACGTGGCCATGCCCGCTGGATTTGCCGCCGCCCCTTGTCCCGGAGCAACCCTGCCCAGTTTTGTTGCACTCTGATTCGACGTCGGGGCTTTTGTCGTCCGGGTAGGTGAGGAAGCCGAAGCGCCCGATGCCCCGCCACCGTCGCCTTCTTCTTGATGCACGCGAAGTGTCAGCGCCACTTACCCGGAGCTGTCGTCGTAGACGTATCCACGGGTCATTGCGTCTGTCCTCGACCTCGGCAGGTGAGCAGCTCGGATCACAATTGCGTCAGCAGATCCCAGACTGCAACGGACATCAATGAAGCCACTACCGCAAACCATGCCCATCGGAAAGCCTTCACGGTCCGCGACTGCAGGAAAGGCTCCAACTTCGGATCGGAGATCATACGGGCCCTCTGCCTCACATCTGACTCCCATTGCTGGAAGGCCGGACGGCTAGCAGCTAGAGCAATGCTACTCAGAGTAAGAACTACCAGATCAGGGACTACGCGCATCGTCAGAAGCGTTCACCCCCATCGCAGTCTTTTGCGCAATACCGTTCGGACTGCGTCGGCGGCGATGTCCGCACATCCGCAGCGCTGGACCTCGCCCGATCCAGTGATGGCGGACCCACAGCAAGCAGACGTGCGAGAAGCGCGAAGGCCACGCCAAGCGCGACCGCAACCAACGCGGCCTCTGCCACGCCCGCAAGCACCTTGCCTACCTCGAGCCATCCCGTTAGGAATGCCATCGTCTCGCCAACTACAGCGAATACAATTAGCGGACGTCTATAGGGCGCCAATCGTCTCATGCGCATCAGAACAGTTCTTTTAGGCCCGCGCCGACTACCGACAGACTGGCCGCGAATGCGACGCCGGGACCCAACACGCAATGAATGGCTACATCGACCTCACCTCCACCCAGAGCACACGCGCCAAACGCGAAACCGCTCAACGCCGCACCAGCGGTACCGGCCATAACCTCGGCAGCGCCCAGCCAGTGATCATGGCCACTGCGTATCGCCATTTTCCCGCCGTGAATCCAAATTTCACAGCCACACGAGCCCGTGACACCATCTCTGTTTATCATCGCCGCGTGAGCGATCGGCCGGCCACTACCTCCCTCCCCTTCTTCAGTCCACCAGTACGGGAATTCGGATTCCGGTTCGTCGGCACCAGCTGTTTCCTGGTCGGCAAGCGCCTCGGCCTCGACTGCTTGTTCTGCTTGGGTGTCGGGCGGTGGTGGGAGGATCGCGTCTGAGCCGAGCCCTACCCCGTTTTGGAGTTCGACCCCTTCGCCGCTGCCGACGGCTGAGAGTCCGCCCGATTCTGAGTAGCGACTGAGCTCGCCGCTGGGGTCTGATTCGTTGAGTGGGTCGCCTTGGGTGTAGCTATAGGCGTTTGCGGAGCCTCCCGGCTGGGGGTCGGGCTGCAGGAATCTGCCGATTTGGGGGACGTACGAGCGCGCGCCGAGGTTGAGTACGCCGGAGGAGAGTTCTGTGCGCGCCCCCGTGGCTCCGAGCCATGAGTGCGGTGGCGGTACCGCGACCGTTGGAACTCCGTACTCGGTCGTTTCGAGCGTCGATGCTGGTTTGGTCGCGGTTTCGCTGTTGAGCACGGTTCCGATTGTATCGCCGTGGAGGTCGGCGAGTTGCACGATGGGGGTTTCGGTGTCGGCCTGTGTCGCGGCGAGAGCCCCGGAGATGCCGGAGATGTTTCGGGTCC
>Ga0210383_10006417_pt1 | contig 10274 bp, 10 predicted proteins | sample IncBWC14OmetaG_FD_160072 | JGI IMG/M metagenome (GOLD analysis project Ga0210383, IMG submission 160072) | Forest soil microbial communities from Barre Woods Harvard Forest LTER site, Petersham, Massachusetts, United States - Inc-BW-C-14-O ...
CTTGATCTTCTCGTCATTGGACGCGTTGAGCGGCTTCTGGTTGAGGATGGTGTCGAGCGCGATTGCGGTCTTACCGGTCTGGCGGTCGCCGATGATCAGCTCGCGCTGGCCGCGGCCGATCGGGATCAAGGCGTCGATTGCCTTAAGTCCGGTCGCCATCGGCTCGTGCACCGACTTGCGCGGGATGATGCCGGGGGCTTTTACGTCGACGCGCGCGCGATGATCGGCCTTGATCGGGCCCTTGCCGTCGATCGGCTCGCCCAGCGCATCGACCACGCGGCCGAGCAATCCCTTGCCGACCGGCACTTCGACGATGGCGCGGGTGCGCTTGACGGTCTGGCCTTCCTTGATCTCGCGGTCGGTGCCGAAAATCACGATGCCGACATTGTCGGTTTCCAGGTTCAGCGCCATGCCTTTGACGCCTGACTCGAACTCGACCATCTCGCCGGCTTGCACATTGTCAAGACCGTAGACGCGGGCGATGCCGTCGCCGACCGACAGCACCTGGCCGACTTCCGAAACCTCGGCCTCCTGGCCGAAATTCTTGATCTGCTCTTTGAGGATGGCGGAGATTTCCGCGGCGCGGATATCCATTTTATCGAGCCTCTTTCATCGCGTGCTTGATGGAATTGAGTTTGGTGCGGAGCGAGGAATCGACCATGCGGCTCCCGAACTTGACCACAAGCCCGCCGATGATCGCCGGATCGACTTTGACTTTGATGTCGACCTCCTTGCCGCTCACGGCCTTGAGCGCATTGCGCAAGGCGGCGACGTGATCGTCCTTGATCTCTTCCGCCACCGTGACTTCGGCGGTCGCCTGGCCCCTGTGCTGGGCGACCAGATTGCGATAGGCGCGCACCATCTCGCGCACAAAAAACAGCCGGCGTTTCGCGGTGACGAGCTTGACGAACCGCGCTGCCACGCCGCCGATGCCGGCACGGTCGAGCACGGCCGAGACCGCGTGCAATTGTTCGTCGGCGGTGAAGACCGGACTGCGGACCAGCCGCTCGAGGTCCGCGCTCTCCGCGACCAGGGCGTCGAAGCGATCGAGGTTGGTATTTACGGCGTCGATCTCATCGGCCTCGCGCGCCAGATCGAACAGCGCGCTTGCGTAACGGCCGGCCACGCCGGACACAAAGTGTTCTTCGCCTGCCAAGTGGGCCCTCTTTGGTCGGGAGTCGCGTCTCGGATCTTTTTTGCGCTTCCGAAAAGCACGCGTCCGCCCGGAAAGGTCGGCGCAAGCCCTTGGGATTAAAGCGGGACCGGGAGTTTAGGGCTCCGGGGAGCGCCCCGCGCGCCCCGCAAAAATCGCAGTTTTGCTAACATAGCGCGGAATGCCGTGCAACACGCCGAAACCGGCTTTCGATACCCGCGCGAGGAGCGATTTTGGGCTGCCGGACGCCTAAGGCTGTCCGGCCGTATGCTGGCGGATCACGTCGAGAAAAAGTTGCCCGTATTGGCGCAGCTTGGCGGCGCCGACGCCGTGCACGGCGCTCATCTCGGCAACCGTTGCGGGCTTTCTCCGCGCCATGTCGATCAGCGTCTTGTCGGCGAACACCACATAGGCCGCGACCTTCTGCGCCTTGGCGAGCTCCGAGCGCCGCCGTCGCAACGCCTCGAACAACGCCGCGTCAGCCTCCTCGCCGCCAGCCAGCGCCGCCGCATTGGCTACGGCGCGAGCGTCCTTGCGGGCCGGCTTGAGGGTGTCCTTGCGCAAGGTGGCGCCGAGTTCGCCTTTGAGCACGCCGCGGCCGGCCTCGGTGACCGACCAGGTGCCATGGCCAGCAACGTCGAGCGCGATGATGCCGGCGCCATGCAGCTGGCGGAAAATCGCCCGCCATTCGGGCTTGCCGAATTCCTTGCCGACCCCGAAGGTCGGCAGCCGGTCGTGGCCGAATTTGCCGATCGCCTCGCTCCTTTCGCCGAGCAAAAGTTGGGTCAGATGCTCGGTACCGAAGCGCTCGCCGGTGCGCACAATGGCGGACAGCGCCTTCTGCGCCGCGATGGTGCCGTCGATCAATTCCGCGCCGTCGCAGCAGAAATCGCAATTGCCGCAAGGCTCGGCCATCTCGCCGAAATAGGCGAGCAGCGTCTGTCGCCGGCAGCGCGGCGATTCGCAAAGCGAGACCAGCGCCTGGAGGCGTTGCCGCTCGACGCGCTTTTGCTCGTCGGTTGCGTCGCTGTCGTCGATCTGCAGGCGGCGGAGCCGGATGTCGCCCATGCCGTAGAGGGTGAGCGTATCGGCCGGCAGCCCGTCGCGGCCGGCGCGGCCGATCTCCTGATAGTAGCTTTCGATAGTGGCCGGCATGTCGGCATGGAGCACGAAGCGCACGTCCGGCTTGTCAATGCCCATGCCGAACGCCACCGTGGCGACGACCACGGCGCCGTCCTCCTGAAGGAATGCATCCTGATTGCGTGCGCGCGCGGCGCTTTCCATGCCGGCGTGATAGGGCAGCGCATGGATGCCGCTCGCGCGCAGAAAATCGGCAAGCTCCTCGGTCTTGCGGCGCGACGCGCAATAGACGATGCCGCTTTGGCCGCGGCGGCCGTCGATAAAGCTTGCGATCTGCTTGCGTCCGCCGGCCTTGGCGCACATCGCTAGCCGCAGGTTGGGCCGATCGAAGCCGTGGACGAACAAGGCCGGCGGTCGCACGAATAGCTTGTCGAGAATATCGGTGCGTGTCGCGGCGTCGGCGGTCGCCGTGAAGGCCGCGGTCTGCACGCCGCCCAGTTTCGCCTGCACCGTGCCGAGCGCTGCATATTCGGGCCGGAAGTCGTGCCCCCATTGTGAGATGCAATGCGCCTCATCGACCGCAAGCAGCGCGACATTCGCGCGCTTGAAGAGCGCGAGCGTCTCACTCTTCAGCAAGCGCTCGGGCGCCACGTAGACGAGACGCAATTCCCTTCGCGCGATCTTGTCGATGATGGCGCGGTTGTCCGCCGCGTCGTTGGCAGAATTCAGGCTCGCCGCGGCGATGCCGTTGGCGTTGAGTTGCGCCACTTGGTTGCGCATCAGCGCGATTAGCGGCGACACCACGACTGTGAGCCCGTCGCGCACGAGCGCCGGAAGCTGATAGCACAGCGACTTGCCGCTGCCCGTCGGCATCACGGCCAGCACGTCGCGGCCGTCAAGGATGGCCGAGACGATCTCGGCTTGCCCAGGCCGGAATTCCACAAATCCGAAAACGGTTTGAAGCTCTGATTGCGCTGCGGCCAGATCGGACATTGTCGGAGGTGGGGCGGAGGCTTTGCGCCAGGTTCTATCTTTGTTCCGTCAGCGATGCAAGCCTGATATGCGTTGCCGCAAGTGGTCGCGAGATTTCTCGGCGCCGCGAGCCCGCGTAATACAAAGCGCGCTCCGAAAGCCCGTTTCACGCATGTCTGCCGCCTGGACCAAAGCCGCCGAAGCATCGGCCGGCACCCTGCGTTTTTTCTGCCTGCTGTGGCTGGCTGGCTTGGCCATGCGCATGACGCTTCTGGTCGTGCCGCCGGTCATTCCGCTCATTCATGAAGAGCTGCGGATGTCGGAGACCCAGATCGGGCTTCTGATTGGATTGCCGCTTGCCTTGTTTGCCATTGCTGCAGTGCCCGGATCGCTCTTGGTCGCCCGTGGAGGCGCCAAGCTTGCGGTCATGCTCGGGATGGTGATCACGGCCGTCGCCGGCGCGCTGCGCGGCGCCGCTGTCGACGTATGGACGCTCTATGCGGCCGTGATCGCCACGGGCTTCGGTATCGCCATCATGCAACCGGGCATGCCGAAGCTGGTGCATGAATAGCTGCCCAAACGCATCGGGCTCGCCACTGTCGTCTACTCGAGCGGCATGGTGATCGGCGCGATCTTGCCGCCGGTGCTGACCATCCCGATCATCCTGCCGCTGGTGGGTGGCAGCTGGCGGGTCAATTTCTTGGTCTGGGCGGTGCCGGCGATTGTCATTCCGGCGGTGTTCTTGCTGCTGAGTCCGAAGGAAACGCGTGCGTCCGGAACCGCCTCGACTGCGATCGGCTCATTGTGGTGGCCGGATTGGAAGAACCCGTTGATCTGGCTCCTCGGTTTCACCTTCGGCTGCAACAACAGTCCGTTCTTTGCAGCCAATGCTTTCCTCGGCGACTATCTGATCAGCCGCGCCCAGGCGGAGTGGCTCGGGCCGGCACTCGCGTCTCTGAACGGCGCGCAGCTGGTCGCCCTCATGCTTCTGTTCGTGGTGGCCGGCCGCCTGCAGCGGCGCGCCTGGCCGTTTCTGCTGTTCGGTCCGCTGATGTTTTTCGGCTTCCTCGGGCTGATCTTGCTGCAGTCGCCGTTCAGCATTGTTGTTTGCACCGCATTGATCGGCATCAGCATGGTGATGACCATGACCCCGATCCTGGCCTTGCCGCCGCTCCTCGCCGCGCCCGCCGATGTGGCGCGCACGGCCGCCGGCATGCTCACCATCAGCTACACCTGCGCGATCATCATCCCGACGCTATGCGGCGCACTCTGGGATGCGAGCGGCAGGCCCTGGATCGTCTTCGTACCGCTCTGCCTCTGTGCCGTTGCGCTGACGGTCCTGGGCGCGATCGTGAGCCGGCGCAGACCCGCCGCTCAGGCGGCGCATAGCTAGCAAGCTGCCAAGTTGACGACGGGGACGTCCACCGGCAGGAAGGAGCCGAAATGACAACGCGCGCCCCGGGACGATCCGCGCAAGCCGAGGGGAGGATGACGCAGCGCATGCTGCCGAACGAGCGTATTTCCTATTCGGCCATCACCGAACGTGCGCCGCTCAAACTGCCGGACGGCGCCCGCGTGGTCGTGTGGGTGATCGTCAATGTCGAGGAATGGGACCCGCGCGAGCCCATGCCGCGGAGGGTGCTCACGCCGCCGGCTGGCGGCTCGCCGATGCCCGACATTCCGAACTGGGCCTGGCATGAATACGGCAATCGCGTCGGCTTCTGGCGCTTCATCGAGGTGTTTGACGCGCTGTCGATCCCGGCAGTGCTGGCGATCAACGGCTCGGCGCTCGCGGCTTATCCGGCGATCGTGCGCGCGGCGCGCGATCGCGAGTGGGAATTCATCGGTCACGGCTTTAGCCAGCGCAGCATGCAGAAGGTGGAGAACGAGCGCGCCGACATCCGCAAGACGCGCGATGTCATCGCCGCCGCGACCGGTGCGCCGCCGCGCGGCTGGCTCGGGCCGGGACTGACCGAGACGTGGGAGACGCCGGATCTGCTGGTCGAAGAAGGCTACGACTATGTGGCCGACTGGGTGCTCGACGATCAGCCGGTCTGGCTCAAGACCAGAGCAAAGCCTATTCTCAATCTGCCCTACACTCAGGAATGCAACGACGTCGCCATGATGCTCATCCAGCATCACAAGGCATCGGAATATTGCGATCGCGCGCTCGACCAGTTCGAGCAGATCTACGCCGATGCGGCGAAGTCGGCGCGAGTTATGGCCTTGGTCGTGCATCCCTACATCATGGGCGCGCCGCACCGGCTGAAATATTTTCGCCGCGTGCTCGAGACCATCAGCAAAAAGAGCGACGTGAAATTCTGGACCGGCGCGGAGATCGCCGACTGGTATCGCGCCGCCGGGCCGAAAGCGCCGTGACGGCCCGCAGCGACATGTCCGCGAAAGTGGCCGCCAAGTCTCCCGCTAAAGCGCGCGGCGGTGCTGCCGGCGACTTGCGCGCTAGGCTGATGCTGATCGCGCTCTGTGCGCTGTGGGGCGTCACCTGGCCGCTGATGAAAATAGCGCTCGCCGAAATCCCGCCGCTGAGCATGCGCACCCTGACCGCGGTGGCCGGCATGCTCACCTTGCTCATCATTTGTCTCGTGACCCGCACCAGGCTGCGCGTTCCGGTCCATGCCTGGGGGCATGTCGTCATCATCGCGTGTCTGAATATCGGCGCGTTCAGCCTGCTCACCGCTTTCGCGCAGATGACGGCGGCGACGTCGCGGGTCACCATCCTGATCTACACCATGCCGATCTGGGCGGTGTTGCTGGCTTGGCTCGTGCTCGGCGAAAGGCCTAGTGCGCGGCAGTCGCTCGCCGTGATCTTGTGCACGGTCGGGCTCGTTGTCTTGATCGCTCCGGTAGCCGCGAGCGGCCTGCCGTTGGGGCTTCTGCTCGCCGTCGCGGCGGGCGCGAGCTGGGGCGCCGGCACGGTTTATGTGAAATGGGCGCACCTCGATATGGACCCGCTGGCGCTCGCCTTCTGGCAATTGGTGATCGCGTTCCTGTTGATCGCCGCATGCCTGTTGTTGTTTGACGGCAGGCTCGATCTCGACCGCGCCGGTGCCGTTGCTCTGCTAGCCACCGCTTTTGCCGGCATTATCGGCAGCGGCATCGCCTACGCCCTGTGGTTTGCGATCGTGCGGCGCCTGTCGGCAGCGACCGCCGCGCTCGGCGCGCTCGGCATTCCGGTGGTCGGCGTGCTCGCGACCGTGCTCATGGTCCGCGAGCGGCCGACCGTGACAGACCTGATCGGCTTCGGCTTGATCCTTGCCGCATCAGCGTGCGTACTCTGGGTGCCGTCGGCCGCCGGGAGAGTGCGATGAGATTTGATTGAAATCATCATACACGCACTGCCGTTCAAGAACGGCGCTGCTTCGCTTGCCTGTGTGGGGCATTCGCGTCTTTACTTCTGAGCAAAACACGAAACGGAACGCGTCCGGCCATGACGGGGCCTGGCTCTATCTGAAACTCATCATGCTCCCGTAACGTCAAAGCCGCTATGCATTGAGCCGCCCAGCCACCTCGGCGATGCGCGCCACCATGGCGTTGTTGGGATCGGCGAGCGCGTCGATCACCGTGAAATGGTTGCCGGGCAATTCGGCGTAGCGGGTTTCCGCTTTGGCAGCGCGCCAGGCGTCGGCCATGCTGCGGCTCTGGCGCTTGAACTCGCTCGATTCCAGATCGCCCACTGCGGCGTCGAGCCTGCGCCCCGGTGGCACCGTCCAGAGGATCGGCGAAATGCGCCGCGCTTCTTCGTCGTCGAGCCGAAAATCCTGATTCATGCTGGTCTTGGTCAGCGGCGCCAGATCGAATACGCCGGAAATCGCATAGCCTGCGGGCACGAGGTCCGACGGCACTTTCGGCCAGAGCTTCTGCCAGTCCGTCGCCACCATGGCGGCGGTCAGATGTCCGCCCGCCGAGTGGCCAAGCACCAGCATGCGGCGGTTGAATCGCTGCCACAGCGATGCGCAGGCGCGCCGGATCTGCTCGATGATGTCGGCGATAGTGACGATCGGACAGAGATCGTAGCCGACGACGGCGACCGCGAAGCCGCGTTCATTGAGCCCGCGGGCCATGTGGCTGTGGAACGACGGGTCCATGGCGCGCCAATAGCCGCCATGAATGAACATCGCGAGCGGCGCGGCCTCGCCCGCCGCCGGAAAGAACAGATCGATGAATTGCCGCGCCGAATCGCCGTAGCAGAAGCCGAGCTCGGCCCTCCCGGCCTTGAGCATCTCGGCGCGATAATCCTCGGCCGCGCGCGCCCAGCGCGCGAAAATCTGCGCGTGATCCGGAATGGTGAGGCGGGGACTATACTCGGTCTCAAGATCGAGCTCAGGCATCGGATGCTCCAACTATCAGGCGGCGAGATTGCGCCATGCGCTTGATGGGGGCAACTGTGGCGTCGCGCGTCATTGCGGGAGAAATCTGCTAGGAAGCCTGCATGAAAGTCGGCGGCACATCCATGCGGACCATCTGGCTCGAACCGGATGGCTGGTCGGTCGGTGTGATCGATCAGACCGCACTGCCGCATCGCCTTGTCATCGCGCGATGGGCGACGCTCGCAGAGGCCGCCCACGCGATCCGCGCCATGGTGGTGCGCGGCGCGCCGCTTATCGGTGCCGCCGCGGCCTATGGCATGGCGCTGGCGCTGCGCCAAGATGCATCCGACGAGGCGCTGGAACGTGCCTACGCCACGCTCCTGGCCACTCGCCCAACCGCGATCAATCTCAAATGGGCGCTCGACGAAATCGCCGCCGTAGTGCGTAACCGCCCGCGCGCGGAACGTGCGGCCGCCGCCTACCGGCGCGCCGGCGAAATCTGCGAAGAGGATATCGCCATCAATATCGGCATCGGCCGCAGCGGCCTGCCGCTGATCCAGGCGATTGCGGCGAAGAAGCAGCCGGGTGCGCCGGTGAACGTGCTCACCCACTGCAATGCCGGCTGGCTTGCGACCGTCGATGTCGGCACCGCTACCGCGCCGATCTACGCCGCGCACGACAAGGGCATTGCCGTCCACATCTTCGCCGACGAGACGCGCCCGCGCAATCAGGGCGCCTCCCTCACCGCCTGGGAACTCGGCCAGCACGGCGTGCCGCACACGCTGATCGCCGACAATACCGGCGGCCATCTCATGCAGCGTGGCATGGTCGATATCGTCATCGTCGGCGCCGACCGGGTCACCGCCAATGGCGATGTCTGCAACAAGATCGGTACGTATCTAAAGGCGCTCGCCGCCCGCGACAACAATGTGCCGTTCTACGTGGCGCTGCCGTCGCCGACCGTCGATTTCACCGTCGCCGATGGCGTTGCGGAAATTCCCATCGAGGAACGGAGCCCCGAGGAGGTCGCGACCATGACCGGCCGCACCGCGGACGGCGGCATCGAGACCGTGCGCATCGCGCCGCCCGGCACGCCGGTGGCGAATTACGGCTTCGACGTCACGCCCTCCCGGCTGGTGACCGGGCTCATTACCGAGCGCGGCGTTCTCAACGCCTCGCGCGCTGCCCTGGCGCAGGCTTTCCCCGAGCGCGCAGGCGCGGCAGAATGACAGTCTCTGCCGAGTCTTCATAATGTCGGGGCGCGCCCTATGCGAAAGATCGAAGCGCGGGTTTCCTCCGTGCTGCCGTTGCCCGGAATCCTGACCATGAGCGTCAATCTCCTGCCGGCGACACCGCCAGTCGATGGCCGGCAATCGCCGACCGCGCTCGCCATCGCGCGCGGCACCACGCGCTATCTGCATGCGCTCGGCTATTGCGTGGTGAGCGAATTGCCGCTGCCGTCCGGGCGGCGCGCCGATCTGGTGGCGCTCGGCGGCGACGGCGAAGTTCTGATCGTCGAGATCAAATCATCGGTTGCCGATTTCCGCGCCGATCAGAAATGGATGGAATACCGGCTGCACTGCGACCGGCTGTTCTTCGCCACCGTGGCCGATGTTCCGCGCGAGATCTTTCCGCAGGACGCCGGCTTGATCGTCGCCGACGCGTTCGGCGCTTCGATCGTGTTCGAGGCACCCGAGCACCGGCTCATCCCAGCGCGACGCCGGAATGTGATGTTGCGCTTTGCGCATGCCGCAGCCTTGCGGCTGCAAACGCTGGTCGATCCGAACCTCGCCAACGGCGCGGAGTTTTAGGAGCGCGCGGGGGCTAGCCGGCTCTACCGCTTGATCGCCGAGGGCACGGCGGCGATTTGTGCCGGCGCCGGCAGTCGGTGCGCGTCCGCAACCGAGGTCGTGAACTGCCTCACTCCGGTTGTGTCGACCGCAAACAGCGGCACCACGGGGGCGGGCGTGCTGTCTTCCGTCAGCACCATGTGCCGATTGTCGAGCATGAACCACTTGCCTTCGACGTGGGCGGCAACGACGGCGTGATCGTCGCCGCTTTTCAGGTCGTGCACGATGATCAGGCGCTGGTCGCCCTCGGCGACGCCGGCTTCGCGCAGCGCGACATATTTGGCGATCGCATAGTCCTCGCAATCGCCGCGGCCGCTTTCCAGCGTGGCAAGCGGCGCGCTCCAGCGGTCGGCGACGCCCCACTGGGCGAGATCGCTGGTCGGCCGGATGGCGAGATTGATGGCGCGATTGATGACGCCGAGGCGGGCGCGTCCCTCATGTGCGCGGCCGTCGGATATGATGTCGAGGAACTTCTTCGCCGCCGCCGGGCAGTCCGCCGCGTCGGCACGGCAACGGGCGAGGATTTCGGCTTCGCTGCGCAGGCTCGCGGCCAGATCGTTCCACTTGTCGAGCACTTCGCCTTCGGTCACCGGCGTTGCGTCGAGCGCGAACGGCTCGGCCGGCACCTGCGTCGCGTGCTCCGGCGGTTCGCTCGCTGCCGGTTGCGGCTGCTGCGGTGCCGGCAGCTGCGCCGGCCCTGGTAGCGCGTCAGTCAGCGCCGAAAATCGGCTGTCGAAGGTCGCGATCTCTTCAGTCGCAGCGTTCGGCGCCGATTGCGCCAATGCGCGATCGAGCAAAACGAATCCCAGCAAAGCGAGCAGTACGGCCAAGCCGTACACGATCTTGATCAGCATTCTCGACGCCCCTGACGGTGCGGACGTTGCGCCGATG
>Ga0210383_10006419_pt1 | contig 10273 bp, 7 predicted proteins | sample IncBWC14OmetaG_FD_160072 | JGI IMG/M metagenome (GOLD analysis project Ga0210383, IMG submission 160072) | Forest soil microbial communities from Barre Woods Harvard Forest LTER site, Petersham, Massachusetts, United States - Inc-BW-C-14-O ...
GTTCTTCGCCGTGCCATGCGATGAAGTCAACTTCAGTTTGGATGCCGTCCAAGCTTAGGTTCATGGCGGTTGCGAAAGTCATGCGATCCGTCCCCGAACGATAGCGGTCAAGTGCGCGCAACGCTAAAAGTGCACTGTACGAGCCTCTGCCATAGTCGGGTACCGAGAACGGCCCGACTACGCGATAAGTCCAGTTGCGATTATGCTCGCGCAACGCGGCTTGCGGAAAGTCGTAGGGCTTGAGACACCGCTCGCAGGTGACGCGATAGTCAACGGCCGTGAGCGAGTTCCAGTTCTTGGCTTTGCAGTGCGGGCATTGGGTTTCAAGGCCAAGTCGAATCACGTTGCGCTTCGTGAATTCTTCCAGCGCCGTGGCCGGTAGCGATTTCGCTTGGCGCCGCGAGATAAGGTCAGTCCAATCCTTGAGCGGCGCGGTCCGTAGCTCGAAGTTCTCTTCGACGATCTCGTGTTCGTTATGTTTACGCCGCAGCCCGCCCGCCATCTTGTTCAGCAGCTTCAGCGTGTCCAGGTCGGCGAGCAAATGCACGCCCCATAGGCCGCCGAGATGTTCCAGCATTTGCTTGGCAACGTGGCCCGGATCAGACAGCTCGGCTTTGATGCCGATCTGTTGGAGCGATCCGATGATCGCGTCGACGGCACTCAACAGCGACACGGACTGCCCAAGATTTTTGTAAGCCTGCGGGAAAACCCATCCCTCGCTGCCGACCGGAATCGGATCGCCCCCCATCCCCAGACGCGGCCACGCGCGATTGAAGGTGTTGAACGGCAATACAGTCGCAATGGACCTATCGCTGTTGTTCGAGATGCGCAGGACATTGACCCAGCGGTGATCGCCCTTGCCGTACCGGCGGGAGAATTCGGGCTCCAGCGTCTCAAAGGTGGTGTGAAGTCGGCTTTCTTCCCTGAGCGCGAGTTCCGCGCGCCGCTCCTTAGCGACGACCTTTAAGCGGCTGTCGCGGTGCACCCGATCATCGCGGTGATCGATCCAGATAGAATTGCGCCAGAATTTGACCACGAGCGCGCCGCTCGGCAAGCCGGGCTTGAGCTTCTGGATCAGCGCTTCGGCCTCGATCTTCGGTATCGAGCGGCCAAACTCAATAGTCGCGTTGTGCATTATGCCACTCGGATTGCCAACCACCGGGCGGTGCTGGGCCTTGAGCAACTCGTAGATGTCATCAGCCAGGGCTTCGAACCATCCAACGGGAATAGGAAGAACGGGATGGGGTTCAAGCTTCAGATTCCAAAGATCGATCAGATCGGTGGCGCGCGAGGGGTCGAACACAAACAGGAGTAGGTCGTGATACCAGTAACGCTGAGTGTCGAGACCGTAACGTGTCACGCGCAGCGGCGTTTCCGCGCGCTTCAGGAATACCCGGCGCCATGTGGCGGGATTGGCCGCGACTTTCTCCGGCTTATAGACATCCGTGTACGCCTTCTGGATGTAGGTTACGTCGGGCGACGTTGGGTACACGCCGAAAACGGACTCGGTGAGGGCGTTGCGGCGCTCGGGCTTGACGAGGACACTTTCGCGTTTGTCGCGGCGAACGAACTGTTGCTCGGTCTTGTAAATATGAACGAGGACGTCATGGACGTTCAGACCGAATTCGGGCTCGGACCATTTCCGGCCGCCCTCGGACTCAAACAACTCCTTGAGTGTGATCACTTGCGGATGCAGCGCGTGTTGTTCGCGCAGTGCACCGAGGCCCGCTTCTTCGAGCAAGTCCGCTTTCGCTTCAACATACACGTCTGGCTCGAAGAAGCGGACATAGCCTTTTGCGATCGCGGAGCCTTTGAAGCGCTCGTAAATCTTCGGTTTCCACTCCTTCGGTGGCCTCTTAAACACCGGGATGATGGGATTGTAGGTGCCGCCCCACAGACAGGCGCAAGCACGCATGATCGCACGGACCGAAGCGAGGTCGGTCGGGCGCACGAGAAAGCCAATCCGGGTTGGCCTGAGCTGTATCTCCGCTGAGATATCGGGCATGGAAACGATCTTCCCCACGTGTCCGGTATGGGAAAAGCCCTAATTGGCCTGGAGCTGCGGCAGGCCGCGCAGTTGCATACCAGAAGATTCGACGCGTCGATCCGAATTGCCTAGCCATTGCCTCAGCCCGGACGCGGCGGCGGTCGCCCTTGCGTGATCGATCTCGTCGAGCGCCGAGAGAACGGAATTGGCCAGTTCGGAGCGCCTTCGTCCGATGCGCGCGAGGAGGACGATGGCTTCTTCGTCAGCGACTCCGGCCAACGCCTCAATCACACGCGGCGACGGCTTTTCGATCAAGTAGCGTTTCAAGGGATCGCGCGCCTCCACGCGTCCCGCTTCCCCTAAAGCGCACGCGGCGGCGGTTGCAACCTCGCCGTTAAGATCGGTAAGCAATTCGATCAGTGTCGCCTCGATATCGCCGCCCGCGCGAACGCAAGCGCACGCCGCCGCGCGTACCGATGGGTTTGGATGTCGCAGGAGCGGCAGCGCGACGTCAGGCGGAAGTACGACGCGAAGCCGCGAAGCTGCGGTCGCCGCCGCTGCGAGGTTTGGCCCTTGCACGATTCCCTTGACGATCATTTGACTAACCGATCGAGAAGCCTCCGGCCCACCAATGGCGCCAAGGGCCTCCAGCGCTGCCACCTGCTCCGGGACGCTACAGTCGACGCCAAAACCGACGAAACGATTGCAGAGGGCGACAAGAGCGGTCACCGCATCGCCGAGCCGCCGCCGTCCGGCTTCGGCGGCGAGTGCGCAGGCGTCGGCAAGCAGCGCGTCGGGCAGAGCGGCGACTAACGCCGCATCCGACAATTTTTCCGGAACAAGGCGTCGCGACGCCCCCAAATTCGAAGCCCATGGGGTCGGCGAGCGATCCGCGAATAACTCGAGTTGAGTGTGATCCATCACGCCCAAAATCTGCCGCTGGCAGACGCGCGTTTCAATCCGCTTTGCTGGGGATCCGCGACAAATCCACGGGTATCCTTCGCGAGCCGGAGTTCGCGTCCCTTCGCCCTCGGTTGTATCGCGTCAGCGCTCTTGCAGCCGCCGCTATTGGAGAAGCATCAAGCGTCGACCGTAACCCGCGGTGGTCCGCTCTTCGCATGGCCGATGACGCGGGCGTCCGCATATCCGGCGGCCACAATGTCGCGCACGATCGCTTCAGCGCGCTCAGACGCGCAGGAGATCAAAAGCCCGCCGGATGTCTGAGGGTCGGTCAACAGATGGCGCTGCCATTCAGGCATGGACGCGGGCAGGTTCACATCCTTGCCGTAACTCGCCCAATTGCGCAGCGAAGCACCGGTGACGAAACCTTGTTGCGCAAGCGTCGCGGCTTGAGGGAGCAAAGGTAGATCGCCGGCGCGAAAAACGAGCGTGACCTTGGAATTGCGCGCCATCTCCAGGGCATGTCCGAGCAATCCAAAACCAGTGACGTCGGTAATTGCATGGACCTCGGGATCCGTCGCCAAATCGGCACCGACCCTGTTGAGACGCGTCGTCGTCGCGATCATGTCGGCGTAGCCAGCGGGCGATAGCGCTCCTTTTTTTATCGCCGCCGAGTAGATGCCGACGCCAAGCGGCTTGGTTAGAATCATCGCGTCGCCGGGGCGGATGTCGGCTTTGCGCCGCACCTGTTCGGTCTTGCATATGCCGATGACGGCGAGGCCGTAGATCGGCTCCGGCGAATCGATGGAGTGGCCGCCGGCGACGGGAATGCCCGCAGAGCCGCAAACTGCCGCACCACCTTTGAGAATTTCGCGCACCGTCTCGGGCGCTATCTTGTCGAGCGGCATGCCCAGGATGGCCAACGCCATGATCGGCTTGCCGCCCATCGCATAGACGTCCGAAATCGCATTGGTCGCGGCGATGCGGCCGAAATCGTAGGGATCATCCACGACCGGTGTGAAGAAGTCAGTGGTCGCGATCACGCACGTACCATCATCGAGCTGCCAGACTGCGGCATCGTCGGGGGTCTCAGTCCCGACCAGCAGTTGCCGGTATGGTCCCGCGAGCGGTTGATCGGCCAATAGCTGTTCCAACATCGAAGGTGCGAGCTTGCAGCCGCAGCCGCCGCCATGCGCAAGGCTGGTCAATGGCACCGCGGGGTTCGTGGGGACCGTGGGGACGTTCATGGATGTTCACCTGATAGTGGACTATTCCGATCATGGCGCCGAGCCGCAGTCCGTTGACTGAGTGTTCGACGACACCGTGCGCATGGGGCGACGAAATGCGCCGATACCATATAGTACGGCGCCAAGGCTGGGGTAATGGCGCTGGGCCCGGCGAAAAGTTCCGAATTTGCGCATAGTCGATGTTCCGGCGCCACAAGTGGTCGACGAAATTTTCAATGTTTAGAGAGCGCAGGTTCGGAAGCCGGCGAATATGTCATTTCGAGCGGGAGGAAAAAAATTCCGGTACGTCGGTCGAGCTATCCTTGCGCTCGTCGCCCAGCACCCGCCGCGCAACACCTTCCGCGAACCGAACCACGGCTTTGAATAGTCTTCATAAGGATCGGCGGCGAAGCCGGGGAATGGCGCGAAGTCGGAGGCCGTCCATTCCCAGACATTACCAACCATCTGCCGGCAGCCGAAGGTGCTGTCGCCCTCGGGACAAGCCGCAACGTCGAGCGGAGCGTCGAACACAAAATCCAGATTTGCATGCTGGCGCGTCGGTGCAGCGCCGCCCCACGGCCAGGGCCGCTTCACGCCGGAGAGGCTACGGCCGTCCGCGCTCGGCTCGCCAATCGCCGCCGCTTCCCACTCCGCCTCGGTCGGCAATCGGCGCCGGGCAAAGCGGCACCAAGCCTCGGCCTCGTGCCAGTTGACGAAAACAACCGGAGCGTCCGGAGCGAGAAGTTCGGTGCGATCGTACCGGCGCCATGTCCAGACGCCGTCGGATTTCGGCTGCCAGTATATCGGACGTTCAGCACGCTGACGTTCTCGCCATGCCCAGCCGTCATCGCTCCAAAATTCACGAACGCGGTAACCGCCGGCCTCAACAAACGCTGCAAATTCGCGATTGGTGACCGGCGCGCGTCCAATGCGGAACGGGCTCAGTTCGACTTCGTGCGCCCATTTCTCGTTATCAAAGACAAACCCCTCAGTGCGCGTGGCGCCGAGCGGCCAGGTACCGCCCGCCACTTCGGCATAACCCGGCAGCCCCCCGGCGGCAGCCGACGCATGATCGCCAAGATTCCGGGGCGGCGGATAGGCGAGCGTTTCGCGCATGTAGGTCAGTGCTTCGACGTGCATGTCCTCGTGACGGACCGCCAGTTCGTAGAAATAGAGGGCGGGCTCCGGAAAGTCGGCGCAGGTGAGTTGATCGCATTGGTGTTCCAGAACCTCCGCCAGATAGGCAAAGGTGGCGTCGCGATCCGGCAGATTGAGACTCCAGCGCGTGTCGTGCGCTACCGTGCTGGAATTCCACAGATCATCTGCGCGATCGATCAGCGGCGCTTGGCCGTGGCTGTGACGCAGCGTCCAATATTCGTGAAACCAGCCGACGTGGCCGATCTCCCACAGCACCGGATTGACGATGTCGAGCTTGAGGCCCATCAACTGTTCTGACGACAGTTCGTCGGTCAGCCGATGGGTTCGCGTGCGCGCCTGGCGCAACTGGGAGGCCAATTCCGCGGGGCTCGCACCGCTGATCGGCCGTTCTGACATTGCATGATTCATGAAAGTTATTGTTATCACTCCGCCGGGCCCGAGTACACGTACCGGCAATTCCGTCGCGGCGCTCCGGTGGGCGCGCATTCTGCGTCGGCTCGGCCATCGCACGACCATGGCGGCCGACTATCGAGACGAGTCTGTCGACGCAATGGTCGCCATTCATGCGTGGCGCAGCGCCGATGCCGTACGCCGCTTTAAGGTCCGCTACCCTGACCGGCCGCTCATTCTCCAGCTCAGCGGCACTGATATCTACCACTACATAAGCGCGGCGCCTGAGCCGACGCTGCGTTCGATGGAGCTGGCGGACCGTCTTGTTGCATTGAACAGCTTGGCCTGGCGCGTCGTTCCAAAAAGGTTTCGAAAAAAGCTGCGCGTGATCTTCCAGTCGGCCCGCAAGCCGCTTGCCCACCGCCAGCCGAGCCGGCGCCGCATTGACATTTCTGTAATTGGCCACTTGCGTGATGTGAAAGATCCTCTGCGAGCGGCAGAAGCTGCGCGGCTATTGCCGCCCGTTTCCCGAATCCGCGTCGTCCATATCGGCCACGCCTACAGCGCCGAATGGGCCGCCAAAGCGGCGGCCGAGATGGCCGCCAATCGGCGCTATCTATGGCGCAACGATGTCCCGCGCGCCGCTGTCCAGAGGCTATTGCAGCGGAGCCATGCGATGGTTCTGTCGTCGCTGAGTGAAGGCGGCGCTAACGTCATTTCTGAAGCGATCGTCGTTGGTGTGCCCATTTTGGCCTCCCGCATGGACGGCAATGTTGGTCTGCTGGGCGCCGATTATCCCGGCTATTTTCCAGTCGGCGACACCAAGGCGCTGGCGCGATTGCTGCAGCGGATCGAAGGCGATCCCCGTTTCCTGGCGGCGCTTCAACGTGCGACCGCACGCCGCGCGCCCTTGTTCAGGCCGAAGCGCGAGGTCGCCGCGTGGCGAAGGCTGCTCGCGGAACTGTCCGTGCAACCCTGATCGACGCCTCCACACCGCCTACCGGCACTGTGCGGCCAGTGATTGCAGTCTGCTCCTATCGGGAAGCGTGGCGCGATGAAGAGAGTGGTTGCAATATGGCGCCTTGATTGGCTGGTTGGGCTTTCCGGGGAGTGCGGACACCGAGGTGCAGCTCAGTATTCCGAGAAGTAGTCAGTGCCGATCCGAAAGGCTGAACCCCAATGAAAGCGCGCCTATTAGGACGAGGCTGAGGGCCCATACGGTATCGAGATTGAACCAGCTCCGCGACACGAACTTGAGACCAAGGTAGCGGTAGACCAACCATGCAAAGACTCCACCTGCAGCGATCATCGCTGCACCGTGGACAAGCGAGACCAGCACGGCAATGCTGAGGTTGCCGTTTATGAGGGCGCCGGCTGCCTCGTGGCCACCGTCGAAGTCGGCAGCTCGGCAAAGGCCGAGATAAATCGGCACCAACATGAAACCAGCTCCATGTGCAATCGCCACGGCGAATGACCAGAATGCCAACCGTGACGGTGGTATGCGCGCCAGCGCCCGCGGATGGCGAGGGTTGACGAGCCGGAAGAGACCGAACGCGATCACAAAGAGGCTGGCTCCAATCCGGATCTGCCGCTGCCATTCGATGAGAGCGGCTAGGAACGCGAAGGGTAGCATCACCACCAGCATCGCCAGCAGGTGACCGACAGCGAGCGGCCAAAGCGCCGCAATGAGAGCACGCGAACTTCTTTCCATCAAACCGGCTGATACGGCGAGCGGCCAACCCATCCCAGGGTTCACCCCGTGATAAAGGCCGCTCGCGACGACAGCCAGCCAGAGCCAGGCGGGTGTCCATTGCGCTCCACTCAAGCTTAAACCGACGGATAGCAGAACGAATCCGTCGAGCAGTCGCCGCCCTCAAGCCGAATCTGGTGGGCCCGATAGCCATCGGGGAAGTTCACCCAGTAATCCTTGGCCAGCTCGAGGCCGCCATCCGGGCTCGCATTGGCCATGACTTGAGCGCCGGGTACGCCGTCGGGATAGAATTGATTGTCCCACGTCGAGTACAGCGAGTTTGTCCAGTATACCCGGCGGCCATCGCGGCTGATCTCCACCATCTGGGGGCCGCCGCCATACGGCTTACCGCTAGGATGCGTTGTGCGACGAGCAATGCCGCCGATGTGGACAGACCCGGCAAGCTTTGGCTTCCTCGGGTCAGTGACATCGTACTGGCGCATCTCGCCGGTCCCCCAGCAGGAGACATAGAGGAACCGATCATCCATCGAGAGGTCGATGTCGGTGACCAGCGGCGGCACTGCGCCGAACCCTTGCAGCAGAGGCGGCAGGTGGTCTTTTGGGGCGGGCTCGGCCGGAATCACCGCCGTCTTCTCGATGTGGAATTTGCCGTCCTCCCGCCACCAGGTCCAGATCGAGCCTTCGAGGTTTGTGGTGTCGACCACGATGCCGCCGAAGCCGTACTCTCGGACGGGATCATGCGCCGGGCGCACCTCGAGGAGCATCTGGTGATTAACCCCGAGGTCTATTGTCTGGACGTTGCGCCGAGCCCGCAGATCCCAGAAGTGAATGTGATGGCCATACTTGTTCGCGAGCAGGTCCTCCGGCACGACCCCGTTTTCGTACTGCGCCGGCAGCCCCCACTCGCTCGTCACCATGTAGTCGCGGGGCAGGTTCCACCAGAAGTCGTAGTGCAATTTCTGGGGTCCGCGATCGATCTCCCAGCGGCCGAGGATATCGAACGTCTCGCAGTCCATGATGAAGATCCCGGGCGGACCGTCGGCGCCGTCCTTACCACCGCCGCCGAGCGTGCTGACGTAGATGCCTTCCGGACCGCAGTGGACCGTATGGGGCCGCGAGTAGCCAGTCTTTTTAAACACCTCCTCAGGTTCGATGATCTTGTGAATCTTTGCCTTGGTGGGATCGGGCTTCGTATCGATGACATAAATGCGCGAGGATCGGATCCCGGGGATGATCAGGTAACGCCGTTCGAGAAACGCGTGGCCGGAGAGTGGCGACAGGGCGGACGAGCAGGCGTTCCAGCCAAAATGGTGGAACTCGTCGCCCTTGTTGGGCATCGTCACCGTGTGGACGATCTGGCTAAAGGTGGGTGACCCGGGCTTGACGTCTATCACGGCGAGCGCGTCGGGCTTTGAGAAGTCCGGACTGAGGAGCAGGGTGTAGGCGAAGCTCTCCGGCGGAGCTTCCATCGCAAGCTTTGGCGATGCGTGGAACGTCGGATCAGGTCTCATCGTCATTGGAGTTCCTTCTTGTTTGCTAGTAGCACCGCCTGCATTTTGTCGATTAAATCGAAGCTTTGCTCCGGGCGATCAAGGCCCACCGTATGGTCGGGCAGTAAGTCGCGATCGATCTGGCATCGGATTTTGTTTGGATCGACGAAAATGGAAATCAAGACCTTGCGCGGTCTTAGCCTACGCGACCGGCTTTTGATTGTAGACAGTGACGAGGAACTGGCGCGCGCCGTCGAGGTGATTAGACGGGCTGCTCGGCTTCAGCATGCAGCGACAATCTGTGGCCGTCACAAGTCGATCAGCAGGAGGCCCGACCGTCTCGATCGCGCCGATAATGACGTGAATCGCACTCATGCCGTGCATTTCACTGGCGCGTCAGACTGATTGAAAGCTGAAACACGCACGCCGTTCTCATCAAACAACGTTATGAACCGTCCCGGATATTGCGTGCAAAGCGCGATATACAAACGGCGGCGACTTCGAGCCGACCATTATGGTCTGGTTCTCGTTTCATATTCAGAAGTCATCGGCGAAATGGTCCCGCCTGATTAGTTAGTTAGCACTAACGTACCGCCCTATTTGGCCGAATAGCAATAGGCACAGCGCATATTTTTCCGATGTCCGCCATCTCTATTTTCGCCGATGTAGCGACCTATCGGCAGCGTTTGCCCCAACTACGCGTAGCTATCCGGAGGTGACGAAATCGGTCACCCGCTGGTTTGTGCAACGAACTGCAGGGCAGAGCGGGCGTATCCGACGGATCATGATTGGTTGCGCGCGAAAGTACTCGGGTTGCGCCAGCTGATCGAATACTGAGCGCCGCGCCGTATCGTGAAAACCAACATCGACGGCAAAACGGCTAATGCTCAGCCGTCGCAAAGCGTGATCTTGCTACGATCCGCCAATGTTTTGCTTTTGCGCGTCAAAAAAACGGACGATGGGCGGGGCCCTAACATGACAGGGCGGCCTCCGTCGGATCGGCTGCCACCAAAAAATAGCCCCGGCTAGGATGGCGGTGCCGGGGCTAGGAAGCCGCTTCGAAGGGCTGACGCTGTAGATGTCTTCGGAGCGAAGATGCGTCACCAGCGGCGGCACACAACAGCCTACGCCCCTTCGTGGCAGGCTTCCGGCGACAGAGCGGCGCCGCACGACGGTTACAGAGCGATGGCAGAATCTGTCGATCTTGCACTACTGACCGGCAAAAAGTGATCAGATCAACCAATTGGCTAGCGCTTTTTCAACGCAGAAGTCGGTCAGTCACCCATCTGCGCCTGCGCCTCTTTGGCGTATAGCTGTCAAGCTGAGACTGCAGGTCTCGGCGCATATGCCCCGCGCTGACTCGCGAAGGGGCAATGCGCGGCATTGCCGGTTGACCGGCTGCCCATTGACG